>JADMIO011482820.1_pt1 | contig 37127 bp, 29 predicted proteins | sample 8958161 | NCBI WGS metagenome assembly JADMIO01 (sample SAMN16585339, study PRJNA669376) | soil metagenome | isolation source: Crop rotation soil | place: USA: Cullars Rotation, Alabama | collected 2011
CCGGGGTCTGGGTGCGAGCCGATGCACGCGAGCAGCACCGCGCGCGCTTGGTCGGCTTGGCCCGTCGCGAGATAAACCTCCGCGAGGCAAATGCTTGCGGCCGCCCACATCATGATGCTGCTGGAGACGCCGTGCTCGTTCGGCGCCGTCAAGCGCAGACACTCCTCGCAGCGCGCTTTGGCAGCGGCGTAGTCGCCACGCACGAAGTGAAAGCAGGCTTCGGCGTAGCGCAAGTTCGGCACCCAGTGCACGAAGCGGTCCGCGACCGGGCGCATCCGCTCGATCGCATCCTGGATGCCCGACAGATCGCGTGCATCGACACACGCGTTGAGCTCCACCGCGATCTGCGACTTGAACATCTGCGGCGTACGCGACGACAGCGACAACAGCTCGGCTTGACGTCGAAAGCGCTCGGCGCCGCGCACGTCACCCTGCTGCAGTTGGACCACGCGCCGCAGCTGCAGCGCCGCAATCCGCTGCGACGGATCACGATCCAGTCGGTCCGCCCAGCGCTTCGCGGAGGCCAGCCCGAGCTGCGCTTCCATCACACCGATCGCGAACGACACGGCCGCGGAGATGGCCTCTACGTAAGGCATCTCGTTGCCCTTGAGCGCATCGAGCTTTGCCACGACGTCGATCCAGCGCTCGCGTGCCTTGCCGTACTGCGCCTCGCACTGCGCCAAGTACCCGGCCAGGGCATTGTTCCAGATGGCATCGAGCACGGGCGTCAGGGGTGCGAACGGCTCGATCAGCGGCGGCAAGGTGCGCATGAGACTGGAGTCGTGGGCGCGTCCTGCGTGCGCGAGAGCGATCACCACGTATTCTGCGAGCAGCCGGATCGCTTCTTCCACGCTGAACACGCGCAGCGCTTCCGGCGTCGCCAGGTAGCGCTCTTGCGCGGCCGCGAGCGCCCGCAGCAGGCGCTGCATCGGATCGGAGGTGCCTTCGTCGCTCTGAAACAGATCGAGGCCGGAGTCGTGCCGCAGCTGCGCCAGAAACCTGTTCGCGCATTCGGGCAGGGTCGCGTCTTCTTGTAACAGCGTTCCCGCGAAGCACCAGCGCTCCAGCTCGCTCACGTAGCGCGGGCTCTTGCCCAAGCGCGCTGCGGCGGCGAGCGCGCGCGGATAGCAAGCCATCATCTTGGCCACGTTGGCTTCGTAGATCTCCCCTTGATCGAGCCGCTGTGCGTAGCCCGCGTTCAGCTCGGTGAGCGCGTCAAGGCCCTGGTCGTCGAGCTCACCGGCAAACGCGTGAAAAATGAACGCGACCCTGTTGTGCGTGCGGTACAGCGCGGCGAGCGCGTGATGCCGAAGCTTTGCCTCTTCCTGCGAGAGCGGGCGCGTCAGCGCGTCGACCCACAGACGGTTCGGCAGCGCGTACTCGGAGCCTTGTCGCAGCACGACACTGCCCGCGATCAACTCGGTGAGCGCGCTGTCCGGGTTAGGAATTCCCGCCGCTCGCAGCAGCCGCTGGCACTGTGATTCAGTCAGACGCTCGCCGAACGAGACGCCCAGCGCCTCGGCCAAAAACCGCGCTTCGGGCGTGAGCCGCGCCACGCGCGCAGCGATCGCATCGGCAGCGCTTTGCGGCAGATCGCTCGCGGACAAGCGGCTCGGAAGCGTCCAGCTGCCGGCGGCGTAGCGCACGATGCCGCGGTCGACCAAGTGCTGCGCCGCGTCCATGCAGTGGCGTGGGACGCCGTTCGACACCGCGTACAGCTCTTGCGAAAGCAGATCGAGGTTGGCCACGTCGCCGAACACCGAAGACAGCAAGCTGCGCATTTGCTTCTTCGTCAGCGGCTCGACTTGCAGCAAGTTGCAGCGGCGCGCGAGTGCAGCGAGTCCCTGGCTCTCGCTCGCACCTGAATCCGCGCTCATCACGGCGAACACGCGGCCGCGTCCGGCTTTGTCGAGCAGAGCGGCTACCACGGCCGCGGACCGCGGGTCGATCGCGTGCACATCATCGATCGCGATGAGCAGCGGCTTTTGCGCACTCTGCTCCCAGAAGTAGCGCGCGCACTGGCGCTGCAGCTCCTCGATGCTGCGAGTGCTGTCGTCGAAGTTGGGCGGGCCGCTCTGACGCGCCGGGGCTTCACTTGCGGTGCCACTCTCGGGCGTTGCCGCTATCAGCTGCTGGACGAGCTGCTGCACCGTGTCGAACGACTGTGAGCCAGCGCTGGCGCGCGTCTGCAGCACCGTAAAGCCGAGTGTCCGCGCTTCCAAGCAGCACGCGTCCAGCATGCGCGAGCGTCCGACGCCTGACGGACCCTGCATCAGCAAGGCACGACCGCGGGACAGCCGCGACGCAAGGAGGTGATGCCGGAACTCCTCCAGCGTGCCTTCGCGACCGACGAGCGCAGGCGTCGCCAGATACGCGTGGGGAACCAGCTCGGATTCTTGCGGCTGCAGATCGGCGATCGCCGCCAACAGCTGCATAACATCGAACGCGCTTGGCGGGCGCAGAGCGGGTTCGATGCTGATGAGCGACAGCACCAGGTCGTCGAGCGCGCTCGGGATGCTGGGCTCGATCGCGGAGGGCGCGCGCACCTTGCCGCCCCAAGCCGCCATCACGTCGGCAAAGTTGCGCGCCGGATAGGGCACGGTGCCGGTCAGAGCGAAGTACAGCGTCGCGCCGAGCGAATACAGATCCGTGCGCGCGTCCAGGGACAGACGGTGCAGCGTCTCGGGTGCGATGAACGCGGGTGTGCCGACGATCTCCGCGCCGCCCGCGCTCATCGGCGCCATCGCGCCGAAGTCGATCAGCTTGGCCCGACCGGATTGCGTGCAGCGGATGTTGGGTGGGCTGATGTCGCGGTGTAATAAGCGCCGCGAGTGCAGCAGCGCGAGCGAAGAGCAAACGTCGAAGAACAGGCTGCACGCCGTGCGCCACGGCACCGGCGCGATCGCGCGCAGGTCGCCGCCGTCGAGCAGCTCCATGGTGTAGAAGGGCGTGCCGTCCTTCAGCGTGCCGTAGTCGTAGACGGCGATGACGTGCGGGTGCTTGAGCTGCGCGAGCGTATGATATTCGCGCTCGAACAGCGTGGTCACCACCGTGCGCTCGCGCGCGTCGCGCGTCGTTAGCAGCTTGAGCGCGACCGTTTGTCCGCTCTTGCGGTCGCGCGCGCGGAACACACGCGCCATGCCGCCTCGTCCCAGCTGATCCTGCAGCTCGTAGCGGCTACTCTGAAGGTCTAGCTCTGCGGGCGGTGCTGATGAGTGCGACTTCGTCATCGAGCGAGCGAGATCAAGCATACGTGAAACAAGCGCGCTTCGCCCGCGAAACGAGCACGCGCGCGTGCGCTCTGCGCATACACTGCAGCGGACGGCGGCGGTGGAGCACACAGCTTCGCGCGCGTCTCGCTCGGTCGCTTCGGTCGGAATCGCGTTGCAGGCGTGCACCCTGAGAGAGGCTGGACAGTCAGCGCGCCGAGCTGTGTCGCAGCGGTGCCAGTTGCACACATGGTACGAGAACACGAGTGCCACACTGCCGTCTCAGGAGGTGCACGGTGCGGCCTCAGGCGCAACCGATTGGGGACGGGCGTGGCAGACGTGTTTGTTCTTGTCGCAAACGCGTACCTGCGTCGCAGGAAAATCTCATCCGCGCACGCAGCCGCGCACTGCCAGTCGCAGCTAGGGCAAACGCTCTATAAACAGTGACCCGCATCGACGCCGGCGAATCACTTAGCCCTGATGCGCGCGCGAGCGTCCGAAACAACGGCAAGAGAAGTTGTTTTGCTATGCGTGCGGCCGAGCGCTTTTATCTTTGCTTCAATGTGAGGACAGCATGTCTGAGATTGCTCAGACAGCGCCGCAAGGCCTCAAAAGCAACCAAATTTGTGCGACATAAGCATGCCGTGACTATGGGCAACACAAGTCGAAGACAAAGCAGAGTGACGGTTGTGAGCCTCGGCTTCGTAGCAGCAGCGGCAGCGCTGCAAGCATGTGAGTCGGAGAGCTCTTCGAACCCCAGCGCGAGCGCGCACGGCGACCACGGCGATCAAGAAGCGTCGGAAGCGCAAGCTTCGAGCCCGTGGCTGCGCAGCCCAGAGGCGCTGGAAGCGGTCGAATCCGCGCCCGCCGCGCAGACGACATCGTTTGCAGACCTCGGGCAAGCCAGCATGTTGCGAGCGTTCGACGGCGCCGGCATGACCAAGGACTTGCCGGAAGAAATCAGCGGTGTAGATGCCGCGCGCCTGCATCTGATGCGCTACCGCGACGAGCTCGCCCTCAGCGAAGAAGCGATCGAGTCGCTCGTGTTGCAAAACGAGCACAAGCTTCCCGCCGGCGCAGCGATCTATCAGTTCAGCCAGGAAGCGCTGGGTTTGCCGGTATTTCAAGCGCGCGCGAAGCTCGTGCTCGACGGCCGTAAGAGCCTGATGTCGATCTCCAATGGGCTCGTGCCTTCCTGGGTGAGCGCGCCAGCGACCGCAGAGTTTCCGCTCTCGCGCGAGCACGCGCTCATCCGCGCATACGTCGCGGCGGGCGGGCCGGAGCTGCTGCTCGGCGCCATCCAAGAAGCGGTCGACCGTGCGCAAGGCTTCCGCGCCTACCGCCTGAACACGCCGCAAGGCGCGCTGGGCGTGGTCCATTCGTCGACGCGACCGGTGATGTTCGCAGACGGCGATCAGCTCGTGACCGGCTATCAGGTCGAGATCATCACGCGCTCGCCGCAGAGCACCGACAACGAAGGTTTCCGTTACGTGATCGCCGCGGATGATGGACGCGTGCTGTACAAAGCGTCGATCACCGCGCACGAGGCCTTTACCTATCGCGTGTTTGCGGATGCGGCGCATCCACAGAAGATCCCGATGGACGGCCCGATCGTCGATGCGACGCCGCATCCCACGGGCATTCCAGATAGCTTCCAGCCGGCGTTTGCGACGCCCGTCCTGATCCAGATGGACGGCTTCAACAAGATGATGGATCCGTGGCTGGAGCCTTCCGCCACGTACTCGTTCGGCAATAACGTGCAGGCCTACAGCGATCGCAACCAGGCCAACACGTTCATCTTCCAGACGGGTGGCGGCTTCCAGGAGGGCTCGGACTACCGCGCGGAGACCACGTCGGCGAAGACCTTCGACCGCACGTACAACCCGATGCTCGCGCCGGACTCCTCGCCCGATCAGATCAAAGCCTCGGTCACCCAGGTGTTTTACGTGACCAACTGGCTGCACGACTATTACTACGACTCGGGCTTCGACGAGAAAGCTGGCAACGCGCAGGCGAAGAACTACGGCCGCGGTGGCCAAGAGGGCGACCCGCTGCTCACAGAGGCGCAAGACAGCGCGGACACCGGGAACGCGAACAACGCCAACATGTCGACGCCAGCGGACGGCGGCTCGCCACGCATGCAGATGTATGTGTGGACCGGGACACCTAACAGTAAGCTGGTGACACAACCTCCCGTCGTGTTCGACGACTGGGTCGGTGCCGCGGCGATCGGTCCGAAGAAGTTCGATCAAAACGGTGAGCTTGTGTTGTCGGACGACGGCAGCACGCAGGTGCCCGCCGGCGCGACCGGCATGGGCATGGGTACGAAGAGCGATGCCTGCCAGCGACCGACGAACGTGAGCGGCAAGATCGCGGTGGTCGACCGCGGCGTGTGCACGTTCACGAGCAAGATCGCGAACGCGCAGGGCGCGGGCGCAAAGGCCGTGATCATCATCAACAACGCGGCCGGTCACAGCGCTCCGAACATCTCGGCGCAACAAGGCCAAGGCAACGTGACCATCCCGGTGCTCACGCTGAGCCTCGAGGACGGGCAGAAGCTGAAGTCGCTGCTGCTCGAAGGCCCGGTGCAAGCGATGAACTTCTTCCGTGGCGACGAGGTCGGTCGCGACGGATCGATCGACAGCACCGTGGTGGCGCACGAATGGGGCCACTACCTGCACATGCGTTTGCAGGACGGTCAAAACTCACAATACGGCGGCATGAGCGAAGGTTGGGGTGACTTCAACTCGCTGTTCATGGTTATCCGCGACGGCGATCAGTTTCCCGGTCGCGCCTATCCCATGGCGCAGTACGCTGCGGCGGCGTTCGGCTCGCGCGCTGCGTACTTCGGCATTCGCCGCGCGCCGTACTCGGTCGAGTACACGATCAATCCGCTGACCTTCCAACACATCCGCCAGGATGCGGAGATGCCGAAGGAAGCGCCGCTCAACGGCGGTAACGACGGCTCGAACGCGGAAGCGCATGCGGTCGGCGAGATCTGGGCCGAGATGTTGTTCGAGGTGTACACGAACATCCTCGAGGTCGGAAAAACCGCGGGCCGTCCGTTCGAGGTCAACAAGCGCCGCATGGCTGACTACGTCGTCGCAGCGCTCAAGGCCGCGCCGGACGATCCGACGATCACGCAGCAGCGCGATGCGTTCTACTCTGTGGTCAAAGCGATGGTCGCGATGGATCCGACGCGCGCAGCAGACCTGGACGCGATGCGGCGTGGCTTCGCGAAGCGCGGCTTGGGTGCAGGTGCGGTGTCGCCGCCGAATCGCTCGACGACCCTGAACGAGGCCGTCGAGAGCTTCATCATCCAAAACGACTGAACCGCAGCTGTCAGCAGCAAAAAGCCCGCGTCACCATCGGTGGCGCGGGCTTTTTCTTCGTTCGAGCAGCGTGGGCTACTTCAGCGTGTAGGCGTAGACCGCGTCGCTCGCCGCGACAAACAGCCGGCCTTTGGCGACGATTGGCGTTTGATATTTGTCGACTGTGCCGACTGACATCGACTCGCGGAAGAGCGTCACGCCCGTCTCGCCGTTGACGGCGTTCAGCTTCCCGCCCGCGAAGAACCACACGACGCTGTCGGTCATGCCGTCCGGGCTCGTGACGATGGGCGAGCCGGTGCCGTTGCCTTCCGCACACCACGCCAGCGAGAGCTTGGGCGGAGTTCCCGCCGTGACCTTGAGCGCCGCGAAGTTGCCCGTCCCAGGAACCGTGCTCGGCATCGCGCCGGGCATCATGCCGCCCGCGCACGCCATCGGCACTTGCGAGGAGCGGAACGCGGCGAACATGCCGGTCGGCGTCGGGTACATCGCGTGCGCTTGGATCATGCCGCCCGCGAGGCTGCCGGACTCGGTCACCTCGAGCGAGGCCAGCTCGCCGCCGATGCCGCCGAGCTTCGCCGAATCGAGCAAGTAGGCGCTGCCGTTCTTACCCATCGCGAGCAGCATCTTCGGAGACTCGGCGCCAGCGCCCGGCATGCCGAACAACACCGGAGCCGAGCTGCCCAAGTCCCAGCCTTGCTTGTCGTCGTCTTTCCAGCTCTTGGTCGCGAAGAAGTCGACCGTTTGACCTTCTGTCACGTCTTTCAAGTCAGGTGTTAGACGCAGCACCGCATTGCCTTGGCTCCACATCGCGGGCGACGTGTTCATCGCGCCTGCTTTTTCCATGGTGTTGCCGGTGGCCGCGAAGATCGATGTGCCGTCCGAGACGAGCCCGCCCGGCGCCCAGATGCCGCCGCCCAGGCCCTTCGTGGCAAACGCGATCGGCGCCTTGGGATTGTCGAGCGGCACGCCGACCACCCAGCCGTGGAAATCGCCGCAGTCCTGGAAGTTGCCGCCGTACGGCACGTACAACATGTTGTTGACGATCAGGAGCGCGCCGCGCTGGTTTTGGACCTTGCTGTTGAAGGTGACAGCGCCTGCGACGACCGTGTTCACGTCGATCGGCCAGCCGCCTTGCACGAGGCTGCCGTCATCGAGCGAAAGCGCATAGATCCAGTGGCGATCGGCCTGCATCGACGCGAGGTAGAGCGTGCGCGTCGTCATGTCGATGACGGGCGTGCCGGTGATGCCGAGCGGGCGGATGCTGCCGCCGCACCCGGGCTCTCCGGGAGGGCCGAGCGTGACCTGCCACTTCGGCAAGCCCGTGACGGCGCTGATCGCGCTCACCTCGTTTTGCTCCGTCGCGGTGATGATCAGGTCGTTGCCATCCGCGCTGTCGACGTAGAGCGGCTGTGCGTACGTCGGCCCTTTGATCGCTGCGACGAACATCGGGTCGCGCTTGATCGTGCCGGCTGCGACGCGCGTAAAGGCCGGATCGACGTACAAGCCATCGCGATTTGCGTGGGCGTGGTACTGCAACACGGACGCCGCACCAGGCGCGGTCACGATGCCGTTGCCAGCGGCACCCGCTGCACCGAAGCCAGCCGCGCCGCCACCAGCTGCAGGAAAGCCGGGCGCGCCGAAGCCTGCGGTGCCGACGCCGATCGCGCTCTGGCCGCTTCCACCGCCGATCGTCAAGCCACCTGCGCCCGCGCCCGGAAAGGTCCCTGGGGGCACGAGCGTGCCGTTCTCGCCGCTGGCGGGCTCTTCGTTGTGCTTGCTGCAGCTGCTCGCGCCGAGCGCCAGCGCGCACAGGATCAACGGACCTCGCGTTGCGCTGCCGAGCTGGCGCAATGGCCCTAAGTGTTTGCCGACTCTCATGCCGCTTCGTTACCTCCGTACAACCGTCGCACCATAGTCGGAGCGGCGTTCGGGCACCACCCGCAGTCTCAGCGTTACGCAGGTGTCGCCGCTTCTGGACTGTTACGTTGGCGACTCAGCCACAGACTGAGCTTCTGGTTCGCGGGTCATGTTTCGTCGCGCTCAATCAAAAACAGGGCCTGATTCGATGGGCGGCGAGGACGTCGTAGTAGGGCTTTGCCTCCGCGGCCAGGCGCTGCAGCACGGGTGTTAGTTGCGGCGCGCGTGCGGCCGCCTTGGGTGGGGAAAAACCGGTCGAACGCTCGACCGCGTCGTACCACGCGGGCGCCCATACACCGTCGGTCGCGCGCCGGCCTTCTGGCCAGCGCAACATGCATGGCTCGTAAGCGATGCCGAGCGCCTCGCACAACTGTGACAGTACGCCTTGAGGATTTGTTAGCACATCGTCACTGTCGATCACGGGCGCGGGTCGACCGAGCGCAGCGCTGACTTGCTCGAAAATCTCGAGTTGTTGGGGCAGGCCGATGTCTCGCAGCGTGACATCGGCACGCTTTTGCACGTACGAGGCGAGGACCGCGGCGGGGTCTCGGATCAAGAACGCATTGCGACAGTCTTGCAGCCATGCGCGGCCGATCTCCGGCAGCATATGATGTGTCATGTGCTTTTGATATTGAACTGTGTGGCCGGCGCTGAGCGGTTCAAACAAGCCGGCGACCACCTTCTGCCAGTCGTGCGGCTGCGACGCCAACACCTCGGCGCGCAGTGGATGCTCGAGCCCTGTGTGCGCGAGATACGCGGCGTAGAAGGGCTCGTCCACCACGATCGTGTCGCGCCGGGCGCCAAAGGACCGCATGAGCGCGGTGGAGATGTTGCGCGGCCCGGACCACATAGCGATGCGAATCTCTGTCACACGAAAAGGTGTGTCACCTGCCGCGCGCGCTGTCTACCGAAGACCAGTGCTCCGGCGACGAGCGAGCGCTTCGACTGAGCTCCTACCGCACGATAGGGATGGTAGCTGCGCCCCCGAAGGCGAGCGGATTGGCTACGTGCAGCGCAGAGCTTGCTCGGCATCCAGCAAGGCTTGCTTATGTACACGCACGGCGTGCCGCAGAAAACGCGAGCTAAAGACGGCACGTTCGATGCAGTGGCGCTCCACGCTGTTAGCTCCACGAAAGACATGCATGACTTCCAAACACACATACATCCACAGACTGATTGCGCCGCGAGCGTTGCGCGCGCTGTCGATTGCGGCCTCGCTGACTTCATCGAGCTGCGCCGCGCCCACCGACTCCGGCGATGTCGGCGCCGTCTCTACTGCGGTGCAAGACGGTACGATTCTGACGGGCGACTCTGCCGGCCACACTTCCGGTGTCGTGCGGCTCTGGGCGACCAATACACAGTTCAACGAGTTACGGCAGTTCTGTGGCGGCGTACTGATCACGAACACACTGGTGGCCACCGCGGCGCACTGCCTGAACAATCAAGAGGCTGTAGACTATGGATGGCCGGATCTGAGCGGCGACACTTCTGAGCTGATCGTGTCCACGAACCTGCCCGAGATCAACGCACAGGGCGTCGGCGCGCCCTTCTATGCGCCCGATGGCCGAGACCTGGCATTGGTCAGGCTCGATCGATCATTGCCTGTGCAATCGCGCGGCGAGTACATGACGAGCGGCTTCTCCCATACGCTGGGCGGCACGCCGAACAGCGACGCGTGGGTGGCGACAGTGGGCTACGGCGAGCTGCGGCGAGGCGTCACGAGCGACAAATGCCAATACATCTCCAAGGAGACAGGCCTCAAGATCCGCGGCTGCGTCGACGATCCCGTTGAGCTCAATGTTGGCCTCGGCACGCCACTGGTCAGCGGCGTGGAAATCCTCAACCTCGGCGTCAGCGGAACGCCGGGTGATTCCGGGGGCCCTACGATACTGGTGGACGGCTCGGCGGACTTCGCGGACAACCCGGTGATCGGCATCAACTCGCTGGCATCACGCTGCGTAGAAACATCTGAGGGGACCGTTTGCGGCGCGGTGTCTGCTCGGATCGATGATCTGCATTCCTGGTTCAGGGCGATCGCTGAAAACTAGCGAGCATGCTCGGAGGAGGCTTCCGCTGCCGCGCTCGATGCTGCGGCAGCGAAGCCTGCGTCAGCGCCACGCGCATGGTCGAACGCGCGGCGCGGGCGCTCACAAACCGACGCGTTCCAGCTCCGAATAGGCGTTGCGGAGCCACACCTTGACGCGCTGCCGTTCCATAAAGCTCAGGTGCGCGTCGCCGTTCGAATGATTGACAGCGGACCAGAAGCTCTTGTCCAGGCGGTCGATGCTGCGCATCGCGCCTTTGTGCAGTGCCGGCAGCTCCACCAGCGGCGCGGCCAGTCGGCTCAAGCTCGCCGCAGTGTCGGACTCGCGGAACGGTGAGAAGTCCTCGCCGCGACCTTTGTTGAGCACGACCACGTAGCTGGCGCGCTCGCCGTAACGCTCGACCAGCCGCGACAAGATCGCGAGCGAATCTTTGCCGTCGTCCATCACGTGCCACAGCACGATCTTGATGCCTTGCTCGCGCGCGAGCTCCAACACTTCGCCTGAGTCGAGCCAGTTGAGCAGATCGCGCTCGGTCTGCGCCGCGAGGTCCACCAACACGCGTGCGTCGGGCTGCTGCAAGCAAGCTTCCAGCATGCGATCGAGGTCTTCGATGCGCGAGATCTCGATCGGCTCGGAGAAGTCGGCGTAGTGGCGCAGCAGCGCGCCGTTCGAGCGGTCCGTGTCAAAGGCGGTGAACGTCTTGGCGCGATCGAGCCAGTATTGCGCTAGCAAACGCGCGACTACAGATTTACCGACTCCGCCTTTTTCTCCGCCGATCAGATGCAGCTCGCTCATACGCTTCGCACTTCCTTTCCGTGTGGGGGTTCGACGCCGAGGGCATTCGTACCACGTGACCACGGCTTCACCGCCGGAAACGATCGCAAATGCGCGGCTGGCGACGTGCGCCCATCCCCGCAGAGTCCCCATCGGCCGTGCTGGGTCACGGCAATGTTTCGCGGACGCAACCAGTGAGCCGAGCACTCGACGGCGCAGCGTAGGTCCACGCTGGCAACACGTTTCATGTAAGCGAAACGTATTCGAAATAGATGCTCGTCGCTAGAACGAGCAAGACTTGCGTGGCACGCAACGCAACGCTTGCCTTCTCAGCGGTAGAGCGCCCGCCTCGGGTGCGCGACATCCATCCCGGAGCGTGCGTGGCGCGCTGGCATACTCGCTGCTTTGACCTCTTGCACCCGGGTCCGCTCGGGTTGCGCGGATGGGGGGGTCCGTGCATCTCACGTTGGCCACTCACCACGAGGTCATGACTTGCGACACTTTGTAACACTTCTCATCGCCGTCGGTACGTTCGCGGGCGTGTGCGCGACCAGCACCGAAGCGGCCGCGCAGTCCGCGAGCTACTGTCCTGTGTACGCGGAGAACAACTGGCGCTTGTCCTTGGTCGAGCGGGACCTCTTCGCTTGGAAAGAAGCTGAGCGCGGCAGCACTGTCTTCGACGATCATCTCAAGTTCTGCAAGCAAGTGTTTCGCGACGACAGCGCGAACGCTCGACAGATCCTGCGCGACGAGTGGGGAGCGCGCTTCTACAAGATCGTGGATCGCCTTCCTAACTGGGTGGCGCAAGACATGGTGGCCTACCTCGATGCTTGGCCGGAGAATCTAGCATACATCTGTAATACGTACGCCGGCTTCAATGGCGCCCTGTCCCAGCTGGCACGGGATCTGGACGTCGACATCGGATCCTTGGACGAGTCGGAGCATCGAGACTTCTGTGTAGACAGCATTTACCGAAACAACGATCAGGGGGCGGAAGCGCAGGGGCATTGGGCCGGCCGCTATGACTTTGTCATGGAGCGCGTTCAGGAGCGGTCGCCACGCTGAACGCGCTTCGCGGCGCCAGAGTCTGCACGACCCTGGCGCCGCTGTTGGGAAGCCCGCTGCTGAAGACCCCGTCCGTGTGCAGGGGCTTCATTCCGTCGCGAGCGCGTGGCTCGCTTCGATGCCTGCGGCGGCGCGCATGGGTAGCCAGGCGGACAGCGCGCCCATCAGCTGCGCGACGCCGAACACGACAATCATCGTCGGCAGTGAAAGGCGCAGATCGAGCTGCCAGCCGAGCTGAAACCGCAGCGCCTCGCGCACGCTGTACGCAGACAGTAAGATCCCCATGATCACGCCCAACACGGATGCGGCGAACGCGATCAGCAACGCTTCTGTGAGCACCACGCGTTTGAGCTGACCGCGCGAAGCGCCGACGGCGCGCAGGGTCCCGAACTGGGTCTTGCGATCGAGCACGCTCACTGCGAGCACGTTGAACATGCCGAGTATGGCAACCAAGATCGCCACCGCCTCGCCGGCATGTGACAGTGCCAGCGCGCGGTCGATCAAGCCGAGAAGTTGCTGCACGTAGACGCGGTTCTCGAGCACCAGCAGCTTGTGGGACTTTGCGATTCCAGCTGCGATGCGTGTCCGCACTGCGCCAGCCGAAGCACCTTTCGCGAGGTAGACGCCGTACAGGTCTACTTTGGTATCCGCAAACGCGCGCGTGAACACCTTCCGCTCGATCAGCACAGCGCCCGAATCGATGCGATAATCGACGTAGATCAGATCGACGCGAAAGTCGCGCGCGCCCTCGCTCGTCTGGAGGCGAAGCGTGTCGCCGCGCTTGGTTCCAAACTGTCGCGCAAACGTCTGGCTGACGCCCACGCTCTCGCCGCGTTGCAGCGCAGCCACGGACGCTTTGAAGGCGCCGTCGGCAACGGCGAGCTCGTTGTGCGCCAGGTACCCTGTCAGATCCTCTGACATCAAATAGATGGGCCTGCCCTGGTAGCTGTGCTGGAGCATGCGGAAGGGCTGAACGAATTCGACCGCCGGATCGGCGAGCAGCTCCGGCAGCAGCTCTTCCGGCATGGGTTGGTCGAACTTCGCCCGGACGGCCGTGCCTCCGAGCACGAAGATGTCAGCGCGAAACGCCCGACCCAGCCAAGCGTGCGTGCTCGACTTCATCGAGCCGAGCAAGCAGTCGATGGTGATGACGTTCGCGAGCGCCATGCCCAGCGCTGCGATAGCGACCGCGCTGCGACCTGGGTCACGGCGGAAGCTCAGGCTGCCCAGCCGCATGCTCGTCGCGGCGCCTAGGCGGCGCAAGAGCAGCTCGCCCAGGCGTCCCACGACTGCGGAGACCACGGGTGCAGCGAGCGCGACTCCCAAGGCACACAGCCCGTTCACCAACTGGCTCAACCAGGCGAGCTCGAGGTGATGCGCCAGTGCGGCGCAGCCTGCAGCTGTGAGCAGCGTGACGAACGAGCTGAGCGCTGCGGCGCGCGAGCTGCCGAAGCTCACATCGCGCGCATCGGGACGCTTCTGCATGGCGAGGACCGGGTCGATGTGCGACGCGCGTCGCGCGGGAAGCCACGCGGCGAGGACGCTCGCCGCGATGCCGAGCGACACGGCCATGACCAGATCAGAGCTCTCGACTGCGAGCGCGCGCGGCTGCACCTTTACGTAGAGCGCCGAGACCGTGTCGCCGACCAGCTTCAGTGCCCCTTGTGCGAGCAGCATCCCGAGCAGCAATCCGAGCGCGCAGCCGACGGCGCCGAGCAGCGCGCCTTCTCCCAGAAACAGCCAGCGCACCATGTCGCCGGACATTCCGAGCGTACGCAGCACACCGATCTCGCGCCGGCGCTGTGCGACTGCGATCGACAGCGTGTTGTACACGATGAACGCGCCCACAAACACCGCGACGAGCGATGTGATCGAGAGCGCGAGCTTGAAGCTCCCGAGCAGGCGCTCCGCCTCCTGCGTGCGCTCCTGTGGACGTGACACTGCAGCCTTGTGCTCCAGCGCGGCAGCGATCCCTTCGCTGACCCGCTCGATGCTCGCGTGCTCTTGCAGCATCACGTCCACACGATCGAAGCGGCGACCGCGTCCGAGCGCGAGCTGCGCGGCGTACACGTCCATCACCACCAGGTCTCCCCCGAAGATCTGCGCGGGACCCGTGGGTGAGAGCATGCCGCGCACAGTGAACGCCGCGCTGCCCGATGGGCTCGACAAGCTGAGCTCGTCGCCGACGCGCACGCCGAAGCGCGCCGCGTACGCCCGAGTGATCAAGATTCCGTGTGCGTCATTGAGGAACGCGATGTCGTCGGCGACGTCGACGTCCTCGGCGAAAGACGCATAGTCCCGCACTTCGCGATCCGCTATCGCGTCGACTCCGAGCAAGGCCAGCGTGACACTGTGGGTCTCGTCCCGCAGTGTGTCTTCGATCACAGGCGCGGCAAGGGCCACGCCCGGGACGTTGCGCACACGCTCCAGGAGCGCTTCTGCCAGACCCGTTCCGCGACCCACGCACAGTGCAGCTTTGCCGCTGACATCTTCGACGGCTTGTCGAAAGGAAGCCATCACCGAGCGATTCAACACCGAGATGGCGAACACGACCGCGACCCCGAGCGCAATCCCGCCCAGCGTCAGTGCAGAACGCGCTTTATTCGACAGCAGATGCCGCAACACGACCAGCCGTACGATCGTCAGCATGGCTCACCCCGCGTGGACGCCGACGCCATCGAGCAAGGGACGCAGGATCGTGAAGGGCCGCACGATCAAGCTATCGTGCAGCACCGCCACGATGCAGGTGAACACGAGCGAGCTTACGACCCACCTCAGTGGAAGCTCGGCACGTGTAAGTCTGACGCGGCCTCGAAGCAGGCTGGCGAACGGCACCGTCGAGGATTGCGCGCGGAACTCTACGAACGCTGCGCCAAACCGTCGGGCCAACGCGCGGTTTTCGAGCGCGATGACGCCCACCACGTTGTACAGCTCCATCAGCACGAAGAACAGCACGGCGAGCGCGGTGCCCATCGCGAGCATATGGCCGAAGAAGAGACAGAACACGGACCAATACAACGGATGGCGCGTGATCTTATAGAAGCCATGCGTGTGCAGAGCCAACGTTTGTGGCTCGTTCTTCAACCCCCAGAATGAAAGGCCGAACTGTACGACGGCCGTCAGGAAGAACACGCCCAGACCTTCGATCGCGTAGATGAGCGGCTTGAACCACGCGTACTCGTGCAGATCCCAGAGCAGCGGCGTGTCAGGCGACCGATATACAAGGAAGGCGTACGCCCAAATGAGTAGTCCAATCGTCCCGATGTTGTAGAATATACGGTAGGCTTTGAAGCCTATTACGGGCTCGATCCGAGTCTTGATCGCGCGACGAGGCCATAAGCTCGACCACAACGCGAACGCGCAGACTCTCAAAGCCATTTCCAAATACGGCGATGCCAATGCAGCCCTCCAACGGTAGTACACCTTGCAACTGGGCGAGCGAATGCATGCGTTCCCCGCATGTCCGTTGACGCCTGATCACGAATGCTGTTGCGCTGCTGCACGCAGTGCAGCGACGCAATTAAGTTAACACCGGCGCGTTCCAGATCGCGCCGAACTTATGAAACTGCCGGCATCACGTGTAAACGCGCAGATGTTTAATCGCAATAATTCTTGCGGTGAATTGTTAGGGACCGATGTTTGTATTCAGAGAACGGCGGACGCTTACAAGTGACTCCGATGCGCATTTTTAGGGTCCAGGTTGTGACTCGTGTGCGACTCGCCTCGAGTAAATACCTGGGTACGCGCGCAGCAATGGTTCCGCGCGGCCAAGCAGCGGCTGCTCTCGGCGGCGACGCGCAGGCTCTGGGCTGAGGCTGCCGATCAAACATGGACTTCCCGTCGCTTTCGTCAACTTCGGTGCGCATCGACCAAGCAAGTTGACGTGGCGCGTTGCTCTCGCCGCCCACAGCGGCGTCTCGCTGCTGCTGTCGGCGGCGCGCGCGTTGCAATCGTGTTCCTTCCATCTGTTTGGGGGAAGGGACGGGAATCATGAACAAGCGAACATGCGCAGTGTTGCTCGCTTTCGTATGCGCCTGTGTGTCCGGTTGCTTGGATCGCGAGCTCAAGCCGATCACGCCGTGCTTGGTGTCGGCAGTGAGCGTGACGGTCAAGGCGAAGACGATCGACAAGGTCGATCTGCTGTTTGTCGTCGACAACTCACGCTCGATGGCGGCCGAGCAAGCATCGCTGCGGAAGGAGTTTCCGCGACTTATCAAGGTGCTCACAACGGGAGAGCGTTTTGCGGGCGATCCCAACGCTTTCCCCGCCATCAAGAACCTGCACGTGGGCGTGGTGTCGACCGACATGGGCATCCCCGGCGTGGAGTTCGATCGCTGTGACGCTAACGGCGGCGACGACGGGCGCTTGTTGAATGTGCCAAACGGCAGCGGTTGCTCGGAAATGTATCCACCATTCCTCACCTACATAGGCGATCCGAGCATGGGCGAGATGGGCGACCCGGATGTGTTCGCCAACGATGTTGGCTGCATCGCGAGCTTGGGCACGGGAGGCTGCGGCTTCGAGCAGCAGCTCGAAGCGCCGCTCAAGGCCCTCTTGCCGCAGGTGCAGACCGACGAGAACGGCAACGTGCTCGCGAATCAGATCCGGTTTCGCGCCACGACAGAGGGCGGCACTTGGGGCAAGGGCGACATGCCGCCTTCGCAGGGCGGCAACCTGGGCTTCCTACGCAACGATCCCGTCGCTGGCACATCCCTCATCGCGATCGTGGTGGTGACCGACGAGGAAGATTGCTCGGTGAAAGAGACCGAGCACCTGAAGCCGCGCACCCAGCTGAACGAAAACAGCCCGTTCTATACCGAAGACATCAACTTGCGATGCTTTCTCCACAAGGAGTTCCTGTACGACGTCAAGGAGCGCTACTACGAAGGCTTGCGGCGACTGCGCCCAGGCAATGAGAACCTGGTGGTCTTTGCTGCCATTGCGGGCGTGCCGCCGGACCTTGTCGCCCCAGAAGTCTTGGCGGGCACCAACTTCAAAGTGCCAGCGGAGCGCGACGCATTCTACAATCGCATTCTGTCCGATCAGCGCATGCAGGAGATGGTCGATCCCGCATCGAATCCCGGCATGGGCACCGGCAACGGCGACTTACGGCCGTCGTGCGTGCGACCTGCGGTCGGTGAGGCAGAGCCCGCGGTCGCCTATCCGCCACGCCGCATCGTGGAGCTCGCACAGGCATTCGGTCAGTACGGCATCGTCCAGTCGATCTGTCAGGACAACTTCGGACCGGCGATGACTGCGATCATCAACGTGATCGCGGACAACATCGTGCGCAGCTGTTTGCCGCGCCCGCTCGTCCGCCAGAAGGATGGCTTCGTCGCCTGCAACGTCGTGTGGGAGCTGCCGCCACCAGCTGCAGCGCCGACGGGCACACCCACTGCGTGCGCCGAGCATGACTACCTCGGGTCGGTAGATCAGGGGCGCGCCACGCTCAACGAACGCGGTGGCCAAAACTGCAAAGTGCGGCAGCTGCCGGTGCTCGACCTCGCCGCGGGCAGTGAGCCGATGGGCGAGGGCTGGTACTACGACAACTACAGTCCCGAGCTGGCGCGGCTGTGTGGCAGCGCAGAGCTGCAGCGCGTCGCGTTCACCCAAGGCGCGCGGCCGCCCAACGGGGTAACCGTCAAGCTCGAGTGCTTGAACGAAACGCAGCGAGTCGAAGATCCGGGCAGCGAGCTCTCGCGGGGCAGCGAACGGGCGAGCATCGGAAGCGCTTGTGGTGGTGAGGTCGGCAGCGCAGCGCCAGCGGGAGACGCCGCGTGCCTCGTGCAGCTCGCAGACGGGTCCACCGACGCCAGCTTGTTCTGTCACCCGAACCTCAACGTATGCGTGCGCGCGTGCGTCAGCTCGCTCGACTGTCCGCCCGCGTGGGTGTGCGACGAGCGTCCGGACTCGCTGGCGTCCGCGCAGGGCAGGGCTTACTGCGTAAACCCTGTGTGCGCGGCCGGTCCCGCAGAGTGAAAGCTCGAGGTTTTCGAGGTCAGTCGCAGCTCTTCCTGGCAGCGAAGAACCTGTACAGGGCGCGATAAGGCACGGCCACTTGTTCGCCGCTGTTGGCTTCAGCACACGCGGCGTCGGGGGCCAAGCCGCCCTCTGTGTCCACGCGCTGGATAAAGGCGATGTCCGCGAAGGTGCCATCGCCTTCGTGGCTCGCCGCTTCCAGCAGCAACCACGGGATGCTGCTGACGGCGACGGTCGCCTCGGCGCGCTTTTTCGCCGTCACCGAGCTGCCGTCCTCGGACTGCCAGATCGGGCCTGCGCCGTGATGGCCCACGACGTGACCCTTGTGGTCGAGCAGGTCGGCGTCCGGCGCCACAAACTTCCAGGCGTAGCTGCCGCTGTCCGCGGCGCACTCGTAGCGTTGGCTGCCGACGCCTTGCAGCGCGAGCTTCAGCTTGTGACCCTCGGGAACGCTCAGCGCTTCCGGAACGGGTGCGCCTCTGCGCGACGCGTGGGCGTACACGACGACCGTGGAAACGAGCGTCACGGCAGCCGCGATGTACAGGGCGATATGGAGAGTTCGCGAGCGAATAGACATGTAGATTCTCCCGTGTCGACGACAGCTGTACGCAGGCGGCGCGAGCCGGTGACACGCGCGGCGAACAATCGCGCTGCAACCTACAGTTGCTCCCTCACGAGGTTAACCGGTACGCTTGCGACAGCTATGAACGTAGACCAGAAGCTGCGTCTTTGGCGCGAGGCTGGGCTGATCGACGAAGCGACGAGCGCACGCATCGCAAGCTTCGAGCACACCCAGCGCAAGCCGCTAGGGATGTATGCTGTGATCGGCTTAGGTGCGAGCACCATCGGGCTCGGGCTGGTGTCGCTCGTGGCTGCAAACTGGGAAGTCATCCCGGCTGCGCTTAAGCTCGCCGTCGATCTGGCGCTCGGTGTCGCGCTGGCGGTGTCGATCGAGCTCGCAACTCGCCGCCAATGGCGGCAATCGCAAATGCTGCGCGAGGCGCTGGTCACGATCTTCTACGGCTACACGCTGGCTTCGCTGGCGCTGGTGGGACAGGTGTACCAGCTGAACGCGCCGACCTACCAGGCGCTGTTGACCTGGTCGCTGGCCACCTTGCCGCTGTGGCTGCTCGGCGAGAGCTTGTTCTTGGGCGTGCTATACACCGCCGGCCTCGCTACCGCGCACGGCTTCGGGCTCGACGCGCTGTTCGATGCGCTGCAAGCTGGCGTGGGGGAAGCTGCAGGGCGCAACATCGCTGCCTGCGCGGTGTTCGTCTCGCCGCTCGCTTACGTGCTGCTCGGCTTCGTGCCATGGCTCGTGACGCAGCGGCCAAACTACGCGTGGAGCATGCGCGCAGGGGGCAGCGCGGCCGTTCTGCTCGGCGGCTTCATGATCCCGATGTTTTGGTATTCGGATCTGTCGCCGGACGACACGCTGAGCTGGTCGCTCGTGCTCACTCTGATCGCCGCCGTCAGCTTCAGCGCGATCGTGGGCCGGCTGCTTTCGGCCCAAGCGCCGCGCACGCGGATCGGCTTGCAGTGCATCGTGCCCGCCGCCTGGTTGCTGCTCGTGCTTTCGGCCGGCTTCGCGCACGGAGAGGCAGAGTACATCGCAGGTCTGTTACAGATCGCGTGGCTCGCGCTGTGCGCGTTTGTTAGTTACCGCGCGCTCTGGCTGCGCCTCTTCAACTGGCTCACCGCGCTGCTCGCGCTGCGCATCTTGGCCGTGTACTTCGAGGTGTTTGGCTCGCTGCTCGATACGGGCGTGGGGCTCGTGACGGGTGGCGTGCTCACGCTGCTGATCTCGTGGTGGTGGCAGCGCAAGACGCGGCAGCTCGCCGCGCGGGCTCGCGCGCAGACGGGAGCTCCGCATGTCGCGTAAGCTGGTGTGGCTCGCGCTCGCGCTGCCCTTGCTGGTGATCGTGCTCGCGATCGCGCGGGCCGAGCTGTTCTTGCGAGGCGCGGAGGAGTTTAGCTTGCCGATCGAAGGCTACGATCCGCGCGACTTGCTGCAGGGCCGCTACCTGCAGTTTCGGTTGTCGCTCGACGAGGAGCACGCGCTCGAGCGAGAGGCTTGCGCCGGCGCCACCGAGGACTGTTGCTGGTGCTTGTCTTCCGTCCCCGGGCAGCCCGCGGCGCGCGCGGAGACTGCAACGTGCAGCACCGCACGCACGCAGTGCGCAGGCGCCTTGCCGCTGTCAGCAGCAACGACGCCTTTTCGCTTCTATGTTCCCGAGGCGCAAGCGCCTGACATGGAGCGGGCACTCGGCGAGGCGCGCCTCACGCATCGGGCCTTCGCGGTGTTTGCGATCGATCCCAGCGGCGAAGCGCGCGTCAGCGAGCTTATGCTAAACGGTAAGCGCTATCGCTCTCGTCCGGGCAGCCACTAAACATCGGAGCGTGGCGCGTCGAGCTGGATGTTCACCTGTTCGATCGTCCCGGCTTGAACCTCGACCTCTGACGCCACCGGCGGCGCCCCCTGGATGCTCGCGCTCAACGTGTAGGCCCCCGAGGGAAGGTCGACCAGCAACACCGGGCCCGCCGCCGTGAGATGCACCGGCCGCGCGCGCTCGCCTTGGCGCTGCAGCGTGACCGCGACCTGCTTGGGGTCCGCGTCCTTGGCGCTGAAGTTTACTTGCAGCTTGAAGTCGATCGCGCGCGCTTCGAGGTCCTTGCGCTCGGCGCGATTGCGGCCTCCGCTGATGTACGCGACCTCGCCGACCTGCACGACGCGCATCGGCACGACGGGCTCCGCCGCGACGGCTGGCCCAGCGGCGAGCAAGATCAGCGCGGCACTGGCCAGTCCGCGTTTCCAGGCTGATTGCGCCATGGTGCATGCCTCCTTTACTCAGTCAAAGCTTCCACAGATCAATGCAGGATGAGGGCCAACGCTGCGGCGGCTTCCCCGCAGCCGAGGGCTGCAAATGCGACCGCTGTGGCTTCGCAAAATGCGCTGTCTGTGGCGAGCTTGCCGCCTACCGCTGCGGCGCAGAGAGGCGGTTTTGCAGTGCTTTTGCGAGTAGCTCGATGCTGGGCGGGGCGCAGCCTTCTGCCTTGTTATCCACGAGCGTCAGGGTGGGCACATTGTGCGCAAGCGCCTTGCTCACGAGCGTTGCCACCTCGTCGCGCGTGCCAGGATCTTCGTCTTTGAGGCCGCTGAACGGCTCGAAGCGCGCGTTCGCCTGCTCGTAGCGCTCGCCCCGCCGCAGCAGCCAGCGCACCAGCAGCGGACGACGCGTCCCGGGCGGCAGCTTGCGCGCTTGCTCCAGGACGCTCGGCATGTAGGTCCATGCGCTGTGGCAGTGGATCGCACCGCTGTCCGCGAGGGCGGAAGCGTACTGCGGCGTGAGCAGCGCTTCCGTCCGCAGCTCGACCGCGTAAGTGATCCCGCGCGGCAGCTCGCTCAAGAAGTCGAACAGGCGATCCGCAAACTGCCGCTGCGCGGCTTCGTCCGGCGCCGGCACCACGGGCGAAAACTGAAAGAGCAAGCTGTGGAGCTTGTCGCCGAGGCCGACCAGCGGCTCGACCACCGCGCGCGCCGCGTACTCGGCGTCGAGGTAGTGCTCGTTCGCGAGCCCGCGCTTCTTGCCGTAACGCGCGTGCTGCGGATAGCGATCGACGGTGCAGTCTTCGTGTGCTTTCACGACGAAGCGAAAGTCGTCCGGCACTTGGGAAGCGTAGGTCTCGAACACTGACGCTGGCAGCGGCTCGTAGTAGCTGCGGTCGATCTCTGCCGCTCGCAGCAGCGGCTGCGCTGCGTACGCGGTCAAACCCAGCGCTGCCAGGTCTTTGGCGCTGTGGGCGCGCTTGTAGACGACGCCCTGCCACCCCGGATAGGACCAGGTCATCGCGCCCATGTGCAGCGCTTTCGGCAACGTGGCCGCGAGCGCACGCTGCGCAGCTGTGGGCTGCAGGGGCTCGATGCTGCGTTCGGGGAGCGCGAACAGCGCCGGTTGCTCCGGTTGATCTGCCATGCTGCGCCTCTAGTCTTCGATCCAGGGCAGCATGTGCGCGCGCAAGCCTTCCGCGACGAAGCTCGCGAGCTTGCGCGCACCTCGCTTCTGGAAGTGCGTACCGTCGACCGAGCCATCGGGCTTCTGCAGGAAGAAATCCGGCGTGCTCGGCTCGGGGCAGATGGCTTTCAAGTAGTCGACCGTCTTTTGGTTGAGGTCGACGACCAGCACCTGCTCGCTCTCGCCGAGCTCGCGTAGCGCTTGCGCGTGTGCGCCCGTGCCGTTGCCGCCCGTGCAGTAAGCCGAATTGCGCGGCGGCGGCGTGACCAGCACGGGGACCGCGCCATGCTCGTGCGCGCCTTCGATGTACTTCTTGATGTAGGTTTTGAAGTCGGTCTGGGGATCCAGGTAGTAGGGGATCTGTTGACCGTTCAGCTCGTACGTCGCGTTCTTGTTGCCGTCGTTGGTTCCGAACTGCACGAGCAGATAGTCGCCCGGCTGGATATCTGCCCAGATCTTGTCCAGCGTGCCTTCATCGATGAAGCGCCGCGCGGTGCGACCGCCGATCGCGCGGTTGTCGACCTTGGCGTTGGGCTTCACAAACTCGGGCAGCATCTGGCCCCAACCCGCTTGATCCTTGTCGCTTCCGGTATCTTTGTAGCTCGAAGCGGTCGAGTCCGAAGCGATGTAAATTGTGAGCGGCGCGTCCGGCGGCGTGCCGCTGCCAGCTGCACCCGCCTGCATCGGCACACCCCCCGCACCGGCGCTGCTTTCGCCACCTGAAGAGCCTGCACTGCTCACCCCTGCCATGCCGCCGCTGCCTGCGCTCGGCACGCTGGTCCCTGCGATGGCGGCGCTGCCCGCGGCACTGCTCGCGCCCGCGGCGCCGCTCGGCCCGTTCGGATCAGCACTCGCCACCGCCTTCGCTCCGGCCACCACAGCGGGCCCGCCGCTCTCAGCTGCAGAACCTTCCACCGGCGCAGACCCATCGAGCGCGGGCCGACGCACAGGCGCCGCATCCGCGGGCGAGCCACCCATCACCGGACCGCTCTCCATCTCCATCTCTGTCTCAGCCTCGGCGCCGGCACATCCCAACACGAGCGAGAGCGCGAGCCACGTACTCCTAAAAACGGGGGCAAAGCGCGCTGTCGACCGCTGTTCCATGCGAGAGCCTTCCGAATTTTCGGGACGCTACACCGTCCAGATCGGGCTGTCGCTGTGCACGTTGGCTACTTCGCCAGCGTTGGATCGTGTTAACGTGATCTGACCGTAGCGGCCGCGAACTGGGCTCGATATATTGGGCAACCGCTCTGGGATGGGGCCAGGTCCAAGCTCTGAGCGTCGCAAGACAAGATCACTCGAGAGGTAGACATGAGCGGCCATAACCGATGGTCCTCCATCAAGCACAAGAAGGGCGCCGCGGACGCCAAGCGCGGCAAGATCTTTACCAAGATCATCAAGGAGATCACCGTGGCTGCCCGCATGGGCGGTGGCGATCCCATGGGCAATCCGCGTTTGCGGCACGCGATCGACGAGGCTAAGGCTGCCAACATGCCGGGCGACAACGTCACCCGCGCGATCAAGAAAGGCACCGGCGAGCTCGAGGGCGTGAGCTACGAGGAGATCACGTACGAAGGGGTGGGCCCCTCTGGCACGCTGTTCTTGATCCAAACCCTCACCGACAACCGCAATCGCACCAATCCCGAGCTCAAGAAGATCTTCGAGCGGCACAACGGGCAGCTCGGGACGTCGGGCTCGGCGGCCTGGGCGTTCGAGCCCAAGGGCTTGGTGTTCGTGCCACACGACGCTGCGGACGAGGAGCAGCTGTTCGAGGTCGCGGTGGGCGCGGGCGCCGACAATGTCGATGATGTGGGTGATCGCTGGATGGTCACCTGCGCGATGACCTCGCTGGAGCAAGTGCGTCAGGGGATCACTGCGGCGGGGATCAACGGTGTTACCGGCGAGCTGTCGCAGCTGCCCAAGAACAAGAAAGTCGTGGAAGGTCGCGACGCCGAGGTGCTGATGAACCTCGTCGAGAGCCTGGAAGACCACGACGACGTGCAGAAGGTTTACAGCGACTTCGAGTTGTCTGAAGCTGAGCTCCAGCGCTTGTCGCAGTAGACCTTCAGATGATCGTTTTAGGCATCGATCCAGGCAGCATTCGAACGGGCTGGGGCGTGGTACGGCGGGATGGGCCGCGCCTCAGCTATGTGGCCGCGGGCACGATCGACGCGGGCAAAGAAGGCGAGCTGCCTGAGCGCCTGAACGAGATCTACGAGTCGCTCAGGACCGTGATCAGCGAGCACGCCCCCACCGTCGTCGCCGTGGAGGACATCTTCCACGCGCGGTTTGCAGGCTCCGCGCTCAAGCTCGGGCACGCGCGCGGGGTGGCGCTCCTGGTAGGCGCACAGGCGGGGCTACCGATCTCGTCGTACCCGCCGGCGCTGGTGAAGCGCTCGATCGCCGGGCGCGGCCAGGCCGACAAAGCCCAGGTCGCGCGGATCGTCGGAGCGATCCTGGGCATGCGCTCGCTGCCTTCGGCCGATGCCACGGACGCGCTGGCGATCGCCATCACGCACGCGCAGGCGTTCCTGGCGCAGCGCTTGGCCCGCACGAGCCCGCGCCCGCGCGCGTAAAAGCGGGGAAGAGCGGGCAGGGGCACGCGTACGGGAACTCGATCCTAGCTCGTGGCCCGAGTGTGATAGCCTCGCAGCGTGATTGGACGGCTTTCAGGTGTCGTGGTCGAGCACGCGGCCGATGGCTCGTGCGTGATCGATGTGAACGGCGTTGGCTACGAAGTGTTCGTGCCCGTGCGCTGTTTTGGCCGCCTGCACGTGGGCGCGAAGGGCGTCTTGCACGTGCACACGCACGTGCGTGAAGAAGCGCTGACGTTGTACGGCTTCGACTCCGCGGACGATCGCGAAGCGTTTCGCATCTTGATGAGCGTCTCGGGAGTCGGCCCCAAAGTGGCGCTGGCTGTGCTGTCGGAGCTGACCGCTGCGGAGCTCGCGCTCGCGGTAAATCGTGGCGACCGGCGCCGCCTCGAAGCCATCAGCGGCGTGGGCAAGAAGACGGCCGCGCGCCTGCTGCTGGAGCTGAAAGACAAGCTCGGGGGCATCGCAGGCGCGAGCATGCCGGTGCCGATCAACGCGAACGGCACCGCTGCCGTGTTCAAGCCCATCCCGCTCGGCGACGTGCCCACGCAAGTGTGCGATGCGCTCACGCGGCTCGGCTTCCCGCGCGCGCAGGCCGAAGCAGCGGTCGCAGCGCAAGTGCGCGAAGCGGGGCCGGAGCCACAAGTCGAGCAACTGCTACGTCAGGCGCTCGCGACACTGGGTTGATGAGTTATGGCTAAGTCTCAGCTAGACGGCGCGCGCACGCTCACTGCATCGCAAGGCAATGACGATCGCGAGTACGACATCACGCTCCGGCCATCGGGCTTCGACGACTTCATCGGTCAAAAGAAGCTCAAGGAGAACCTGCGCGTGTACGTGCAGGCGGCCAAGCGTCGCAACGGGCCGCTCGATCACGTGCTGTTTTGCGGCCCGCCCGGCCTCGGCAAGACCACGCTGTCGCTGATCTTGGCGCAGGAGATGGGCGTGAACCTGGCGATGGCCTCCGGGCCCGCGATCGAGCACAAGGGCCAGCTGGCTGCGCTGCTCACCAAGCTCGAGCGCGGCGATGTGCTGTTCATCGACGAGATCCACCGCTTGTCGTCGGTGGTCGAGGAGAACCTGTACACGGCCGTCGAGGACTTCCGCATCGACATCGTGCAAGGCGATGGGCCGTACGCAGCGACGTTATCGTTGCCGCTCGCGCCGTTCACCTTGGTGGGTGCGACCACGCGCACGGGGCTCTTGACCAGTCCGATGCTCTCGCGCTTCGGCATCGTCGAGCGCTTGGATTACTATCCGGCGGACGAGCTCGCGCTGGTGGTCGCGCGCAGCGCGCGTTTATTGTCGATCGAAGTCGACACGGATGCCGCGCGCGAGATCGCACGGCGCGCACGGGGCACACCGCGTATCGTCAACCGGTTGCTGCGGCGCGCGCGCGACTTCGCCGAGGTGTTGGGCGACGGCCGCATCGATCTAGCGATGGCGAACGAAGCGCTGCGCCGGCTCGAGGTGGACGACGCCGGCCTGGATGAAATGGACCGGCGTTACCTGCGCGTCATCATCGAGCATTACAAAGGCGGGCCGGTCGGCATCGATACCTTGGCTGCTGCGCTGTCGGAGCCGCGCGATACGCTGGAAGATGTGTACGAGCCGTTCTTGCTCCAGCAAGGTTTTCTCGCGCGTACGGCCCGCGGTCGCGTCGTCACGGATCGCGCGTACCAACATCTCAAGCTCAAGCTGCCAGCCCGCAGCCAGCAGAACCTGTTCTAAGGCAGCAGAAGGAAATCACGCGTGAAAGAGCTCGATCTCGATCAAAACGATCTTCCAGCCATGCTCAACAAAGTCCGAGGCGGCTGGGCGGACGCGATGGACCTGCGCTTCGTCTCCGCTTCGGAAAACGAAATCACCGTCGAGGTGACCGTCGCGGAGCAGCACCTGCAGCCCTACGGCATCGTGCACGGCGGCGTGCACGCCGGCATCATCGAGACGATCTGCTCGATGGGCGCGGGCATCGCAGCCCGTGCGCGCGGGCATCAGGGCGGCGTGGTAGGTCTCGAAAACCACACCAGCTTCATCCGGGCCGTGCGCGCTAGCACCGTGCTGCGTGCGACCGCGTTGCCGGTCACGCGTGGGCGTACGACGCACGTGTGGGAAGCGAAGATCACGGACGAGCAAGGGCAAGTGGTGGCGCGCGGTACGGTGCGTCTGCTCGCCGTGCAGCCCGATCAGCTTCCCGCTCAAAAATAGATTGAGGAGAACAGCATGCCCCCTCCGAAACGCGGTCCGGAACCGAATGATTTTGGCGCGCTCGGAGATGCGCTGACGCGCCTGTGGCGCACGTTTTCGAGTCAGCTCGGATTGCTGCTGGTAGCTGCCATCGTGCTGCTGTCGGCGGTGACGAGCTACTACCAGGTCGAGCCCGAGGAGATTGCGCTGGTGACGCGCTTCGGAGCGTATGTCAGCACCGCGCAGCCGGGCCCGCACTTCAAGTGGCCGCTCGGGATCGACTCGGCGATCAAAGTGCCTGTGCAGCGCCAGCTCAAGGAAGAGTTTGGCTTTCGCACCTCGCGCGCTGGCGTCTCGAGCGAGTTCGCGCAGGAAGGCCAAGATGCTTCCAAAGAGTCGAGCATGCTCACGGGCGATCTCAACGTGGCGAACGTGGAGTGGATCGTCCAGTACAAGGTGAAAGACCCTTATCAGTTCGTGTTCCGCGTGCGCAATGTGCGCGAGACCTTGCGGGACGTGAGCGAAGCCGTCATGCGCAAAGTGGTCGGCGATCACAGCGTGACCGAGGTGCTGACCGTCGGCCGCGAGGCCATCCAGCAGCAAGCGAAGGACGAGATGCAGCTCCTGTGCAACCACTACGAGATGGGCATCGAGATCTTGCAGCTGGTGCTGCAAGACGTGAACCCGCCCGAACGCGTGCGCGACAGCTTCAACGAAGTGAACCAAGCGATCCAGGAGCGTGAGCGCGAGATCAACGAAGCGTGGGCAGGCTACAACTCCAAGATCCCTGAAGCCGAAGGCAAAGCACAGCAGGCGGTCGCGGCGGCCGAGGGTTATGCGCTGGAGCGCGTGAATAACGCGCAGGGTGAGGTGCAGCGCTTCTTGTCGATCGAGTCGGCCTATCGCAAGTCGCCCGCGGTCACGCGCACGCGTTTGTATCTGGAGAACATCGACAAGCTGCTGCCCAAATCGCGGCGCAAGATCATCATCGACGACTCGATCAAGGGCGTCTTGCCGCTGTTCGGGCTGAACGCGGGAGCGAAGAAGCCATGACGCGCTCATTGGTGCTGATATTGGCTGTCGCGCTGGTCGCGCTCTTCATGCTCCAGGCCTCGATGTACACGGTGGCCGAGAACGAGCAGGTGCTGATCACGCAGTTCGGCCGCATCTCCGGCAGCGAGCAAACGCCGGGGCTGCACTGGAAGAGCCCGTTCGTGCAGGACATCCACACGTTCGACAAGCGCTGGCTCGAGTGGGCGGGCGACCCGAACCAGATTCCCACGCGCGACAAGAAATACATCTGGGTCGAGGTGTTCGCGCGCTGGCGCATCGCCGACGCGACCAAGTTCTACAAGCGGCTGCGCGACGAGCAGAGCGCGCAGTCCCGCCTCGACGACATCATCGATGGTGAAGTGCGAAACGTCGTCGCCAACCACGACCTCATCGACATCGTTCGCTCGTCGCCGCGCGAGTTCGAGCAAGGCGATGAAGGCAACAACAACGACGAAGAAAAAGACGCCTTCGTGCCCACGATCGGGCGCGAGGAACTCGCCAAGCTTGTGCTGAGCAAGTCGGCGCAGGTCATGCCCGACTACGGCATCGAGCTCGCCGACATCAAGATCATGCGTGTGAGCTACGTCGAGAGCGTGCAGCAGAAGGTGTTTCAGCGCATGATCTCGGAACGGCAACGCATCGCGCAGCGCTACCGATCGGAAGGCAAAGGCCGCAGCGCGGAGATCGAGGGCCGGGTCGATCGCGAGCTGTCGCGGATCCGTTCCGAGGCCTACCGCAAAGCGGAGGAAGTCCGCGGCAAAGCGGACGCGGAAGCCGCTGCGATCTACGCGGACGCTTACAACCGCGACGCGGAGCTGTATGGGTTTCTAAAGAGCCTGGAGACCTATCGCTCCATCATCGACGAGGACACGGAGATCGTGCTCTCCACGGACGCGCCGATCTTGAAGTACCTGCGTTCCGAGCGCTGACGCGGGCGGTGGTGTAGGTGTGACGGGCGCAGCAATTTTGCCGCAAGATCAATCCGCGCCGGCCTGCATTTAAAAGCTCAAGTCTCGGCAACACGGTCCGATAGAACGTTATTCAGAGACAAAGACCAGCACCTCACACATCAGGGGGAACTGATGGATATCCGAGACCTTGCACTGCGGAGCCATGGCTTCGCAGCTAGAAGCGGCAGAGCCGCTGCAACGGAAGACCAGGCGGCTGTCAACAACGCGAGCCAAGCCGCGCAGGCAGTTCAAAGCGCACAGGTCGCGCAGCGCACGGCGGCAGTCAGCGACGTCGCTCCCGCGGCCCAGAACGCCCAGGACGGCAACGCCGCCGCCGAAGCGACGGCGCGCCAGCCAGCGACCCAAGAGCGATTCTCGCCTGCGGGGCGGCTGCTCAACGTGCTGCAATCCGTGGAGCAGCGGCACCCCGAGGAGACCAAGCAGGTCTTGAGCAACATCGCGGACAGGCTGCGCTCCGATTCCGAGAACGGCGGTATGTTTAGCGAGCGCCTGTCCAAGTGGGCCGATCGCTTTCAGCAAGCGGCCGAGTCCGGCGACATGTCCAACTTGATGCCGCGTTATCAGCAAGCACACTTCGGCATGCGGGCTTATCAGCAGAACCAGCCCGCAGCTGAGGGCGACGCGACGGTCGAGCACGTCGCAGGCGTCGCCGCCGAGCACGCGAGCCGGCCGCCTGCCGCTCGCAGCGGCGTACCCGATGCGACGGTCGAGCAAGCTGCCAACGCCGCGGCGACCACCATCGCGCCGCAGAAGTCGAGCCTGGTCGACAACAACGGCGCATCGGACATGCGCAACAACAACCAGACTCCGCCGATCATCGTGGCCGCCGCGAGCTGACAGCGGCTGCCTGGTAAAGCTACGGATCCTATAGTCAGGCGCGGGCGCTTGCACGATGCGGCTCGGCTTTGGCATGGTCTGACGCGCCATGCCGCAAAACCGAGCCCCACTCGCCAAGCGCGCGGAGCTGGCGATCGCCCGCGCGCTCTTCAGCTTGCCGCCCCGTATGCAGATCATGCTGTCTGGGGGCGCACCGATCACCCGTGATGGTGCGGTGCTCCACCCGCAGATGCAGCTCTTGCTCGCGCTCAGCCGTCAGATCGACGCGGTGACTACGCTCAGTCACGACTCCGTCGCGACCGCGCGTAAGAACATGCATTACAACACCGCGCGCTTTCCGTTCGCGGGCCCCGAGGTTGGCAGCGTGCGCGACCTCGAGATCCCGACGCAAACGGGATCGCTGCCTGCGCGCCACTACGCGCCGTTGCTCGACCGAAGCGCGTCGGCGCCGCTCCTTGTGTATTATCACGGCGGCGGGTTTGTCCTCGGCAGCTTGGACACGCACGATCATTTGTGTCGCTCTCTGTGTCAGGGCGCGAACGTGCACGTGCTTTCGGTCGAGTACCGCAAAGCGCCGGAGTTTCCTTTTCCAGCTGGGCCAGAGGATGCGCTGACTGCGTTCCGCTACGCGCAAGCGCACGCGAGCAGTCTGGGTGCGGACGCGGCGCGTGTGGCGGTGGGCGGCGACAGCGCGGGCGCAAACCTGTCGACGTACGTGGCGCGTCGCACGCGCGCAGACCGGCCGCCGCACGCGCAGATCTTGATCTATCCCGTGACGAACCGCGATCAAAACACGCGCTCGCGCCTGCTGTTCGAGCGCGGTTTTTTCCTGACGCGTGCGGACATCGATTGGTTCGATCGGCAGTATGTCGGCGCTCACGGCAGCGATGATCCCGATGTCTCGCCGCTGCTCGATCCCGATCTGCGCGGGCTTTGCCCTGCGGTGGTCGTCACCGCCGAGTTCGACCCGCTGCGAGACGAAGGCGAAGCGTATGCGCGCGCGCTGACGGCGGCGGGCAACAGCGTGGACTACTGGAACGAGCCTGGTTTGATGCACGGCTACGTGCATTCCGCCGCGGTCGCGTCGGCGTCGAGACACGCGCTCGATCGGCTGATCGCACGCAGCTCACGCTTGCTGAATCGCTGAACGATTACTGCTCACTGCGCGCCGGTCGATGTCGCCGCAAGTAGGCACGCGTTCTCGCGCGAGACGTTTTGGCGAGGCGCAGTCAGGGTTTGCCCTGAGCGCGCTCAGGGTTGTGTGTACGCGATCCAGATGTAAGTGTTGTTGTGTCCTGCAGCTGTCAGCGGCGGTATGGAAAGGATTACAATGCAAAGCTGGCCCTGAGGGTCCATGTTTAGATACAGGCAGTACTCGGAGTTTGTAAGGTTGTCACGGAAGTTTCAGGTTGAATGGTTCGCTGTTGCGTTCGCGTTGACAGCGGGTTGTACCACCACCAACGATGCGGGGAAGAACGCGGGGAAAGACACCGACGCTCAAGTCGATGCGTCATCCCCGTCGGACGCGCCCGATGCTGGCGAGGCAGACGCTTCGTCATCGTCCGGCGATGACCCGTACGTTCTGCACGTTCCCGATGGTGGCGCGCAAGTCGACGAAGAAGAGCCGCACTGCGGCGCCAGCAGCTTCGTCGCGGAGCAGATCGAAACGCAGATCGCCGTCGAAGTGCCCGTCGAGGTCACCGAGGAAGTCACCGAAGAAGTGACAGAAGAAGTGACTGAGGACGTGACGGAAGAGGTCACCGAAGAAGTGGTGACCACGAAGCCCGCGACGCTGTATGTGTTGTTCGATCGCTCGGCCAGCATGAGTGGCGCGACCGGCGGCAGCAATCTTTGGACGCCTGCCGTGAGTGCCATCAAGTCGTTCGTCAACGAGCCGGAATCTGCCGGCCTGGGCATCGGTCTGCAGTACTTTCCCAAGAGCGGCGGCACGTGCAGCGGCACCGGCTACAGCACGCCGGCGGTGAAGCCCGCGGCCTTGCCCGGCAATGCGAAAGCCATCAGCAGCTCGCTCGATGCCACCAAACCCGAGAACCTGCTAGGCGCGAGCGGCACACCGATCGAAGGTGCGTTGCGCGGCGCCACGCAGTACTGCTTGAGCTACCAAGCTGCCCACACCGGCGAGCAGTGTGTCGCCGTCATCGTGACCGACGGTAAGCCGGAGTTCGACAACTGCGAGAAGAACACAGCGAACCTTGCCGCGATCGCCAAGGCGGCGAAGGACAAGGGCGTGATCACGTTCGCGGTCGGTCTGAAGGGCGCGGACTTCGGTTTGCTCGACGAGATCGCGAAGAAAGGCGGCGCGCCGGACTGCGACGGAACCACCACGCGCTACGCCTGTGACATCTCCTCGGGCGCGGAAAAGCTCAACGACGCGCTCGCGTTGATCCGGCAGACGACGGTGACGACCGAGACGCACACGGTGACGTACCCCGTGACGAAGACGGTGACGCACACGGTGACGCATCCCGTCACGAAGACCGTGACGCACACGGAGTACAAGACCGAATACCAGAAGACGTCCGTACCCTGCGAGTGGGCGATCCCCGCGTCCAAGGCGAACGAGTTCGACCGCAACAAGGTGAACATCCTCTGGTCGGTGATGGACGAGCACACCACGCTCCTGCGCGTCGACTCGAAGGAAGCCTGCCGCGAAAACGGTTGGTACTTCGACGACCCGAACACCCCGACGCGCCTGATCGCCTGCGAGCAGACCTGCAGCGAGATCACCGCGGAGGTCGAATCGAACATCGACATCCTGCTCGGCTGCGCGACCATCGTCCCCGGCTGACCTAACCGAAGTGAAACGACCATCGGGTCGCCCTGCTGCAAAGCACGGCGACCCGATTTGCTTTGGCACGTGCTCTCGCTCGCGCGCCTCCCATTGCGGACGGCGCAACCGCGCGCACGGCGGTAGAGGCCGGCCGTCACAGCCCGCGAGCATCACAATCTTGTTAGGCTGTCCCGGCTGAGGACGCTGCCGCTCCGAGCTGCTGCCGCTCGCAGCGGCACCAGGCGGCCGAGCGGCCGAGAACATCGCGGACAATCCATTGGCCGGCTCGGCCTCGCGCGGGAAAGAGTGTCAGGCTCCTCCAGACCGGAGTGGCGACTCGCAGTTACCTATGCGGGTGAAAGTTTTCGGCCTCACGAGCGACTCATTAAAGCAGGTTGAGGCCGGTCAAACGCCGCGTAACCATTTCTGACGGCAAACGTATTCGAACGTGCTTCTGTCACAGCAACGGCACAATCACGTCGCTATACTGAGCTGCTCAGGGGGATGAGTATGAGCACGATGGATGGCCTGGCGGCTCGTTTCCGAAGACGGGCGGGCAAGAGCAAGCGCGCGGAAGTCGCAGGGGGCGATGCCAGCGGGCACACACGCGAAGCCAACGGGGTCGGACCCGTCTTGACGCCGAGGCCGCGACCGCGCGCCGAAGCAGAGGCCGTCGCCCGCGCGGTGCTCGACGCGCTACGCAGCCACGACGCGTTGTAGGTCCACGCACGTAGCCCGCGCTGACCTCGCGAAGCGCTGTACCGCGCCCCGGCCCTCATGCGGCGTCGGCTTCAGGCGCCGCGCCACTCGCGTGCTGCACCCCGCCCGCGTTGAAGCGCAGGACCGCTGCACGCATCACGGCGAGCTGCTCGAACAACACCTCCACGCGCTCCACCGGGTCTGCGGCGTCCGCAGGCTCCGGCGTGGGCGCAGGGTCGAGGCGCGCCTGGAGCGCGTCGCGCAGTGCGGACAGTGCGCTGATCAGCTCGGGTGCTCGCTCGGTGAGCCGCGCGTGAAGCGGCGTGCCGCGCGCGAACACGATCGCGATCAGCCCCGACGCGATGCGGTGCGCGCACAAGAGCAAGCTCAGCACGGCTTGGCTCTGCTCGGCCGGAATGCCCGTCTCTGTGATCAAGCGCTGATAAGACGCTTCCGCGTTCAAGAGCGCCATACCGAGCTGTCGACGTGCCGCGCGCACTTCGCCCACCTCGGGCTGATCGAGCGCCGACAGCGCCACCAGTTTTTCGAGCTTACTCACCGCAGCTGCGAGCAGCGGCCGGATCTGATCGCGCTCGGACAGGGGCAAGATCAAGCGCGAGCACAAGAGCGCGATCAGCGCGCCGAGCAGCGTGTTCCAGATGCGCTCCCCGACCACGGCAGTGTTCCCCGCCTGCGTCTCCGCGAGCAGCACGAACGCAGGCGTCAGAAATACCGTAAACGCGCCGTAGTTCAGCGGTAGAAGCGCGACGGCCAGGGCGACAAACACAAACACGCACACGATCACCATACGCATGTCGCTCGCAGCGGCGGCGATCAGCAGCGCGATGCCTGCCCCGACCACCGTTCCAGCCACGCGCTGCAACGCCTTGGCCCAAGTCTGCGCGCCGTGCGGCTGCAGGATGACGAGACAAGTCAGCGTGGCCCAGTAGCCGTGGTCCAGCGCCAGCACCTTGACCACCAACATCGTGATCGCCGTGGCGACGGTGCTGCGCACGACGTGCCGAAATACCGCAGAATCTAGGCTCAAGTGATCGCGCAGCAGCGCAAGTCGCGGCGACTGCACGACCTCGGCCCGCGCGCTCAGGTCACTGCGATCGAACAGCGGCGGCGCGTTGCGATCGTCGACACCGCTCGCCAGCTCGCGCATGCGGTCCACGCGCTCGACCGCACGCACGAGAATCCGCGGCTCGTGATCGGTGGGGGACTCGGCGGCATCGCGCACCGCCTGGGCAAGGAGCAAGCTCTGGCGCGGCATGCTCGGAGGCAGCGGGCGCTCTTGCTCGAGCGCGTCTGCGATCTCCGTGAGCTGCGCTTCGACGTACCCCGCGACCTGCTCCACCCACCGCGAGAGCTCCGGCAGGTGCTCGGGCGGCTCGAACGCGAGGCCATCTTCGATCGCGACCAGGGTGCCCATCACGAGATCCGCAGCTTCGACCAGCGCGACCAAGCGCTCCCCGCGCGTGGTCGACCCCAGGCGCCCTTTGCGCAAGCTGCCGAGCTGTGCGCGCGCTGCTTCGATGGCAGTGCGGGCCTCGCCCAAGCGCTGGCGGCGCGCGACTTGCGCGGCCGCGCTGATGTCCGCATCGAACATGCTGTGCGCCACCCGGGCGAGCGAGCGCAACGCGCTAGCGATCGCGATGCGCGCAGGCTTGTAGACGCGCAGCGGCCAGAACACGAGCGAGATCAGCGCCGCCCACGCACCGCCACCGAGCGCACACGCCGCGTACAACGCTGCAGCTGACAGCGGCCCCGGTCGACTGAGCGCGACTACCGTTGTGAGCGCGACCATGATGCCGACGGCGATCGCCTCCGCCCCGAACAAGCGCGCGAAGCCAGCCGCTGCAACGACCAGTGCGGTCAAGAGCACGCTGGGGACGGGATGCGTACCCGCCAGCATGCCGACAAACGTAAACAGCGCGCCGAGCAGCGTGACGGCAAGCATGCTGAAGGCGCGCGTGCGATATGCGCCGCCTTTATCCGAGAGCACCACGTTGAACCCAGCGAGCCCGGCCAGTCCGAGCTCCGGACGATGCGTGATGCCAGCGATCAAGAGCGGCGCCGCAGTGGCGATCGCCGCGCGCAGGCCGAGCTTCAGGTTCGGACGGCCGGGCGCGATGTGCAGCGCTTCGCGGCGTATCGCCGAGTTTCGGATCCCAGGCGATCCTCTGTGCTCACTGGGCTGCATTGCTTGCACGCATCAGTGTAGCCGCAACACTCGCACGCGTGCGCGCTCAGGTGTCGTTCAGCACAAACGTCCCGTCGAACACGTGACGCGCAGGTCCGCGCATGCTGATGCGCTCACCACGCTCGCCCACACCGATCTCGAGGACCCCGCCCGGCAGGCGTACGGAGATGGGCTGGGAGCGGAGCGCTCGACCTGTCTCGACGGCCGCTACCGCACACGCGCAGGCACCGGTACCGCACGCTTCCGTGAAGCCCACACCGCGCTCCCATACCGCCAGCTCCAAGCTCTGCGGACCGACCACGCGCGCGAACCCGATGTTCGCCGCGTTGGGGAAGCGTTCGTGCTTTTCGAGGAGCGGACCGAGCTTCGCCCGCGCGTCTCGCGAGATGTCCTGGAACGTGATCGCGTGTGGATTGCCCATCGACACGCAGCTCAGCTTCACTTCCGTGCCGGCGATCGTGAACGCTTCGTCGAGCACCTCGCGCTCCGCGAGCACGGGGACTTCAGTCGGCACGAGCGACGCGTGGCGCATCGACACCTCGACCGCGCTCTCGCGCTCTGCCGTCGCGACGCTACAGCGATGCGGACCCGCGTCAGTTTCCACGATGAAGTCGCTGCCCGGAGCGGCGAGACCACGGCGCACCAGGTGCAGCGCCACGCAGCGCAGGCCGTTGCCGCACATTTCCGGCTGCGATCCATCGGCGTTGATCACGCGCATGCGCGGATGCGCAGCATCACCTTCGATCGATAGAACACCGTCTGCGCCGATGCCGCGATGCCGGTCGCAAAGCCTGCGCGCTTGCTCCGTCGTGAGCTGCGTGTGCTCCACCACGACAAAGTCGTTTCCGAGGCCCTCGTACTTGGCAAACTGCAGCACCATAGGCTCGGTGATAGCACACGCTTACAGCGCATGGTGCTGCGGCCGGTCGGCCAGTCCGGGTGCCTCGCCTGTGTAAACAACGCACTGCGAGGCCGCCCGCCGCAGCCCACACACTGGGCCTTCAGTTGTCAGGTTTTGTGTGGTTTGCTGCCCGACATGTTGAACATCGATCTGACTGGCAAGCGCGCTTTCGTCGCAGGTGTTGCCGACGACGGGGGTTTTGGTTTCGCGATCGCAAAGCAGCTGGCAGAGGCGGGCGCCACCGTCTGCGTGGGCACCTGGCCGCCGGCTTACGGCATCTTCACCAAGCTGATTCAGCTCGGGAAGATCAAGAAATCATTGGCTCTCGCGCGCGGTGGCGACCTCGAGTTCGAGCGCATTTTCCCGTTCGATGCCGACTTCGACACCATGGCCGACGTGCCGGAAGAGATTCGCGAAAATCGCCGCTACAAAGAACATAGCGAATACACGATCCAGGGGACCGCAGAGCTGCTGATGAAAGAGTTTGGCGACAAGCCGCTCGACATCGTGGTGCACAGCCTGGCGAATGGTCCCGAGGTGAAAAAGCCGCTGCT
>JADMIO011089349.1_pt1 | contig 37117 bp, 40 predicted proteins | sample 8958161 | NCBI WGS metagenome assembly JADMIO01 (sample SAMN16585339, study PRJNA669376) | soil metagenome | isolation source: Crop rotation soil | place: USA: Cullars Rotation, Alabama | collected 2011
CGCGACAACTTGTCCACGTGGAATTCTAAGCTTAGGATCCCAATGTGCTGGAAAGCCTGCTGCGCATCGAGGACACCGACTCGTCGCGGACGCGCGAAGAGTGGGTCGACGCCATCGGTGCGACGCTCACCTGGCTCGGACTCGACTGGGACGAGAGCCCCTGGCGGCAGTCCGAGCGGGTCGGCGAGTACCTCGTGGCCGCCGAGGCGCTGCTCGCATCGGGGCACGCGTACGAGTGCTACGAGACACCGGAAGAGCTCGAGGCGATGAACGCCGAGCGCAAGGCGAAGGGGTTGCCGCCGGGCTATGACGGTCGCGGTCGTGACCTCGACGCGCGGGCCCGGGCGCGGCTCGCGGCCGAGGGTCGCCCGCGCACCGTCCGCTTCCGCACGCCCGACGACGGTCGCAGCACCTTCACCGACGTCGTGCGGGGCGAGGTGAGCGTCGAGTGGTCGACGATCTCGGACTTCGTGATCGTCCGCTCCGACGGGTCGCCGTTGTTCTTCCTGGCCAACGCGGTCGACGACCTCGCGATGGGCATCACGCACGTGATCCGCGGCGAGGACCTCATCGACACCACGCACCGGGTGCTCGCGATCCGCCGTGCCCTCGCGCCCGACGTCGACGTCCCGCTGTACGCGCACCTGCCGCTGATCCTCCAGGCCGATCGCGCCAAGCTGTCGAAGCGGCACGGGTCGGTCGCCGTCGAGGACTTCCGTGCGCGGGGCTTCCTGGCGGAAGCGGTGCTCAACTACCTCGCGCTGCTGGGCTGGGCCCCCGAGGACGAGCGGGAGGTGCTCACGCGCGACGAGATCGTCGCCGCGTTCACCCTCGAGCGCGTCACGCCGTCGGCGGCGATCTTCGACGAGAAGAAGCTGGAGTGGCTGAACGGCGAGTGGATCCGCCGGCTGACCCTCGACGATCTCGTCGCGCGGCTCGTGCCGTTCGCCGAGGCGAGGCTGGAACCCGGCGTCGACGCGTCCACGTTGCGGGCGGCGGCCTCGATCGGGCAGGAGCGCGCGTCGACGCTCCTGGCGCTGGTGGACCAGATGGAGTTCCTCGCCGCGGGCGCGCGGTTCGCGGTCGCCGACGACGTCTGGGATGCGGTGCGCGACGTCGAGCGCGGCCCGGAGGTGCTCGACGCGGCGATCGCGCACGTGGAGGCGTGCCCCTGGACGGTCGAGGACCTGGACCTGCGCGGTGCGATCGACGCGCTCGGGCTCAAGCCGCGCAAGGTCATGAAGCTGTTGTACGTCGCGGTCGAGGGTCGGCCCGCCGGACTGCCGCTCTTCGACTCGATGCATCTGCTCGGACGCGACGTGACGCTCGCGCGGTTGCGCGCGGCCCGGCTCCGAATCGGGGATGACGACGCCCGCGGCTAAGCTGAACTCCGCCCATTCGGGGGTGGTGTAATTGGCAACACAACAGGTTCTGGTCCTGTCTTTGGGGGTTCGAGTCCTCCCCCCCGAGCCCACCGGGAGCGCACTCCTGGTGCAGTACGGCCCCGTCGTCTAGTGGCCTAGGACGCCGCCCTCTCAAGGCGGTAACGGCAGTTCGAATCTGCTCGGGGCTGCCACGCATCGAAGCCCGGGATCCCTCCCGGGCTTCGTTCGCGCCCGGGAGTCGTCGCGCCACGGTCGTGCCCGTCGCACGACGCGCGATGGATGCACCGGACGCGCCCGACGCGTCGACGGCGCACGACCTCGCGACAACGTCGCGCGCACGTGGGTGCGTGTGCCGTCGACGCGTCGATCGCGGGCCGTGCCGCGCCGCGCTGATTTTTTTTTGCGTCACGCGCGAGCGGCGCGCGTGATCGGTGCGCGTACGAGTCGCACACGCCGGAACGACACTTCTTTACCACTACGCGTGGTGTTCGACGCGCATTTCGCACGTGATGTCGACGCAGCGCGCGTATTTCGTGCGCGTTCGCGTGCGACGCACACGGCGACGACGCGTGCGACACGACGACGCGCGTGCACGACGCGCGCGTCGCGCGCGGGAGAAATGCTTGACCTTTGCGCGCGAATGGGTTTCCATTGCTCACGACGACGAGTGGCGGAGTGTCAGGTACGGAGTCGCGCGGAGAAATGCGCAATCTTCGAATCGGCAGTCGGAGCGTCGATGACATCGCACAACGTTCGCGAGCAAAGAGGGATCACGAACAACACGTGCAGACAGATCGCGGTGAACGAGCGCCCTGCGCTTCGTGGATCACCGTGAGCGCGGGTCTCCGTCGAGCGAGCACCATCTCGATCTGAGTCCGCTTCCCCAACACACCGAGAAAGGTGGTGCAATGCCTCCGGCAAAGCGAAGCACGCGGAAGGCGGCAGCCAAGAAGAAGGCTCCGGCGAAGCGCAAGGCGGCGAAGAAGGCGCCCGCGAAGCGGAAGGCCGCGAAGCGGGCCCCCGCGAAGCGCAAGGCGACCAAGAAGAAGGCCGCCAAGAAGGCGCCCGCGAAGCGCAAGGCCGCGAAGAAGGCCCCCGCGAAGCGCAAGGCGACCAAGAAGAAGGCGCCCGCGAAGCGCAAGGCTGCGAAGCGCAAGGCTCCGGCCAAGCGCAAGGCGGCGAAGAAGGCCACGAAGCGCAAGGCTCCGGCCAAGCGCAAGGCGGCGAAGAAGGCCACCAAGCGCAAGGCTCCGGCCAAGCGCAAGGCGACCAAGAAGCGCTAGTCCGACGACGCCGTCAGGCGTTCGCAGTACGAGACGAGCGGGGGAGGCCATCGGCCTTCCCCGCTCGTCGCGTCAGAGGTCGGTGATGAGCCGGTAGCGCTCGACGAGGCCGCCACCCTCGTCGCGTGCATCGCCGGTGACGCGGGCACGGAAGCGCGCGACGGCCGCGTCGACGTCGGCACCGTCCGGATCGATGTCCATCGTCGAGCGCCACTGGCTGCGGTGGCAGAGCAACGCGTCGACCTTCACGTCGATGGTGTCGTCGATCGGTTCGGCGTGATCGGGCTCGTCGGCCTCGAAGAGCAGCAGCGCGTGCGGGCGGTGATGCGGCCCGCCGAGACCCGGATAGAAGAGCGGGTCACGGGCCGCGACGATGCCGTCGACGGTGGCCCACCCCGCGTGGCGGTGGTCGGGGTGGAGCCGGTACCGCTGCCACGGGTCGTGGCCCAGGACCACGTCCGGACGCACCTCGCGCACGGTCGCGCAGACGGCGCGGCGGGTCTCGACACCGGCGTCGAGCTCACCGTCGACGAAGCCGGCGAAGTGGACCGTCGCGCCGGCGAGCCTGGCCGCGGCGGCGCGTGCCTCGTCGCCGCGGGTGCGGACGAGCCGGTCGAGGTCGTCGTCGGCGTCCCACGTGCCCTTCGAGCCGTCGGTGAGCACCAGCAGGTGCACGTCGGTGCCGCCCGCGGCCCAGCGGGCGAGCGTCCCGCCCGCGCCGAACTCGATGTCGTCGGGATGCGCGCCGATCGCGAGCGCGCAGCGCGGCGGGTCCAGCGGCCTCGCCGCGTCCGGGTCGCTCATGGCACGGTGAGGGGATCGAGCGCGACGAGGTCGGCCGGTACGTCGACGTCGTAGCCCAGCTCGGGGTCCCGGATCACGGACGTCGCGAGACCGAGGCGGCGGGCGATCGCCACGTGGCGACGCGCGGAGCCGGGTCCGTACGCGAACCGGAAGCCGACGGCGGCGGGTACCGAGAGCACCGGCGTGCCGTCGTCCCGATGGCACGGGACCAAGGCCACGATGCCCGGCGTCAGGTTGGCGAAGCGCACGAGCGCGCCCGGGCGGGCCCGCGGGAGATCGGCGTGGCTCACGACGACGCGGTCCCGTCCGCGCGCGACGTGCCGCGCCGCGCCGGCCGCGACCGCGGCGTCGAGACCCGCCGCCGGGTCCGGCACCACCTCGATCCCGAGCACGGTCGCCCACGCGTGCACCTCGGGGTCGGACGTGACGACGACGATCGGGAGCGGATCGGCCGCGGCCACGACGCGTTCGGCCATCGCGAGCGCGAGCTCGGCGCGCTGATCGGCGTCGAGCACGTCGGCGAGGCGAGCCTTGCCGGACCGGAACGCCCGGATGGGGATCACGACACCCGCGCCGCGCGCTTGACCGGGGACGGGCTCCATGGGGCTGCGTATGCTACCGGCCCGTGGAGCCGGTCTTCGATGGCGTCAAGGCGCTCCTGTATCCCCCGATGCACTTCGGTGTGCGATGGGACCTCGGCGGGGTCGAGCACATCCCGACATCCGGGGCCGTCATCCTGGCGTCGAACCACGCGTCGTACCTCGACCCGCTCGCGCTGGCCTACCTCGGTCTGCAACGCAAGCGGAGGACGCGGTTCCTCGCGAAGGAGGAGCTCTTCGCCAAGAAGGGGCTCGGGGGGATCCTGCGGGGGGCGCACCAGATCCCGGTGCAGCGGGGGACGGCCGACGCGGCCGGTTCGCTGGTGGCCGCGGAGGACGCGTTGCGCGCCGGCGAGTGCGTGGCGGTGTTCCCGGAAGGGACGATCTCGCTCGACCTCGACCCGATGGCGGGCAAGACCGGAACCGCCCGACTCGCGGCCGCTACCGGCGCACCCGTCGTGCCCGTGGGCCTGTGGGGACTGCACCGCGTGATGTTCAAGGGCCGCAAGCCGCGCTGGCGCGCGGGTGTCGCCGAGGTCGTGCGCATCGGCGCCCCCCTCACCATCGGTGCGGGCGAGGACGTGCTCGACGCGACCGACCGGATCATGAGCGCCATCTGCGCGCAGGTGGCCGCGGCCCGTGCCGCCTACCCGCAACACCCGACTGAGGCGGAGGGCGACTGGTGGGTGCGCCCGCCCGAGACCGCGGTGCTCCGGAGCTGTCGCACCGCGGGGAACGGTCCGCCGACGGCCGCGCGCGACCGATGACCAGGATCGCGGTGATCGGTGCCGGTTCGTGGGGCACCGCAGTGGGTGCGATCGCCGCGGTGAACGCCGACGCCGTCCTCTGGGCGCGGGACCCCGCCGTGGCGGCGCGGGTCGACGTCGACCACGCGAACCCCGACTACCTGCCGGACATCGCGCTGCCCGAGTCGCTGCGCGCGACGCCCGATCTGCTGGCGGCCTGCACCGGCGCCGACGTCGTGGTCATGGGCGTGCCGTCGCATGGCTTTCGGGACGTCCTGGCGCGCGCCGCGCCCGCGATCGCCGACGACGTGCCGATCCTGAGCCTCTCGAAGGGCGTCGAGCAGGGGACCGAGCTGCGCATGACCGAGGTCGTCGCCGACGTGCTGAGCACGCACCGGCGCGACCGCATCGGCGTCCTGACCGGCCCGAACCTCGCCCGGGAGGTCGCGCTCGGCCAGCCCACCGCGTCGGTGGTGGCCGTCGACGACGCGGCGGTGGCGTCGGAGCTGCAGACGCTCTTCATGACCGCGACGTTCCGCGTGTACACCAACCCCGACGTCGTCGGGTGCGAGATCGCCGGCGCGCTCAAGAACGTGATCGCGCTCGCGGCGGGCATCGCGCACGGTCTCGGCTACGGCGACAACACCAAGGCGGCGTTGATCACGCGGGGGCTCGCGGAGCTGGCCCGGCTGGGCATCGCGCTCGGCGGGGACCCGCTCACCTTCTCCGGCCTGGCCGGGATGGGCGACCTGGTGGCCACGTGCACGAGCGAGAAGAGCCGGAACCGGACCGTCGGGGTCGCGCTCGGGCAGGGCCGCCGGCTCGACGACATCGTGACCGAGATGAAGATGGTGGCCGAGGGCGTGAAGAGCACCGAGGCGGTGCTCGAGCTCGCGGCCCGCCACGGTGTGGAGATGCCCATCGCGGAGCAGGTCGGCGCGGTGCTCTACGAGGGGCGGACGCCGGCCGAGATCGTGCCCGCGCTGATGCTGCGCGAGGCGAAGCCCGAGCTGCGGGGGATGCGGTGATCGTCGGCGCGCTCGGGAGCGACGGGCGCGCCACGGTCGACGCACGGGGCGCGCTGACGGTGCTCGGCGAGGGCTGGACGCTCGACTGGTGGATCGGCGCCGACGACCGCTGGCGCGTCCCGGCGCGTGAGCCCGCGGTGCGCCAGCAGGCCCGCGACGGCGCGCCCGTCGCCGAGACGCGGCTGCGGATCCCCGGCGGTGACGCGGTGCAGCGGGTCTACGGCATCGGGCGGGGCGACGTCGTGGTGCTGGAGGTCGAGAACGACTCGCCCGGGGCGTGCATCGTCGCCTTCGCGATCCGTGGCGCGACGAGCGTCGCGCTCGAGGGCGCGCGGCTCCACGTCGACGGGCGCCCGGCGTTGCAGCTGCCGTTCCCGCCACGGCGGTGGGACGTCACCGACCTCGAGCTCGACGCGGAGCAGTGCGGTGCGCAGACCGGGGTGCTCGAACCTCGCACGCTCGCGCCGGGCACGATGCGCATCGCCCTCCTGTACCCACTGAGCCACCGCAACCGCATGCGCATCGGCGTGCTCTGCGGCGCCGAGCCCGCGGCCCTGGACCTCGCACAGGTCCCCGACGCCGACGCCGCGGCGCGTGGCTGGCAGCGTCACCTCGAGACCGCGATGCGCGTCACCGGGCCGGACGACGTCGTCGCCGGGCTCGACCTCGACCGCTCCCAGGTGCTGCTCGATCCCGACCCGAGCGCGGCGACTGCGGCCGCGCTCGAGGACTGGGGGTTCGACGAGCAGGCCGCATGGGCGTGGGAGGGCCTCTCCGGTCGCGAGCGCCGGAGCGCGCGCCGGCGCACCGACGTGGCCGAGGACGACGGTCCGGCGGGGCGGCTGCTGCGGGCCCGGGCCGGACTGGTGCACGACGTCGACGCCGGGATCGAGCTGCTCCTCGACCCGCCGGCCGCCGGGGTGGACCTCGAGGTCCACGACGCCCCGACGCGTCACGGCCGGGTGTCGTTCGCCCTCCGGTGGCACGGCGAGCACCCGGCGCTGCTGTGGGAGCTGACGCCGGACGAGGGCGCGCGCCGGCGTGCGCCGCTCGAGATCACGGCGCCCGTGCTCGCGCCGGGGTGGTCGACACGCGAGGCCGTCGGCGAGACCCTGCTCCGCCCGACCGCACCCGCCTGACCGCGTCGGCGCTCGGCCGGCGACGGCCGTCAGAAGCGGGCCGGGAACCCCGCCATGTCGAGGTAGGTGCGCCAGCGGTCCTCGTCGAACGCGGGGTCACCGGATTCCAGGATCGACTGCGCCATCGGCGAGAGCGCGCCGGTCGTCGTCGCGCACGCGGGCGACGGGGGGTCGATCGTCACGTCGATGTCGAAGCCGATCTCGGCGTCCTGCACGAGGTGCGACAGGCTCGCGCCGAGGTTGGCCGCGTACCGGTCCCGCCGCGTGAGGAACCACGAGTCGCCCGACCGTCCCGGACCCTCCGGTGGCGCGCCGAGGAACCGCCACTCGAGGAAGCGCAGGATCGAGGTGTGGTCGTAGATGCGCGCGTCGACCAGTCCGGGGCGCGCGAAGGGCGACGCCAGGACCGTGGGGACCCGGAAGCCGGCCTGGGAGAAGTCCTGCAGGTCCACGGCGCTGGCGCGATCGTCGGGGAAGTGCACGGTCGGTGCGTGGTCGAACCACCCGCCCCACTCGTCGTAGGTGGCGATGAACACGCCGCGCTCCCACTGCGGCGACTCCGCGAACGCCTTGAACGCGTTGCGCTGGAACGCCTGCCCCGCGCGCACGTCGGCGAGCGGGTGGTCGTCGTTCTGGCCGGGTCCGAGGAAGCTCGGGTCGATGACCACGACGTTCGGAAGCGTGCCCGCCGCGCACTGCTCGTAGTAATCGTCGATCGTCCGGATGATCGGCGTCATGCGCGGTCCGAAGAGCGCGAGGAACGGGAGATCGCTCGCGTAGTAGTTGGCCGGCACGTTGGCGGCCGCGAGCTTGTCCCAGATCGTCGGCTCGGGGAATCCGTCGGCGGTCGTCGGGAAGGCGTTGTTGATGCGGCCGCCCGACTGCGCGCAGTGCAGGTAGTCGCGGTTCGGGTAGGTGGGACCGAGCAGGGACGCGTGGTAGTCGTCGAACGTGGTGAACCGCTGGACGAACTGCTGGGTGAACGGCAGGTCCGCGCCCTCGTAGTACCCGATCGGCAGCAGGTCCTCGTTGGCATCGGGTGCGATGAACCCGTGGTCGCGCTGCGCGCGTCCCGCGGTCCAGCTGTGGTTCGGGTCCGACTCGTCGCACCCGCGGTACGGGTTGGTGAGGTAGTCCCACCCGATCATGTGCCGGGTGGACTGCGGACCGTTCGGTCCGACGTAGGTCTGCTGGTTGTTCGCGTCGATGGTGAAGAAGCGGCCGTACCGGCTGCGCCCGGCCTCGTGGTACGCCTCGTCGGCACCGAGCCAGCCGAGCCAGTGGTCGAACGAGCGGTTCTCCATCATGAGGATCACGACGGTGTCGAACGGCGCGTGCTTGGCGGAGTGGTCCAGCGCGTTGTGCTTCGCCTTGTACGAGGGCGGGAACACGGTGTGACACGCGGGCAGCACGGCCGCGGCTGCGAGCGCGCCCCCCGTCATCCCGGCGCGTTGCAGGAACTCTCTGCGATTTGCGACCACGACGTCTCCTCCCGGCGAGCCGTCCATTGTGCATCATTCGGCGGGCGCCGGGCGCCGTCCCCCTACGATGCGCGGGTGGCGCTCGTCGACCTGTCCCGCGCCGCGGTGTTCCTCGACTATGACGGCACCATCAGCACGCGCGACACCGGCGTGGCGCTGCTCGAGCAATTCGCCCCGCCCCGTTGGCGTGCGATCGACGAGGAGTACGTGCGGGGCGAGATCGGCTCGCGCGTGTGCCTGCTCGACGAGTGGGACCTCCTCCCCAAGGACGAGGCGCAACTGCGCGCGGCTGCCGCGGAGGTACCGCTCGACCCCGGGCTCGACGACCTCGTCGTCGCGTTGCGGGCGGCGGGCGCGGAGGTCACGGTCGTGTCCGACGGCTTCGGCTTCTACCTCCACGAGCGGCTCGCGCACCTGGCGCTCCCGATCGTGACGAACGACGTCGACTGGTCCTCGGGGGAGCTCGTGTTCCCGAACGCCGACCGTTGCTGCGCGTGCTCGTCGTGCGGCACGTGCAAGCAGGCGCCGATCAAGGACGCGAAGCGTCGCGACCGTATGACGGTGCTCGTCGGCGACGGCGCGAGCGACCAGAAGGCGGCGCTGCTCGTCGACGTGCTGTTCGCCAAGGACGGGCTCGCGCGCTGGTGCGACCGTGCCGGTGTGGCGTATCACGCGTTCACGACGCTCGCCGACGTGCAGGCTGCCCTCCTCGGGACCGGGGCCCCCGACGCACGGTAGGGTCCGCGGGTGCCTACCTACGCGATGTTGAGCACGCTCGGACCCGGCGGCTGGGCGACCCTCAGGGAGAATCCGGATCGGCTGCGCGAGGTCACGCGTGAAGTGGAGTCGATGGGCCTCACGGTCGTCGCGCAGTACGCGCTGATGGGTCAGTGGGACTTCCTCAACATCATCGAGGCGCCCGACGAGGCGGCGATGGCACGTGCGGCCGTCGCCCTCGCGGCGCGCGGGACGATGCGCACCACCACGATGCAGGCGCTGCCGATCGAGACGCTGGTCGAGGCGCTCCACGGCACGTAGCGCATGGCCGGTGCCCCGCTCGCCGACGCGCAGCTGACGCAGTTCATCGCCGATCTCGAGGCTCAGTCCGTGCCTCCGGCCGCGGTCGTCGGCGCGGCCGCGCTCCGCGCGGCCACCGCGGAGCGGGCTGCGGCGCGGCCGCGCGGTCCCGAGATGGCGCGCGTCGTCGACGTCGCGATCCCGCCGAACGACGTGCGCGGCCGCCTGTACGTGCCCACCGACGCGAGCGATGCGCTCGTCGTCTTCCTCCACGGGGGCGGTTGGGTGATCGGCGATCTCGAGACCCACGACCGCGCGTGCCGGTTGCTCGCGGCGGGAGCCGGCGTCTCGTTGCTGGCGGTGGACTACCGGCGGGCGCCCGAGCACCCGTGGCCGGCGGCGGTCGACGACGCGGTCGACGTCGTGCACTGGCTCGCGTCCGCGCCGGGCGCGTCGACGGTGTCGTGGTCGCGTCTCGGGATCGCCGGCGACAGCGCCGGCGGCACGACGGCCGCGCTCGCGTGCCTCCGGCTCCGGGACGAAGCGCACGACCGACTGCCCGATGCGCTCGTCATGGTCTACGCGAACACGGACCTGACGTCGTCGGGTGCGTCGATGGAGACGGAGGGCCACGGGTACGGCCTCGAGGCCGAGGACATCGAGTGGTTCAACGCGCAGTGGGTACCGGACCCCGACCGTCGGGCCGATCCCGGGGTCAGCCCCCTGTACGCACCCACGCTCCGAGGACTGCCGCCCACCGTGGTCGTGACCTGCGAGCACGACCCGCTGCGCGACCAGGGCGAGGCGTTCGCCGCCCGGTTGCAGGCGGAGGCGGTGCCGACGACCCTGCGTCGCGAGGCGGGCATGGTCCACAACTTCCTGCTGTGGGACCTGGTGTCGCCGGCCTGCGCGGCCGCGACCCGGCGCGTGGCCGACGACCTCGCGCGCGTGCTCGCGCCGCGTTGACGCGGTGCGGTCCCGGCTGCGTCAGAACAGGCGGCCCGGCGGTGGTGCGAGGCCACCCCACACGAGGCCGTCCATGAAGATCCACGACCGGCGATGGATCGTCGTCGGGCCGTGCGCGTTGAGTGCCGCCTTGTGCACCGGCGCCGGGTAGCCGCGGTTCGACTCGAAGCCGTACGCCGGGAAGTGCTCGGCCTCGTCGGCCATGAGCGAGTCGCGTGCGACCTTGGCCACACAGCTCGCCGCCGCGACCGCGAGCGAGGTGGCGTCGCCCTTGATCACGGTGGTCACCCGCGTGCCCATGCGCAGGTAGTCGTGGTTGCCGTCGAGGATCACGCGGTCGGGCTCGTACCCCTGTATCGCGAGCTGCGCGAGCGCGCGACACCCGGCGGTCCGCAGCGCGGCGGTCATGCCGAGCTCGTCGCACTCCTCGTGGGTGGCGTGACCGATCGCGAAGGCGCGGGCCCAACGGCGGACGCTGGCCGCGGCGACCTCCCGTTGGTCGTGCGTGAGCATCTTGGAATCACGGATGCCGCGCAGATGCTCGGGTGCCGGGATCACCGCGGCGACCGTGACCGGCCCGGCCCAGGCGCCGCGACCGACCTCGTCGATGCCGCACACGAGTCGGTCGCCCGCCTGCCAGCACTTGCGCTCGAGCCGCAACGTGGGACGCGTGCGGGTCGTGGTCACGGTCGCCGACGGTAGCAAGGGGGTCCCTTGCCCGTGGGCTTACGATCCGGCGGTGGACTCAGGGACCCGTGTCGAAGTGCGATCGAGGTTCGATCGCGCCTGGGCGCGCGGCTTCGAGGTCGTCGAGACCGTGGCCGGCGCGAACCCGGGGTACCGCGTCCGTCGGCGATCGGACGGCTCGATCCTGCCGGTCGTCTTCGACAGCGACGAGGTGCGCGAGGAGCGACGGCGGACCAACGACATGTGGTGGGTCTGACCCGGGTCCGAGGTGGGTGTGAGCGGGGGTCCGGGAGGCTTGTAGCCTCGCCGCATGGGCCAGACGATCACGGCGACAGTCCGCGCGGGTGCCGCCCCCGGAGTGCGGATCTTCGATCTCAACCGGTCGCTCACCGGCATGGAGATCGAGCGGTACTCCACGGTCGAGGACGCGAAGGTCCAGGGCATGCGCCCTCCGGACGTCCTCGCGGCCCGGCTCCTCGCCGAGGGCGCGCTGAACGTCTCGATCTACTCGAACGTCGTGACCGTCGTCGCGGCGGAGTCCGCCTGGGAGACCTTCGAGGCCCGGGCCCTCTACCTCGTGGAGCACCTCTTCGAGTACTACGGCGACGCGGCCGGATGGTCCTACGAGGCGCTCGGCCTGCCGGCGCCCCCGCCGGTGGACCTCACCGTCCCCACCGGCTGAGTCGGTGCCGCACCACCCGATGCGCGAGGCCGAGGCCTGGGCGTTCCTGGCCGCGGATCCGCCGCACACGGGCAAGCTCGCGACGACCCGGCTCGACGGCCGCCCGCACGTCGCACCGATCTGGTTCGCGCTCGACGGCGACACGATCGTCTTCACGACCGACGCGGAGTCCCTGAAGGGTCGGACCGTGCGACGCGATCCACGGGTCGCTCTGTGCGTCGACGACGAGGCACCACCGTTCTCCTTCGTGACGGTGGAGGGCGTCGTCGAGATCAGCGAGGAGCCCGACGCGCTCCGGCACTGGGCGACGGTCATCGGCGGCCGCTACATGGGGCCGGAGCGGGCCGAGGCCTACGGCGCCCGGAACGGGGTGGCGGGCGAGCTGCTGTGTCGCATCCGGCCCACGAAGATCGTCTCGGCGAGGAACGTCTCGGACTGACGTTCTCGGCCGGACGCGTCCGCGGACGCGTGATTGCCAGAATCTGGAGCGTTCCGCGGAACGCACGGCCGGGGGACCGCCCGGTTGCGGGTGCGAACACATGTTCGCTACCGTCGGCTCCATGGCGGTGCCGGTCGTGTCCGAGGTGCCCCGACGGGACGACGAGGCCCGCGCGCGCCTGCGCGCGGTCGGGGCGGCCGAGGCGCCGCTGGTGCTGGCGCGGGACCGCTCGATCGTCGTCCCCGGTCCGCTCGGCACGGCGGTGCCGGCGGTGCAGCGGGGGACGGTCGTGGCGGTGGGGGGCGCGGTCGGCTCGGGCGCGACGAGCACGGTGCTGGGTCTGGCGGCCGCGGCCACCGCGGCGGGGGAATGGGCGGCGGTGGTCGACGGCTCGGGCTCGCTCGGGGGCCTGGCCGCCGCGGCCGCGGGCGTCGACCTCGCCCGGCTGGCGGTGGTGCGCGACGTCCCGCGTGACCGGTGGCCGACGGTCGTGGCCGCGTTGCTCGACGGCGTGAGCGTGGTGATCGCGGAGCTCCCGCGCGGTCTGCGCCTCGGCGACGCGCGCCGGTTGGTGGCCCGCACGCGCGAACGTGCCGCGGTGCTGGTCGCGCTCGCGCCCGAGGCGCGTGCGTGGCCCGCGGAGGCGTCGTGGCGACTCGACGCGCGCGGCGGGGAATGGTCGGGGCTCGGCGCCGGCGACGGCGTGCTCGCCGACCGCGTCCCGACGTGGGACGTGAGCGGTCGCGGCCACGCGCCGCGCGCGGTGCGCGCGGCGGTGACGGCGTCACCGCTCGAGCTCGCCGGCTGAGCGGCCGTGGCCGTCCGCACGCTGTGCCTGTGGTGCCCGGACTGGCCGGTCGTCGCGGCGCGGGCGGTGGGTACCGCCCCGGCCGACGGTCCGGTCGCGATCGTTGAGCACCAGCGCGTCCGGGCCGTGTCCGCCGACGCACGGGAGGAGGGTGTGCGCATCGGGATCCGGCGGCGCGAGGCCGAGGCCGCGTGTCCCGGCATCACCGTGCTCGACGCCGACGGCGCGGCCGAGGCACGCACGTTCGAGCCCGTCGCCCGTGCGGTCGAGGCGATCACCCCGCGGCTGGTGGTCGACCGGCCCGGGGTCCTCGCGTTCCCCACGCGCGGGCCGTCGCGCTACCACGGGGGTGACGGTGGGCTGGTCGAGCACGTCCGGGGCGTGCTCACGACCGTCGGGGTCCCCGATGCACGCGTCGGCGTGGCCGACGGCGGGTTCGCGGCGCGGCTCGCGGCGCGCCGGGGTGTGATCGTGCCCGCGGGGGAGACGCCGGCGTTCCTCGCGCCGTGGCCGGTGGGTGCGCTCGGTGCCGACGACCTCGCCGACCTCCTCGTCCGGCTCGGATTGCGCACGCTCGGCGCGTTCGCCGCGCTCCCACCCGCGTCGGTCCTCGCCCGCATGGGCGAGGACGGTCGCACCGCGCACCGGCTCGCGCGGGGTGAGGACGCCCACCCGCCCGCGCTCACCACCCCACCACCGGATTTCGAGGAGCGGTGCGAGCTCGATCCGCCCGCCGAGCGCGTCGACGCGGCCGCGTTCGCGGCGAAGACCCTCGCCGACCGGTTGCTCGCGCGGCTCGCGCAACGCGGGCTCGCGTGCACACAGGTGATCGTGGCGGCGGAGACCGAGCACGGCGAGACGCTGTCGCGCGCGTGGCGGCACGAGGGCGCGCTGACCCCGGGCGCGCTCGCGGAGCGCGTGCGCTGGCAGCTCGACGGCTGGCTGACCGCGACCGGTGGGTTGAGCGGCGGGCTCACCCTGCTCCGCCTCGCCCCCGATCAGGTGATCCCCGCGTCGGGTCGTCAACTCGGCTTCTGGGGCGGTGACGCGGCCGCGGCCGACCGGGCCGAACGCGTCCTCGCCCGCGTCCAGGGTCTGCTCGGTCCCGAGCACGTGGTGACGGCGGTGGTGCAGGGTGGCCGTACGCCGGCCGAGCGGATCCGGTGGGTGCCGTGGGGTGAGCCGCGCGAGCCCGCGCCGCACGCGCCGATCGGGCCGGTGGCGGGACCGGTCGCGGTGGAGGTGCCCCCCTGGCCCGGCGCCATCCCGGGCCCGGCGCCGGCGCGGGTGCTCGCCCCACCCGTCGCCGCGGCGTTCGTCGACGGTCGCGGGCGCGCGGTGGTGGTGTCGGCGCGCGGCGACCTCTCCGCGCCTCCGGCGCGGGTGGAGTGCGCCGCGCTGCCGCGCGGGGGTGGTGCGGTCACTGCGTGGGCGGGACCGTGGGCGCAGGACGTGCGCTGGTGGGACCGCGCGACGCGCGCCCGGCGGGTCACCTGGCAGGTGGTGGTCGAGGACACCGTCGCCTGCCTCGTGCAGGTGGAGGCCGGCGCCGCCAGCGTCACCGCGGTCTATGACTGACGAGATCACTTCTTCAACCATGTGGTTGACAACGCGGGACGACCGGCGTACCCTTGTTCAACCATTCGATTGAACAAGGGGTGCCCGTGGCCGACGACCGGCTGTCCCGGGTCTTCGCCGCCCTCGCGGATCCGACCCGGCGCGACATGGTGGCGCGCCTCGCCGCGGGCGACGCCACGGTGAGCGAGCTGGCCGACCCGTACGACGTGTCCGTCCAGGCGGTCTCGAAGCACGTCAAGGTGCTCGCGGAGGCCGGTCTCGTGAGCCAGACCAGGGACGCGCAACGGCGGCCGTGCCACCTCGAGGCGGAGGTGTTCGACCTGATGACGAAGTGGATCGACCGGTACCGCCGAGAGGCACAAGCGCGCTACGAGCGTCTCGACGACCTCCTCGCCGAGGTGCGCGACGAACGACCGAGCACTGACCGAGCAGAAGGAGCCGCGTCATGAGCACCACCAGCAGCCGTCACCAGGCCTCGATCGAGGCCGACCCGAACCTGCCGATCATCCGCATCACCCGCGACTTCGACGCCACGCCGGCCGAGCTCATGCGGGCACACACCGACCCCGTGTTGTTCGCGCGCTGGGTCGGGCCGGACAGCCTGGAGACGGAGATCCTCGACTGGGACGCGACCACGGGTGGCCGCTGGCGCTACGTCGCGCGCCGCGACGGTGAGGAGTTCGGCTTCCACGGTTGCTTCCACGACGTCGGTGACGCACACATCGTGCAGACCTTCACGTTCGACGGTCAGCCCGACGGCGTCGCGCTCGAGACCTTGCGGTTCGAGGACCTCGGTGACGGCCGCACGCGGATGCACGCGCAGTCGCTGGTGGACAGCTTCGAGGGTCGTGACCAGTGGCTCGCCAGCGGCATGGAGACCGGGATCGACGAGGGCTACGCCAAGCTGGACGCGCTGCTCGCGGAGCTCCGATGAGTGGTCCGGCCGACGAGCACCGCCGCATCGCCGGCGCGTTCACCGCGACGGTCGAGGGCGTGGCGCCCGACGCGTGGGAGCACCCCGCGCCCGTGGACGGGTGGGTCGCCCGCGACGTCGTGCGTCACCTCGTCGAGTGGTTCCCCGCCTTCCTCGACGGCGCGGGGATCACGTTGCCGGCCGGTCCGTCGGTCGACGACGACCCCGTCGGCGCATGGCGCGCGCAGACCGACGCGGTGCAGGCACTCCTCGACGACCCGGCGGCCGCCGATCGCGTCCAGGACCTCCCCCACATCGGCCGCATGTCAATCGGGCAGGCGACCGACATGATCTACACCGGCGACGTGTTCCTGCACCGCTGGGACCTCGCCCGCGCCACGGGTCAAGACGAGACGCTCGACCCGGAGAAGTGCGCGGCGATGCTCGAGGGCATGCTGCCGATGGACGACGTGTTGCGCCAGAGCGGTCAGTACGGGCCGCGCGTCTCGGTCCCCGACGGTGCCGACGTCCAGACCAGGTTGCTGGCCTTCATCGGCCGCACGCCCTGAGGAGCGATCCGCCATGACCAAGGTGCTGACCCACATGTGCGTGTCGCTGGACGGCTTCGTCGCCCAGCCCGACGACAACCCTGCGGAGCTGTTCGACTGGTACTGGAACGGCGACGTCGTGGTGCCGAGCGCGCAGGAGAGCATGACCTTCTCGGTCGATGCCGCGAGTGCCCCGATGCTGCGCGAGCTCACGTCGGGCTGCGGCGCGATCGTGGCCGGCAGACGGCTGTTCGACCAGACCGACGGCTGGGGCGACCACCACCCCGCCGGCGCGCCCGTCGTCGTCGTGACCCACCGGCCGCCCCCCGCCGAGGCGGCCGAGCGGTTCCCGCGGACGACGTTCACCGGCAGCGTCGAGGAGGGGGTCGCGACGGCGAAGGACATCGCCGGCGAGCGGTTCGTCACGATCGCGAGCGCCGACATCATCCAGCAGGCCCTGAACCTGGGCCTCGTCGACGAGCTCGGCCTGAGCCAGGTGCCGGTGCTGTTCGGCACCGGCATCCGCTACTTCGGCGAGCTGGTCGGCGGCCACGTGCTGCTCGAGGACCCCACCGTGGTCCGGGGCACCCGCGCCCTCCACCTCCGCTACCCGGTACGGCGCTGACCCCGGCGCGGCCGGCTCGGCGACGTCACTGTGCGTGCGGGTTGCGGTGGAGAACCGAGCCGAGCCACTCGTCCGACAACGTCGTGCACGCGATCACCCGCTGCACGAGCTCGGGATCGTCGGCCTCCGTGCGGAAGCCGGGGAACATGACCGCGAACGTGTCGGACACCGTCGGCGCGTCGTCGTCGCGCTCGACGAGGACGAGCTCGCCCCGGGGATCGACGGTCGCGGGTTCGAGCACGCGCAGGTACCAGCCGCTGCGGCCGGTCGCGATCATGCGGGGGCCGACGTCCTTCCGGGCGGTGTGCAGCGAGAGCTTGAAGCATGGTGCACGTGGCTGGCACACCTGCACGCGGGCATCGCCCCACGCGAGCACGTCGCCGATGCGGACGTCGCGCTCGCGCGCACCGGCGGTGACGAGGTTCTCGCCGACGCCGCCGGGCTCGATCGTGAAGCCGTCGGCCTGCCAGTCGGCTGCGTGCTCCGACGGGTAGGAGTACACGGCCTTGTCGGGACCACCGTGCACGCTGCGGTCCGCCTGGTCGTCGTCGGCCAGGTTGATCGCCCCGAGCGCGATGGGCCCGGGCCCGACGGCGGTCTTGGCGATCGCGCTGGACGTGTTCCGATCGCCCAGCGGCTGCGGCCGCCCGACGCGCGTCTCGAGCAGCGCCAGCGTGAGGTCCATCGAGCCACCGTACGGGACCCGGCCGGCGCGCGGGTCTGGATACCGTGCCGGGTGGCTTCCATCCGTCCCGCCGTCCCGTCCGACCTCGACACGATCGTCGAGCTGATCGGCGCGCTCGCCGACTACGAGCGCCTCCGCCACGAGGTGGTGCTCGATCCTGCAGTCCTGGCGGAGCATCTCTTCGGACCGCGGCCGTACGCCGAGGTGCTGATCGCCCTGGCCGACGCCGGTGACGCGGCCGGCTTCGCGCTCTTCTTCCACAACTTCTCGACGTTCCTCGGCCGCCCCGGGATCCACCTCGAGGACCTCTTCGTGCGGCCCGAGCACCGGGGTGCCGGCCACGGGCGGGCACTGTTGCGGGAGCTCGGCCGGCTCGCCCTCGCGCGTGGTTGCGGACGGGTCGAGTGGAGCGTGCTCGACTGGAACGAGCCGTCGATCGCCTTCTACCGCTCGCTCGGCGCGGTGCCGATGGAGGAGTGGACCGTGTACCGCGTCACCGGCGACACGATGGCCGCGCTCGCCGACGGGTGAGCTCAGACGACCTCGCACACCTCGTAGACGAGGGTCGTGCCGCCGTCGGACAGGCCGCCCTTGGCGACCGCCTGGATCCGGTTGAGCCAGAGGTAGCGCTCGTCGCCGGTGTCGAAGAGGGGCGCGGCGTAGGACGTCGCGGCGTCGGGACCGCCCGCCAGGTCGATGCGGCCGCGGTAGGAGACGAAGATCGGTGCGCCGTCGTCGGTCTCGAGCAGCACGCGCACGTCGAGCGTGCCCTGGCCGCGACCGTCGAGCGTGAGCCAGTCCGCGGCCGCGTTGCCCTGCAGGTGTGCCGTGAGGCGGTCACCGGTGACGTCGAAGGTCCGGCACTCGGCGATGACCCGGGTACCGAGCGGTGTCTCCGGAAGGAAGAACGGGTCGGCGAGCCGGATGGTCGCGGTGCACAGCGGGACGAGCTCGATCATCCGGGCAGTCTGGCCGCGTCCGGGTCGTGGCGCAGACGGAGCGCGACGACGCCGTCGAACTCGTCGGTGCCGTCCGGGACGAAGCCCTTCGCCCGGTACAGCGCCTGCGCCGCGGTGTTCGTCGGCAGCACGTGGAGCACGAGGGGCTCCCCCGTCGTCGCGGCAACAACGTGGTCGACGAGACCGGACGCGATGCCGGCGCGCCGGTGCTCGGGATGGACCCACATCCCGACGAGGACGGTCGCGTCGCGGTCCTCGGGGCGGAACCAGCCGACGATGCCGGCGGGTGCGCCGTCGACGAACGCGATCGCGGAGTTCCCGGTCCGCAGCTGCCACACGTCGGGCGGATACTCCTCCTCGCGCTCGACGGTCGACGTGAAGGCGTCCGGCGCGTCGCGCAGCGACGCGAAGCGGACGTCGCGTAGGAGGGCCCACTCGTCGGTGGTGAGCGTGCGGATCTCGGCCGTGCGCATGGTTCCAGTCTGGTCGCGCCTGGTTGCGAATCCGCGTGGAATGGACCAGTGTCGGGACATGGCGACGTGGCGTGAGCTCCTGGAACAGCGACCCGACCTGGCGGCCGCCGGGCGCGACCTGCTGTACCAGGTGGGCGTCGGGCTCGCGTTCCTCGCGACGGTGCGTGCCGACGGCGGCCCGCGCCTCAACCCGGTGTGCCCCGTCATCGCGGAGGACCGGGTGTTCGCGTTCATCGTCCCGGGTCCGAAGTGCCGTGACCTCGAGCGCGACGGTCGGTACGCGATGCACTCGTTCCCGTGCGCCGACAACGAGGACGCGTTCATGCTCACCGGTGACGCGAGCCGCGTCGACGACGCCGACCTGCGCGCCCGGCTCGTCGCACAGTTCCTCGCCGAGCGGTCGCAGCTGCCGATGACCGAGGCGGACCTCGCGCCCCAGACCCTCTTCGAGCTCTCGGTGGACCGATGCCTGCTCACCCGGACCACCGGCCACGGCGACCCGGTGCCGCAGCACACCGTGTGGCACGCCCCCGCCTGACCGGGGCTGGACAACACGAACAGGTGTTCGATACCGTCGCCGTCCCCACGGCGGCGGAGTCGGACGGATGGTCGGGTACGCGGAGCTGCACTGCCACACCAACTTCTCGTTCCTCGACGGGGCGAGCCATCCCGAGGAGCTGGCCGAGGAGGCCCACCGGCTGGGACTGACCGGGCTCGCGGTCACCGACCACGACGGCTTCTACGGGGTCGTGCGCTTCGCGGTCGCGGCCCAGGAGGTGGGCCTGGCCACCGTCTTCGGCGCGGAGCTGACGCTCGGGATCGACCGACCGCCCAATGGCACCGCCGAGATCGCGGGGGAGCACGCGCTGATCCTCGCCGAGGGCCCGGCCGGCTACGCGGCGCTCGCCCGCACGATCAGCGAGGCGCAGCTGCGCGGGGAGAAGGGCGCGCCGAAGCTGTCGTTCGCGCAGCTGGCCGAGGCCGCGGCCACGCGTCCGGGGTGGTTCACCACCACCGGGTGCCGGAAGGGGCTCGTGCCCGCGGCGCTCGTGCGCGACGGCCCGGCGGCCGCGCAGCACGCGCTCGAGCGGCTGGTCGCCGCGTTCGGACGTGACCGCGTGCTGGTGGAGCTGTGGGACCACGGCGACCCGATGGACCGGCCCCGCAACGACGCGCTGGCGCGACTCGCGGGCCGTGTCGGCGTGGAGGTGATCGCCACGAACAACGTGCACTACGCGACCCCCGACCAACGGAAGCTCGCGACCGCGCTCGCGGCGATCCGGTCGCGGCGCAGCCTCGACGAGCTCGACGGCTGGCTGCCGGCCACCCCGTTCGCCCACCTGCGCAGCGCGGCCGAGCAGGCGCGGCGATTCGCCCGCTACCCGGGCGCGGTCGAGCGGACCGTCGACATCGCGGCCGCGTGCGCGTTCGACCTCAAGGTCGCGGTGCCGAACCTGCCCGACTACCCCGTGCCCGACGGTCACACCGACATGAGCTGGCTGCGCGAGCTCACCCGGCGGGGTGCGGCCGTGTACTACCCGCGCACGCACGAGCACTACGAGCAGGCGATGCACCAGATCGACCACGAGCTCGCCGTGATCGAGCAACTCGGCTTCCCCGGCTACTTCCTGCTGCTGCACGACATCGTCGAGTTCTGCCGGACCCACGACATCTACTGCCAGGGGCGGGGGAGCGCGGCGAACAGTGCGGTCTGTTACGCGCTCGGCGTCACCAAGGCCGATGCCGTCGCGCTCGGGTTGCTGTTCGAGCGGTTCCTCTCCACCGAGCGCGACGGCCCTCCCGACATCGACCTCGACATCGAGCACCAGCGCCGGGAGGAGGTGATCCAGTACGTCTACGAGTCCTACGGGCGCGACCGCGCCGCGCAGGTGGCGAACGTGATCACGTACCGACCGAAGTCCGCGCTGCGGGAGATGGCGAAGGTCGCAGGCCTCTCACCCGGCCACGCCGACGCGATCACACGCTGGATCGACCGGTGGCGCTCACGCGAGGGTGCGTTCGACGACTTTCGCGAGAGCGAGGACGCGCCGCCCGTCCCCGAGCTGGTGCTCGACCTCGCGGACCAGGTGCAGGACTTCCCCCGCCACCTCGGCATCCACTCGGGCGGGATGGTGATGGCCGACCGACCGCTGGTGGAGTGCTGCCCGGTGGAGTGGGCTCGGATGGAGAACCGCTCGGTGCTCCAGTGGGACAAGGACGACTGCGCGGCCGCGGGCCTCGTGAAGTTCGACCTGCTCGGGCTCGGCATGCTCACGATGCTGCACCTGGCCGTCGACCTCGTCCGCGAGCACGAGGGCCTCGAGGTCGAGCTGGCCACGATCCCGCAGGAGCCCGAGGTGTACGCGCTGTTGTGCGCGGCCGACACGATCGGTGTCTTCCAGGTGGAGAGCCGCGCCCAGATGGCCACGCTGCCCCGCCTGCGCCCCGAGAAGTTCTACGACCTCGTGGTGGAGGTCGCGCTCATCCGGCCCGGTCCGATCCAGGGCGGATCGGTGCACCCGTACCTGCGCCGGCGCAACGGCGAGGAGGAGGTCACCTACCCGCACCCGATCCTCGAGCCGTGCCTGCGCAAGACGCTCGGCGTGCCGTTGTTCCAGGAGCAGCTCATGCAGATGGCGATCGACGCGGCAGGGTTCTCGGCCGGCGAGGCCGACCAGCTGCGCCAGGCGATGGGCTCGAAGCGGTCGAAGGCACGGATGGCGCGGATGCGCGACCGCCTGATGGAGGGCATGGCCGAACGCGGGATCACCGGCGAGACCGCGGAGGAGATCGCGCACAAGCTCGAGGCGTTCGCGAGCTTCGGGTTCCCGGAGAGCCACTCGGTGTCGTTCGCGTACCTCGTCTACGCGAGCTCGTGGATCAAGCTGCACCACCCGGCCGAGTTCGCGTGCGCGCTGCTCAACGCGCAGCCGATGGGCTTCTACTCGCCGCACACGTTGGTGCGTGACGCCCGCCGGCACGGCGTGGAGGTGCTCGGGCCGTGCATCCAGCGATCGCGGCGCGACTGCACGCTGGAGCCGCGGTCGGGCGCGGAGGGGCCGATCGGCAAACCGCAGCCCGGGTGGCACGCTGATCCGTCGATCCACGCGATGCGCATCGGTTTGCGGTACGTGCGGGGGCTGTCGTCGGCGCTGCTCGACCGGATCGACGAGGAGCGCGCGCGTGAGCCGTTCCGGGGTCTCGAGGACTTCGCCCGCCGGACCGAGGCGCCGGTCGACGCGCTGGAGGCGATCGCGACCGCAGGCGCGTTCGCGTGCTTCGACGTCGACCGCCGCGCCGGCCTCTGGGCCGCGGGCGCGCTCCGTGACGCCCGGCCCGAGCACCTGCCCCACACCGCCGTGGGAGTGGAGGCGCCCGCGCTCCCGGGGATGACCGACGTCGAGGAGACCGCGGCCGATCTGTGGGCGACCGGCCTGTCGCCGGGCCGTCACCCCACCGAGTTCGTGCGCGACGAGCTCACCGCACGCGGCGTGATCACCTACGCGGAGTTCCGGGTGGTGCCGGCCCGGTCGGTGGTGACCGTCGCCGGGGTGGTGACGCACCGCCAGCAGCCCGAGACCGCCAACGGCACGATCTTCCTCAACCTCGAGGACGAGACCGGGCTCACCAACGTGATCTGCCCGGCCGGGGTGTGGAAGCGCTACCGCAAGGTCGCACGCACGTCACCCGCGCTGATGATCCGTGGTGTCGTCGAGCGCCACCAGGGTGTGACCAACCTGCTCGCGCAGCGCATCGAGCCGCTCCCCCTCGGCCTCGCCGACGCGCTCCGCTCCCGCGACTTCCGCTGAACGCGCTCGAACCCGGCGCACGTGCGTCACGTCCCGACGCCTGACGAGGCGCGCCGACGCACGTTCGGAGAACCACGGCGCTCGGGTCGGTGATCGATCAGTGGGTCGTGTAGTCGATCGGCGGCGCGTCCTTGACGCCGACCGCGAAGCAGAAGCAGTGGATGGGCGCGGCGTCGGTCGGGCGGAGGCTGTGCACCGTGTCGGGCGGGATGTGGATCAGGTCGCCCGGCGCCACGTTGCGCTCCTCACCGTCGATGACCATGGTGCCCTCGCCGGTCATGACGAAATAGAACTCGTGCGTCGGGTGCGAGTGCGGGAACACCTCGCCGCCGACCGCGACCTCGAACTCGTTGGCGAGCTCGAGGTAGCCACCGTCGGTCAGGTCGAACATCTCCCGCGGCCTGATGAGCCACCAGACCGGCACGGTGCCGTTGTGCTCCACCTCGGGCTCCACGGTTGCGACGTTGCGGACATCCATCGACGACCTCCTCGATCGGCGCCCATCATGCCCGCCGCAGGACGGTCTGGTGGTGGGTCCAGGTGAAGAGTCCGTGGGTCGGGTCGTCGACGCGGTCTCGGAGGTGCGCGAGGAGCGCGGCGCGGTCGGCCTCGCCCACGAGTCCCTGCTCGACGGCCTCGTGCCCCCAGGTCGCCAGGTTGCGCCAGAACATGTCGGCGGCCTCGCCCGCACCGAGGTCGAGCCCGATCACGCGGTCGACGAGGACGCCGGCGCCGGCAGGGATCGCGGCCGTGATGTCGGCGCCCGCGTAGACGTTCGTGCCCGCCGTCGCGACCCGGGCCGCGGTGAGCGCCTCGTACCGGGCGAACCAGGGGTCGGCACTCGCGATGTGCTCGGTCTCCTCGAGGATCAGGAGCCCGCCGGGCGTGAGCGCGTCGAGCCAGTGCGCGATCGCCGCGCCGACGTCGGGCAGGTGGGCGAGCAGGTACCGGGCGTAGACGAGGTCGTACGGGGTGCCCGGCAACGGTCGGCTCACGTCGGCCGCGACGAACCGGGCCGAGGGCACCGCGACCCGCGCGGCGGCCAGGAACGCTTCGGACTCGTCGACGCCGGTCACCACCGCGTGGGGGAACCGGACCGCCAGGCGCGCCGTCGTCGCCCCCGGGCCGCACCCGAGATCGGCGACCGTCGCGGGCCGGGCCCCGACCTCGTCGAGCAATGCGTCGGTGCTCGGCGCGAACACGGCGTCGAGGACCCGGAGCCGCTCGGCCGCGAGCTCGGTGTCGCCGAACGAGTACCTGCGCACGGAGCGAGTCTGCCGTCACGGGACGTACCGGCCGGTGCGATTTCAGAGCATGCGGTGCTCGGCGCGCGCGCCGTCGGGGCGGAAGAACTCGTAACGCCCGCGGCCGTGCTCCTTGGCCCGGTACATCGCGGCGTCGGCGTTGCGCACGAGTGCGTCCGGGTCGTCGTCGGGGCCGGCCGCCGTCGCGATGCCGACGCTCGCGCCGACCTCGGCCGTCTCGCCGCCGATCTGGATGGGGGAGGCGATCGCGTCCAGGATCCGTTGCGCGACGTCGTGGAGCTCGCCGCGATCGGCCACGTGTTGCATCAGCACGACGAACTCGTCGCCGCCGAAGCGCGCCACCATGTCGTGGCCCCGCACCGCGTTCCGCAGCCGCGCCGCGGCGGTCCGGAGGAGCGCGTCGCCGGCGTCGTGACCGAGGACGTCGTTCACGAGCTTGAAGCGGTCGAGGTCGATGAACATCAGCGCCACCGTGCCGGTGCGATGACCGCGGCCGAGGTCGGCGAGCGCGTCGATCAGGGCGTCGATGAGGAGCCGCCGGTTGGGGAGCCCCGTGAGCGGGTCGTGGGTGGCCTGGCGCGCGAGCGCGGCCTGGGCCTGCTTCAGATCGGTGATGTCGAGCGTCGACGCGAACGCCATCGGGAGACGGGGACCCGGGGTCAGGACCGGCACCCCCTGCCATGCCACCCAGCGGTCGTCACCGGGGTGCGCGAGCTGGAGCTCTGCGGATGCGGGCTCGCCGCGCGCGACCGCGTCGAGCGCCTCGCGGAACGCGTGCTGACTGGCGCGGTCGACGTTCGCCAGCATCTCGTCGGTGGAGCCGCCGATCACCCCGCGGCCGAGCAGCCGTGAACCCTCGGCGTTCGCGTACGTGACGCGCATACCGCGGGCTAGCTCGAAGATGCCGACCGGCGCGCTGTCGGCGAGCATCCGGAACCGGCGCTCGCTGATCGCGGTGGCGGCGTGGGCCCGACGGTTCTGGTGCACCAGGTTCACGAACCGCGCCATCACGCCGAGCGCGAGGACCGTGGAGCAGATGCCGATCATGAGCATCCCGTCGACCGTCGACAGGTCGCCGACGACGGCCGCGACCGGACCCATCAACAGCGCGACGCCGATGAGGACCGAGCGGGAGGGGTGGTCGGGCCCGGTGTCGGGCGGGGACTCGATCCGCAGGTCACGGGTCGACACCAACGCCGCGAGACCGAACAGCGACCACGCCGCGGCCCGCAGCAGCTCGAGGTAGAGGACGACGTCGACATCGAAGTTGCGGGCCGTGCTCCCGACGAGGTCGGCGGTGAGCAGGATCGCCACCGCGAGCGCGAGCAGGTGCAGCGCGTGCGACCGGCGTCCGGGTGCGAGCGTGATCCACGCCAGGATCGCCACGAGCACGCCGTCGCGAACCGGCGCCATCGCGAGGGTGACCCGCTGGGCCACGTCCATCGACTCGGTGTGCATCGGCGCGATCAGCGAGACCCACAGCAGCATCACCATGGCGGTGCCGATCACGGCGCCGTCCAGGAATGCGGTCCGGCTCGCGGTCTCGACCGTCACCCGGGCGAAGATGAGGAAGCCGATGCCCAGCATCACGTACCCCGCGAAGGTCATCCACGCGCTCCAGAGCGGCGGGGTCCCGCCGGCGGCGCGTGCGAGCGAGCTCACCGTCCCCGCGCTCACCGCGAGCGAGACGCCGGCCGCGAGGCACAGCCACGGGTTCGTGCCGATGCGTGAGGTCCGCCGGGTTCGGCGGAGGAGCGCGGCGACCGCCGCGATCCCGATCAGGGCCCGGAGGAGCGCGCCACCCCGGCCGGCGACGGCCGCGCTCGCGACGAGGAGCCCCGCACACCCGAAGGTGTACGCGGCCGCGAGGGCCCGGTCGGGCGCGCGCGCCGACAGGGACGGAACGGGGGTCGCCGTCATCACGGCCTGCATCGGCGGAATCCCGACCCGCCTCGAGAGGGAATTCTCCAAGTTGTACGGAATGCGCCACCGCGTCGCGTGCGGACCCGGGCACTACCGTCACCGCCGTGGCCTCCGACGACCCGCTCGGCGACGCGAGCGTCCGGGTCGCCGGCGCGGCCCCGCCGGACCGTCCGCGCACCGCCTCGGGCGGGCTGACCGCGGCCGAGGTCGCCGAACGGGTCGCCCGCGGCGAGGTGAACGACGCCGGCGACCGCACCAGCCGCACGCTCACCGAGATCGTGCGCGCGAACGTGTTCACCCGCTTCAACGCCATCCTCGGCACGATGCTCGTGCTGATCCTCGTCTTCGGATCGCCGACCGACGGCCTGTTCGGCATCGTCATCGTCATCAACTCGCTGATCGGGATCGTCCAGGAGATCCTCGCCAAGCGCAAGCTCGACCAGCTCGCGGTCCTCAGCGCGCCGGTGGCCCGGGCGGTGCGCGACGGTGAGACCGCCGATGTCGACGTCGCCACGGTGGTGCTCGACGACGTCCTCGACCTGCGGACGGGCGACCAGCTCCCCACCGACGGCGTGGTCACCGCCTCGACCGGGCTCGAGCTCGACGAGTCGCTGCTCACCGGTGAGGCCGATCCGATCGCGAAGCACCCGGACGACACCGCGCTCTCGGGCAGCTTCGTCGTCGCGGGCGCGGGCCGGATGCAGGTCACCGCAGTCGGCGCCGATTCCTACGCCCGCAAGATCGCGCAGGAGGCCCGCCGCTTCACGGTGACGAAGTCCGAGCTCGTCGACGGCGTCAACCTGATCCTGCGGTACGTGACCTGGTTGATCCTCGTGGTCGGTCCGATCCTCTTCTGGCGCGAGCTGCAGGACGGTGACGTGCCGTCGGCGATCACCGGCGCAGTGGCAGGAGTCGTCGGGATGGTGCCCGAAGGCCTCGTGCTGCTGACGTCGGTGGCGTTCGGCGTCGCGACCATCATCCTCGCGAGGCGCAAGGTGCTGGTGCAGGAGCTCCCCGCGGTCGAGGGTCTGGCGCGCGTCGACGTCGTGTGCCTCGACAAGACGGGCACGCTCACCGAGGGCTCGATCGTGTTCGACCGGATCCAGCCGCTCGGCGCGCACGCCGAGGACGAGGCCGCCGTCGCGCTCGGCGCGCTCGCCGTCGATGACAACCGCAACGGGACGCTCGACGCGATCGCGGCGGCGTTCGCGGACCCGGGATGGGAGCGGACCGGGACCGTGCCCTTCTCGTCGGCCCGGAAGTGGAGCGCGGCCGCGTTCGACGGTCATGGCAGCTGGTTCATCGGCGCACCCGAGATGGTGTGGACGGACGCGCGGAGTGCGGTGCGGCGCGTCGCCGACGAGCTCGCGGCCACCGGGAGCCGCACCCTCCTGCTCGCGCACTCCGACGCGCCGCTCGACGGCGAGACGCTGCCGGCCGAGCTCGACGCCGTCGCCCTCGTGCTCTTCGCGGAGCAGGTCCGCCCCGACGCCGCCGAGACGCTCGCCTACTTCCGGGAGCAGGGGGTGGCGCTGAAGGTCATCTCGGGCGACAACCCCCGGACCGTGGGCGCGGTGGCGCGCCGCGTCGGCCTCGACGTCGGCGAGCCGTTCGACGCGCGCGAGCTGCCGGAGGACGAGGCCGCGCTCGCCGAGGTGCTGGAGACCCACTCGGTGTTCGGGCGGGTCACCCCGCAGCAGAAGCGGGCGATGGTGAAGGCGCTGCAGTCGCGTGGGCACGTCGTCGCGATGACCGGCGACGGCGTGAACGACGCCTTGGCGCTGAAGGACGCCGACATCGGCGTCGCGATGGGTTCGGGGGCCGCGGCCACGCGATCGGTCGCGCAGCTGGTGCTCCTCGAGGGCAAGTTCGCCACGCTGCCCGGCGTCGTGGCGGAAGGCCGCCGGGTCACGGCCAACATCGAGCGGTCCTCGAACCTGTTCCTCACCAAGACGGTGTACGCCGCGCTCTTCTCCGTGGCGACGGTGGTGACTGCATGGCCGTACCCGTTCCTGCCCCGCCACTTCACCGTCGTCTCCTGGTTCACCATCGGGACGCCGGGGTTCTTCCTCGCGCTCGGGCCGAACACGCGCCGGTACGTCCCGGGCTTCGTCGGACGCGTGCTGCGCTTCGCGATCCCGGCCGGCGGGATCGCGGCGGTGGCGGTGTACACGGCCTACGCGCTCGCGAAGTCCGACGACGTGAGCAGTCGCGAGGCTCGCACGCTCGCGTTCATGGTGCTGTTGGTCGTTGCGCTCTGGGTGCTGGTGGTCCTCGCCCGGCCGTTCACCCGATTCCGCGCCGCGCTGGTGCTCGCGATGATCGCCGGCGCGGTGAGCGTCCTCTCGATCCCAGCGCTGCGGGACGCGTTCGACCTCACGATCCCGAGCGACGAGCTGCTGACCATCGGTCTGGGGTGCGCGATCGCGGGCTGCGTGCTCATCGAGCTCGCGACGCGACGCATCCGGGAGTCGACCCGTGCCGTCGACGAGGAGGCGGTGCAGTCCGAGGACCATCCGCACCCGCCGGTGGTGCCGACGCCGTCGTCGTGACCGCGCCCGGACGCGGCGAGGCGCCCCCGTAGGGGCGCCTCGTGCACCGACCGGAACGGTCGCTCAGGCGGTGGCCTTGGCTCCGAACCTCGCGGGCAGCTGCACGCCGCACGCCGTCGCCGCATCCTTGATCTTCTGCACCTTCTCGGGGGTGAGCGGACGGATCGGCCGCGTGACGCCCTGCTGGTGCATGCACTGACGCTGCTCGGCGGTCAGGAGGCGATGCCGGAGCGGGAGCTTGATGTCGCAGGCCCGGGCCGCGTCCTTGATCTTCTGGATCTTCTCGGGGGTGAGCGGACGGATCGGCCGCGTGACGCCGTGGTCGGCGAGGCACTGCTTCTGCTCGGCGGTGAGCAGGTGACGCCGGAGCGGGAGCTTGATGTCGCAGGCCTGGGCCGCGTCCTTGATCTTCTGGATCTTCTCCGCGGTGAGCGGACGGATCGGCCGCGTGACGCCGTGGTCGGCGAGGCACTGCTTCTGCTCGGCGGTCAGGTGCACCCGGTGCCGGAGGGCTCCGGTCGGGTTCGTCGCGTCGGCGGCGCTGGCGGGTGCGGCCAGCGCGACGACGGTGGCGCCGAGCACCACGCAGCCGAGGCCGGTGCCGAGCATCCGTCGGAGGGTCGAGGTGCGCTTCATCGTGGCTCCTTGGGTGTGGGAGGGACATCGGCATCGTCGACCCACCACTTGGGCCCGGCGTCAGGGAAGTGTCAGGGCTTCGTGAAGGGTGCCGGTGCCCCCTCAGCCCGGTGGTGGCGGCGCCGCCGGGACCGTGGTGGTGGTCGGTGGCATTCCCGTCCCGCGGGCGATCTTCTCCTTGGCCATCGAGTAGCGCTCGACGAACCGCTGCCGGATGTCGGGCGCGCCCGGGCGGCTGATGATCCTGAAGTTCTCGACGACGTAGCCGGTGTGGCCGTCGGCGAGCTTCTTCTCGGTGCCGACCGGCAGCGACGGGTCGTCGACGTACTCGGGCTCGACCGGGATCGTCTGCAGCACGTTCGGCCCCTCGCCGCGACAGCTCCGACCCTCCTTGTTGCCGTACAGCGACACGGTGACCGACGTCCCGCTGTACGAGGTGCGGATGAGGACGCCCGAGTGCGAGTCGTTCCGGAACTTGTTGTCGATCGACGGGTAGTTCAGCGTCGCCTCGCGTCCCATCGGATAGCGCGAGATGTAGAGGGCGTGCACGGTGTGCGTGACGTCCTCGTAACAGCCGAAGAAGACGGCGTTGAACAACGTGGTCGACAGCTGGCTCACGCCGCCGCCGACCGAGTCCTCGAACTCGAGGTTCGCGCCGATGCCCGGAGCGAGCTGGTACCCCTTGTCGGTGGTGCGGGGGCCGAGCGCGGCATTGAGGCTGAACGTCTGGCCCGGCTCGACGATCGTGTTGTTGATCGTGTCGGCGGCGAGATGGATGTTGGTGACCCGCGGCTGACAGCACGGGTGCTCGGTCGTGTAGCTCCCGACCAGCTCGGTGATGTTGAGCTTCTGGGCCCACTCGGTGCTGTGCGCGGGCGGGGTGGTGCGGATGGTCGCGCTCACGTGGTGACGGCCGTGTGCGATCTCGTCGGCGGCGCGGTTGAGCCCCACGGTCAAGCCGTTGACCGCGGGGACGACCGAGACGCTGGTTCCCGAGACGGCGAAGCCGGCGTCCTTGGGCGGGGTCTCCACGCCGGCGAGCGCCGGGGCGAGCGCGGCGCGCAGGCTCGGCACGTCGACCCGCAACGCGAGCTTCGAGCCGACGATCTGCGTGCGCAGCGCCGAGCTGAGCTCGGCCGGGTGGACGGTGAGTGTGCTCGCGCCGGCGACGATCTGTACGGGGCCGGCGAGCAGGCGACGGGCCGCGCGCGCCGCGGTCGCGACCTCGGCCGTGTCGATCGCCGGACGGGTCGGGCCGATGGTGAACGTGCCGAGGTCGGACTCACCGGCGCGCAGCACGGTGAGGATCCGCCGCTCGGCGTCGTCGCGGTCGATGCCGACACCCGCGCGCGGCTCGATGGCCGCGACCTGCGCGCCGTCGAAGCGGAGCCCGCCGTCGACGAGGCCCTTGCCGGTGGCCCCGACCCAGGTGTCGATCACGCCGGCGAGCTGATCCGGGTCGTAGTGCACCACGAGGCCGACCTCGTCGTGCCGGACGGCGCGCAGCGGCACCCCGAGCAGGGTGTCGAGCGGGTTGGCCGACCGCCCGTCCCGCCGCGCCGCCCGCACGGTGGCCGCGGCATCGACGCGGTAGGAGATGCTGGCGGGGTCGAGCACGAGGTCGTGGGTGCCCGCGTGCGCGTGGATCGGTGTCGCGGCCAGCCGGGCGGCGAGGTCCTGGATGCGGTGGAGCGCCTCGGGCTCCGTGGCGCCGCCGACGTCCACCCCGGCCACCTGGACGCCGGGCAGGATGCGGTCGCGGTGGGTGACGCGCTCGCCGAGGGCGACGACCACCACCGCGAGCACGACCGAGAGACCCACCAGGACGCAGAGCCAGACGCGCTGGTCGCGCCAGGCGCGCGCGAGCGCCGCGCGGCCCGGTGGGTCGAGCGGCGCGAGATCGGCGGGACGCGGTCGGGCTGACGGGGGGACCGGCGCGTCCGGCGGGGTGTCGGGGGTGGTGTCGGTCGCCAGAGCACGAGGAAATTACCGCCTGACCACGGCAAACGGTCGGTCGGGCCGCCGGACGCGTGTCCCCGCGGACCTGACGGTCCGCGGGGACGGCCGGTACCCTCGGCCGCTCCCGCCCCTGTCGCCCGAGGTACCCGATGACCGCAGTGCTCGACGACCGCTCGCCCACCGCCCTGCGCGACTTCACCCGCGCGTGGCTCGCCGAGCACCTCCCGAGTGGCTGGATGGAGGCCGTCGACCGTGACGACCCGGACGCGCTCGCAGCCGTCCGCGGCGCCGTCGATTACGACGAATGGTGCATCCAGCTCGGCGAGGCCGGACTGGCCACGCCGACGTGGCCGGCCGAGTACGGCGCCGGCCTGTCGCTGTCGCCGGGCGACGCCAAGCACGTGAACGACGTGCTCAACCACTACAAGATCCCCCGGCCGTACAACATCATCGGGATCGGCATGGGCGGCCCGACCGTGATGGCGTGGGGCACGGAGGAGATGAAGCACCGTCTGCTCAAGCCGCTCGCGTGCAACCAGGAGATCTGGTGTCAGCTGTTCTCGGAGCCCGGCGCGGGCTCCGACGTCGCCGGCCTCGCGACACGGGCCGTGCGTGACGGCGACGAGTGGGTGGTCAACGGCCAGAAGGTCTGGACCACGGTGGCGCACATCGCGCGCTGGGGCATGCTGCTGTGCCGCACCGACCCTGACGTGCCGAAGCACACCGGTCTCTCGTACTTCGTGATCGACATGCACCAGCCGGGTGTCGAGGTCCGGCCCCTCGTGCAGATCACCGGCGACGCCGAGTTCAACGAGGTGTTCTTCAACGACGCCAAGGTCCGCCACGACTGGATGCTCGGTCGGGAGGGCGACGGGTGGAAGGTCGCGATCACCACGTTGATGAACGAGCGGGTCTCGCTCTCCGGCGCGGGTTCGATCGGCGGCGACGCGGTCGGCGGCAGCCCGGTGGGACGCCTGCTCGAGCGGGCGAAGGGCACGACCGACCCGATCCAGCGCCAGCAGCTGGCGCAGGCCTACATCGAGAGCCGTCTGATCCGGCTCAACAACGAGCGCGCGGCGGCGAAGCGCAAGAGCGGCGGGGAGGCCGGTCCGGAGGGCTCGATCACGAAGTTGATGCAGGCCGAGTTCAACCAGCGGCTGCAGAACCTCGCGATGGAGATCGACGGCGTCGGTGCCATCGCGTGGGAGGGCACCGAGCTGTCGAAGACGCAGCGCACCGGCCGCGCGGCGCGGGTCGAGGGCGACGCGCTCACCGCGTCGGGCTTCCTGCGCGCCCAGGCCAACACGATCGAGGGCGGCACGTCCGACGTGATGCGCAACATCCTGGGGGAGCGGGTGCTGGGCCTCCCGAAGGAGCCCGACAATTCGCGCGAGCTCCCCTGGATCGACGTCCCCCGCTCGGCCTGACCGTTCGCGCGCGCGGCCCCGGCGGGTCTGCGAGCATCCGTCCGTGGATCGACGGCTCACGAGGTTCCTCAAGAAGCAGGGCGCGACCGCGGACGAGATCGTGGCGGCGGCGGAGGAGGAGCAGCTCACCTTGCTCGTGCTCGACCGCCTGCTCGTTCCCGGCGCGCCGCATCTCGACGCGGCCGAGGTGTCGATGCGCAGCGGCGTCCCGGAGGAGACGGCCACGATGCTCTGGCGCGCGCTCGGCTTCCCCGACATCCCCGAGGGCTCGAAGTCCTTCACCGACGAGTCGGTGGAGGTCCTGCGGCTGCTGACCGAGCGGGCGGGGACGTCGATGTTCGCGACCGGCGCCGATCCCGAGTCGCTCGTCGCGCAGGTCCGCGCGATCGGCGCCGCGCTGTCCCGGGTGGCGGAGACGCTGTCGGACCAGGTCGTGGAGGGCGTGGTCGCAGCCCGCGCGGCCGGCCTCGACGACGAAGCGGTCGCGCTGCTCGCCGCGGACGCGCTCGACTGGAAGGTGCTCGCGCGCCTCAACGACTACGCGCTGCGGGTCCAGGTGCGGGCGGCCGTGCTCCGGAAGCTCCTCACGCCCCAACTCGGTTCGGGTGCCCTACCCGAGCTCACCGTCGGCTTCGTGGACCTCGTCGGGTACACCGCGCTCAGCCAGGAGCTCGACGGCGACGAGCTCAACGCGCTGGTGGCGCGATTCGAGGGCGTGACCTACGACACCGTGGCGCGACTCGGTGGGCGGCTGGTGAAGACGATCGGCGACGAGGTGATGTTCGTGGCCGACCAGCCCGACGTCGCGCTGCAGATCACGCTGGAGCTCACCGACCGGACGCGCCACGACGAGCTGTTGCCACGGGCGCGGGCGGGCATGGCCTGCGGGCCCGCACTGGCACGGGAAGGCGACTACTACGGCGCGGTGGTCAACCTCGCGCACCGGCTGGTGGAGATCGCCCGCCCGCAGTCGATCATCGTGTCGGCCGAGCTGGCCCATGCGCTCGCCGATCATCCGGCGTTCTCCTTCCAGCGGCTGCGCAGCCGTCGGATCCGCGGCATCGGGCGGGTGGAGATCTACGTCGCGACCGCGAGCGCGCCGACCGAGCCGGAACGGCGGGAGTCGGAGGCCGAGCCGGAGGGTAAGTTCGGGGACGCATGACGAGCTCCCCCGATCCACCGCTCGCCCTCCTGTCGGTGCACGCCCACCCGGACGACGAAGCGTCCAAGGGGGCGGGCACCGTGGCCAAGTACGCGGCGGAGGGCATCCGCGGCGTCCTCGTGTGCTGCACCGGCGGCGAGGAAGGTGACATCCTCAACCCCGCCGTCGACACCCCCGAGATCCGGGCGCGCCTGCACGAGGTGCGCATGGAGGAGCTGCAGGCCAGCGTCGACGCGATCGGGTACGCGGAGCTCTACATGCTCGGCTACCGCGACTCCGGGATGAAGGACACGGAGTCGAACGCGCATCCCGACAACTTCGCGAACGCGCCGTTCGACGAAGCGGTCGGGCGCCTGGTGCGCATCATCCGCGCCGAACGTCCTCAGGTGATCATCACCTATGGCGACGACAGCAAGTTCTACCCGCACCCGGATCACGTGCGGGTCCACGAGATCTCGGGCCCCGCGTTCGAAGCCGCCGGCGACCCGGAACGCTTCCCCGACGCGGGCGAGCCGTGGCAACCCTCGAAGCTCTATTACACCGGCTGGTCGGCACGGCGGGTGCGCGCGCTGCACGAGGAGTTCCTGCGGCGGGGCGAGGAGAGTCCCTACGCCTCGTGGTTCGAGGAGCGCGGGATCGACGAGACGCTCGACCAGCGGTTCACGACATTCATCGACGTCGGCGACTTCCTCGCCCACCGGCGTGCCGCGCTGCTGGCGCACCGGACCCAGGTGGACCCGACCGGCTTCTGGATGCGCCTGCCCGACGACGTCGTCCGGCGTGTGTTCCCCTGGGAGGAGTTCGCGCTGGCGCGTTCTCTCGTCGACACGGGAGTGCCCGAGGGCGAGCCCGAGGACGATCTCTTCGCCGGCCTGCGCGTGCCCGCGCCGCGCTAGCGGCTGCTGATCGAGGAGACACCCATGCCGCAGTACCTGTCCCAGGAATGGCTCGACACGGGCCGGCGGCTCGCCGCCGACCAGCCCGAGCGGACCGGCGCGTCGGCGCGCATCCAGTGGGTCGTCGGCGGCGGTCCCGACGGTGACATCAAGTACTGGTGGCGGCTCGAGGACGGCAAGCTGCTCGAGAGCGAGTTGGGCACGCTGCCCGACGCCGACTTCACCGTGACGGTCTCCTACGAGGACTCGGTGAAGATCCAGAAGGACGAGCTCGATGCGAACGCGGCGTTCATGCAGGGCCGCATGAAGGTCGCGGGCGACATGGGGAAGTTCCTGCACCTCCTGCCCATCACCAGCTCGCCCGAATACCGCGCCCTCCAGGCGAAGCTCCGGGAGGACGCGAGCTACTGACCCGACGGATCGCGGCCGGCCCGTTGCAGCTCGCGCAGCGGTCGGTACCCGATCCGCACGACGCCCGCCCGCTGCAGCAGGTTGGCGAAGGCCGCGTCCTGACAGAGGGTGGCGTGATCCTCGACGCGTGATGCCCAGTCGGGGTGCGACGACCGCAGCTCGTCGGTGTCGACCGCCGGGTGCAGGTAGACCTCGGTCACCCCGGGCCGCAGGTCGAACAGGATCCGCTCGATCGTGCGGCGCGCGCCCATCGGTGCCATCACGAAGTGGTCCGGGAACACGACACCCTCGGCGGCGGCGAGGTCGCGGAACGGGAACCCGACCCGTGCCTGGGCCGCACCGCCCGCCAAGCGCAGCGGGAGCGCGAAGTCGACGGCCAGCTCGAGGTAGACGTCGAAGAACTCGGGCCGCAGCTGCAGCGTCCCCATGTGGCTGTCGAGGTGGCTCACGTCGAAGCCCCAGAAGATCGCCCGCTCGATCTGCGAGCGGCACTCCTTGCGCACCTCGTCGAGGTCGGCGTGGTCCCAGACGTCCTCGATCGTGCGCGGGAACCCGCCGTCGCCGTCGAGCAGGCTGGGGGAGTGGGTGGTGGGGCCCCACCGGTAGTTCTCCCACTCCGCGTTGAGCGTGAGGTGCACGCCGACGTCCTCGCCGCGGTACATCGCGGCGGCGTCGCGTGCCCAGGGGCACGGCACCATCAACGTCGCGCTGGTCCCGAGTCCGGACCGCAACGATTCGTAGACGGCGACGTTCGCCGCCCGCGACGACCCGAGGTCGTCGCAGTTGACGATCAACAACTTCGCATCCGGGCCGTACCCGAGCCGCTCCGCCAGCGTCACGACGCGACCCTCATCTCTTCACGAGGCACGGGGCCAGCGTACGTGTCGAGGTCACGAGCGCAGGCAGGGGGTGCCGGCACCGAGCGAGTTCGTTGCCGAGAGCGCCAGCGACGACAGCAACGTTGTCTGACCGAATGCCGGTACCCCCTCGCTGCGCATCCACGCCTCAGACGCGTTCGATGATGGTCCCGGTGCCGAGGCCTCCGCCGCAACACATCGTGACGAGGCCGAGCTCCCCATCGGTGCGCTCGAGCTCGTGGAGGGCGGTGGTGACGAGCCGGGCGCCGGTGGCGCCGACGGGGTGGCCGATCGCGATCGCGCCGCCGTTCGGGTTCACCTTCTCCATGTCCGGCTTGAGCTCCCGCTCCCACGCCAGGACCACCGAGGCGAACGCCTCGTTGATCTCCACCGTGTCGATGTCGTCCATGGTGAGGCCGGTGCGATCCAGCAGTCGGCGGGTGGCGTCGATGGGGCCGGTGAGCATGAGGACCGGGTCCACGCCCACGAGGCACTGGTCGACGATGCGCGCACGGGGTTTCAGGCCGAGCTCCTTGGCGCGTGCGGCGGTCATCACCAGCACGGCCGCGGCGCCGTCGCTGATCTGGCTCGACGAGCCGGCGGTGTGCACGCCGTTCTCGCGCGCGACGGGCTTGAGGCCGGCCAGCTTCTCCAGACTCGTTTCGCGGAGCCCCTCGTCGCGCGCCACGTGGTGGGTGCTGCCCGAAGGCTTGCCGTCCTCGCCGAGGTCCGGCGCGTCGAGCGGGAGCACCTCACGCTCGAACCGGCCCTCGGCCCACGCCTGACCGGCGCGCTGCTGCGAAACGAGTCCGAACTCGTCGCAGTCCTTGCGCGTGATGCCCCACTTCTCGGCGATGCGCTCGGCGCCCTCGAACTGGGAGGTCGGCTCGTACCGAGGGAAGTACGACTTCGGCAGCGGCCGCTCGAGGTCGGCGACCATGGTGGCGCCGAGCGGGATCTTGCTCATCATCTCGATGCCGCAGCTGAGCGCGCTGTCGACCACGCCGCCCTTGACGAGCGCGGTGGCGAGATTCGTGGCCTGCTGCGAGGAGCCGCACTGCGCGTCGACGGTGGTGGCCGCGACCTCCATCGGGAGCCCCGCGGCGAGCCACGCGGTCCGCGCGATGTTGAAGGTCTGCGGTCCGACCTGGCCGACGCAGCCACCGACGACCTGGCCGATCATGGCGGGGTCGATGCCGCTGCGCTCGACCGCGGCGAGCTGGACCGCGCCGAGCAGGTCGGCCGGGTGCAGCGTGCTCAGACCACCGTTGCGCTTGCCGAGTGGCGAGCGCACCGCCTCGACGATGACGACGTCGGAATCCTTTCCAGCACAGTGGGATCCGAAGCTTGGAATTCACGTGACTTGAAGTCGCGG
>JADMIO011432782.1_pt1 | contig 37107 bp, 30 predicted proteins | sample 8958161 | NCBI WGS metagenome assembly JADMIO01 (sample SAMN16585339, study PRJNA669376) | soil metagenome | isolation source: Crop rotation soil | place: USA: Cullars Rotation, Alabama | collected 2011
TCGCGTGCGAGACGAGGCGCGCCGCCAGCCGATCCTCTTCGAGCCACAGATCGTGGGCGATCCGGTGCGCCCAGAGCGCGTGGATCCCCGGGTACGTGAGCATGACCTCGAAGGTCGATCGCGCCGCGGGATCGTTCGCGCACGCGGCCGAGGCGTCGTCACGCATGTGGGCGAGGGCGGTCGGCAGCTGGCGGATCCAGCGCAGGGCGAGGCGGAGCACGGGGGAACTCTACTCAAGGCGTGCAGGAAAATCGAATCGGGCAACCCGAAAAAAAAGGCCCGACACGCGACGGACGGCGCGCCCCCCGGATGTGCTAGCCCTCGGGGCGATGGCGATCCTGGTTCCGAAGAAGACGAGCGTCGAGGTGGTCGGGCAGTTCGGCTACTTCCACGTCGAGCGCCACGACCTCGACACGGAGGGCCGCGCGCACGAGGCCTACGTGATCCGCACGGCGGACTGGGTCACCGTCGTCGCCGTGACCGCGGACGGCCGCTTCGTCCTCGTGCAGCAGCACCGGCACGGCGTCGACGCGCTCACGATCGAGCCCGCGGGCGGCATCGTCGATCCCGGCGAATCCCCGGCCGACGCGGCGCTCCGCGAGCTCCGCGAGGAGACAGGCCATGCAGGCGAGTCGCTCGAGCCGCTCGGCGTGCTCCACCCGAACCCCGCGATGCAGGACAACCGCTGTCATCTCTTCCTCGTGCGCGGCGCCCGCCAGGTGGGCGAGCTCGCGTGCGACGAGCACGAGAGCGTCGAGCCCGTCGTGATGACGCGCGCCGAGCTCGTCGCCGCGCTCGCCGGCGGCCGCATCACCCACGCGCTCGCCGTCGTCGCGCTCGAGCGCGCCCTCGCGCGCGTGGCGTGATACCACTCCACGCATGACGACACCGGGCCCCTGGATGCCCCCGGCGGGGGCGCCGCCGGGCTACTCGATGCAAGCGGCGGGAAACGCGGCGCTCGCCAAGCGCTTTGGCACCCTCGGCACCACCTGCCTGGTGCTCGGGATCCTCGACATCCTCTTCGTCGTACAGAAGCTCGTCAGCGCCGCGCTCACCTCGCAGATGCTCGCTCTCCAGGGCAAGATGATGCCCGCGACGACGCCCGGCATGCCCGCCGTCATGAGCGCCGCCCAGGACTTCGCCACGAAGATCGCCCTCTGGGAGGCCCTGCGCGCCCTGCCCTTCGGCGTCGCCAGCGGCTTCCTCGTGTGGATCGGGCTCCGCCTCAGGCGCGGCGATCGCGACGCGCTCTTCACGGCGCGCGTCTGGACGTGGTGGGCGTTCGGCGTCGTCGCCGCCTCCGCGCTCCTTCAGGTGGTCGTGACGATCCCGGCGACGCTCGAATACGAGCAACGCATCATGAGCGCGCTCCCCCTCCCGAGCAAAAGCGGAGCGCCGTTCGACATGAAGAAGTTCATGGACGGCTGGATGCTGGCCTCGACGATTATAGGCCTCGTGATTGGCACCGTGTTCATGGCGGCCTGGCCGCTCGCGCTCCGCCTCTGGAGCGATCGCCTGCTCCGGGATACGGCGCCGGTGGAGCCGCCCCCCGCCTGAATCTCAAATATCGTATTTGCCCGGCGCCAGGATGTTCGACGGATCGAGGCTCCCTTTGAGCTTCTTCATGAAGCTCTTGTACGCCTCCGACTCCGGCAGGATCCCGGTCGAGTTGATCCCCATCCGATAGGGAATGAACCCCTCCTCGACGAGCGCCGGGAGGAGCTCCGCATACCAGGCCGCCGCGCGCTCGTCCTCTCCTGCGACGTCGCGATCGTAGAAGATCGACGACACCGCCTCGGCCGCCCGCTCGTGCAGGCAAATGACCGAGATGTTCGGCTCGAAGCCGTGCTTCAACGACGCCCTCTCCACGAGATCGATCGCGCGCCCGATCGCGTCCCCCACGAGCGGCACCACGGGAGCGCAGATGACGACTCCACACCTGTCCTGATCCAGATCCATCCCCGGAGAGGCCTCCGTCTTCTTCCTCCAGTACGCTTGTCGGAGAGCCATTTCGTTCGGCACCCCGCGCATCGTGTCGTCGAGCACCGCCGTCAGCCTTCGAGCCTCCTCCTCGGGGAAATGCCCCTTCACCACCCGTGTCCCGGAATCGCTCACGTACGCCAATCTCTCCACCGTCGGGCTCAGCGCCGCCGTCACCACGTCACGAGAAGCCTCCGCGTGCGCCGCGCTCGACGCGAAGATCGACCCCATCCCGTCCCAAGCGCCCCCGGCCCACGCGCGCCGGAGCTCCGCGACCTTCGCCTTGGGGATCGCCTTGCCCTCTTCGCCAAAGGTCGAATGCCGGCCCATCGCCGCGAGCACCTTGTAATCGTTCCAGACGCCCACGCCCCCCGTGAGCACCCGCTGCATCAGCAAACGGCGGAGCGCATCGAACGTGGCCGCGAGCTTCGCCTCGTCGTCGACCGAGAAGTAGATCACCTCCAGATGGCTAGGCCGCTGCGCCAGCCACATCGTCATCTCGGTCACCACCCCGAAATTCGATTGCGTGAAGATCCCGTCGACGTACGGCCCGACGCCCCATCGATAGAGCTTTCCCACCTTGCTCGTCGCGAACCGATCCAGCCCCGTCCGGATGGCGTCGCCGTCCGGCAACACCACCTCGAGCGCGCACACGTGAGCAAAGCGATCCGGGTATCCCCCGCGGCCGATCCCCCGCTCGAGGGCGTTGGCGATCGGGCTCGTGTCCGGCGACGAGCCCGTCGGATTGAGCATGAGCCGAGAGCCGCGCGCCTCGAGGAACGCGCTGAGCTGCCGAAACGTCACCCCCGGTTGAAGCGTGACATACGCCATCTCCTCGTCGAAATGCACGATGGCGTCGAGCCGCGACAAATCGAGGACGACCGCGTCACGATAGGGGACGCCCGATCCATAGCCCCAGTTCTTGCCGCTGCTCACCGGATACACAGGCACACGGTGCTCCGTCGCGATCCGGAGGCAGGCCTGCACTTCTTCCCGATTCGCGGGCCGCAGCACGCCGAGCACCCTTTGGCGCGTGGCGAACGTCGCCGTCGCCGCCCGCGTCAGGCGCGCGGGATCGCGGAGCACGGCGCCGGCTCCGAGCGCGGCAGTCCAGGCGCGCATGGCGCCCTCGAGATCCCCTGTTTCCTGCGGCGCGTTCATTTCCACGATCCTATCATCATCGTCAGCCGCCGAAGCGCCGGCGGCCCGTCAGCTCGCAGACGTGCTCGAGGAAGTCGGGCATGATCGTCGACGAGATCACCCAGAAGCACGGCTCCGAGATGTCGTGCAGCCTCGCCGCCTCCGCGTAGCTCCAGTCGTCGTCCTCGCGCAGGAACAGGAACGAGCTCCGCCCCCGCTCCGCGTACCAGCGGCGGGCCGCGTCGAGCAGACCCACGTAGCCGCGCGATCCGCCCTCGGCCATCGCAAAGACACGCACCGAGTCCAGCAATCGGAACATGTTCGTCCCGATCTCGCCCGTCTCCATCACCGCCGCGGCGATCGGCACGCCCCCGAGGCGCGCGATCTGCACCGAGCGCCGCCGCTCCAGGCCCGCGCGCTGCCATTGCTGCCCTATCTCTTCCATACCGATGCGCTCCTCGTGGAAATCGAGCGCCTCGACATAGCAAGCCGGCCGCGTCTCCCGGAGCACCTCGCACAAGAACCCGAGCTCGTCCCCCGTGGCCGGGCCGATGTCGAGATCGGCGTCGACCTGCGCGCTCGGCTCCGAGCACATCGCGCACATCATCCGCGTCGGCAGCACCAGCGCGTGCCCGCTCGACGAGTAATGGCGCGCGAACTCGAGATGCGCCTTGTCCATCCACGGCACGGTCGACTCGACATATCCAATCATCCAGTCGAAATCCGGATCGGCCTGCGGGTGCTCGAACGCGCGCAGATAGATGTCGCGCATGATCTTCCCCGGACCCGGCACCTCCACCGGCGGGCGCCCGGGGCGCTTCGCGAGCTGGTGTCCCATCCACGAATGCTGATAGGCCCTGCAAAACGACACCGAGGCCTCGACTCCCCGGCTCGACGGCCACACCGCCTGGCAAATCAGCCTCGGGGCGCGGGCGGCGCGCTTGCCGACGTCGACGAAGCCCTTCTTGAGCTCCACGAACTCTCCCGTCGTCTTCCCCGCCAGCTTGAAATACCCCGAGTCGTCGAAGAGCTGCCAGAGCTCCTCCGTCAGGTCCTCGCTCGTGCGCGTCGTCGGATAGAGCGTCTGCGACGCGAGCGCCATCCAGTCGGCTTCGCTGTCCGGCCAGTACGCTGTCACGCTCATCCCGCAGACGTCGAGATCCTCCCCCTCCACGGCGGAGACACCGCGGATCTGCCCGCGCAGCGCGATCGTCTTGCCCTCGGTCGTCTTGACCTCGAGATGGGGAATCACGAGCCCCGGGAACAACAGATCTTCGCTCCGGAGCGTCGTGAACGAGATCCCCCCGAACGAGATGTCGCGGACGTCGGCGTCGATGTACACGTCCCGCCAGAGGGGGTGGCGGAACTCGACACGATGGGTGCCCTCGACGGCCGTGCGCCGGAAGAAGCGATAACGGAGCCGCTCGACCTTCGAGGGCAGAGGCGTCCACGTCTCGCCGCCTTCCTGCGTCGCGCTCGCGAGATGGAGCCGATAGACCGAGTTGTATCCAGCGATTTCGACGGCGAGATCCTCCGTCCAGGGCGAGGCCTCGTGATCGCCTGTCGCCTTCCAGACGAGGCGTCCCCGCTCGATATCGACGGACGCGATCTGGAAGCGCCCCATCTTCTCGCAGGGGACGCCCGTGAGCGCGCCCATGATGGCGCGGATGCGATCGGGATCGGAGATCTCCTCTTGGACCGGCGACACCTGGAACGCCGGCTCCGCCGCGCCGTCGCGCACCAGCTCGTCGAGCAGCGCCAGGATCTCGCGGCCCGCGTCGATCGACACGTCGAGCAGGCGCAAGCCCATCTCCTTCGCCGAGTCGAGATGGACGAGCCGCCCGCGCAGGCGGCCGATGGATCCGCCGCGCCAATCGAGGCGGATCTGGAGCGATTTCGTCGCCGGGAGCGCCGCGTCGGGGCGCTTGAACGAGAGCGCCTCCGGCCCGAGCCTCAGCACCTCACAAGGAGCGAGCCCGAGGCCCTCGAACACGAGCTCGACGCCCGATTGAATCCAGTAGCCCGGCCCGCTCCCGCCGCGGAACAGCGCGGCATTGGCGATCCCGGATCCAGGCGCGCTCGACGGGTGCTCGCTGGTCCGTCGAGAAGATAGGTTGAAGGCAGAGTCCCATTCGCTTCCAGCCATTGCATCAGCCTCGCCCGTCGAACGGGCACCCCCCAAGAGAGGACCGGTGACGCCTCCGCTGCGCTGCGGGGCTGGTGAGCAAAACGCGGGGACGGTATCCGCCTCTTCGATCTTCGTCCAGCGTCAATTTTGCGGGGCGATGGATAATTCACACCATCTGTACCCACATTGAATGAGGCGTGTCTACATACGCGCCGGGCGCGTCTACATACGCGCCGGGGCGCGTCTACATACGCGCCCATCAAAGGCATCAAGGCGCGTCTACCTTGACGCGCCCGTCAATGCATTGCCACCAGAATGGTTTACTTCCTGGGCTTGGGCGTAGGCGCCTTGGGCGGAGCAGGCACCTTGGGAGGAGCAGGCACCTTGGGCGCAGGCGCCTTGGGCGCATCGGGTGCCTTGGGCAGAGCAGGCTTTGGCGCGGGGGGCGCTTTCGGAGCGTCACCGCCGACCTTCGCGTCGGGCGGCGTCGCGGGCGTCACCAGCACGACACCCAGGCCGAGCTCCTCCGCGCGCGGAGCGGCCTTGACGGACTTCCAGCCCGCGACCTCGGCCACCTTTTCGCTCCGGGCGAAGCCCCGGATCGCCTTCACCACCGCGGCCGATCGCGCCTGCGCCTCGGCCTCGCCGCCCTTCGGCGAGGGACGCACGCCGAGCGACACCGACCAGTCCGGGTGCGCCATCAGCTCGGCCGCGAGCGCTCGCATGGCAGGCAGGCTCGCCGGATCGATCTCGTTCGCGGCCGTGAACTTGATCGCCTGCGCGAACCCGAGCGACGCCGGCTTCTTCGCCGTCGCCTGCTTCAGCTCGACCTCGGGCTTCGCCTTGCCCTTCGGCGCGTCGTCGGGACAGCCGTCCTCGTCCTCGAAGCCGTTCCACGACTCCGCCTTGTCAGGACACTTGTCGTCCTGGTTCAGGAACGTGTCCTTGTCGGGATCCGGATCGGGACAGCCGTTCTGCTTGGGATCCACCGATTTGATCCCCGGGACGATCGGACACGCGTCCTCGCCGTCGAGGATACCGTCGTTGTCGTTGTCGGGATCGGGACAGCCGTCCTCGTCCTGGAAGCCGTCCTTGTCCTCGGGTTGATCCGGGCACTTGTCGTTGTCGCCCGCGATGCCGTCGCCGTCTGGATCCTTGATCAGACAGCCGTTCTTCTTCTTGTCGGCGTTCGTCGGGCCGGCCTCGTTGGGACAGGCATCCTCCTTGTCGAGGATCCCGTCACCATCGTTGTCGAGATCGGGGCAGCCGTCGTCGTCCTGGAAGCCGTCCTCGTCTTCCTTCACGTTCGGGCACTTGTCGGCCTTGTCGGGGACGCCGTCGTCGTCGTTGTCGCCGTCGGGGCAGCCGTCGTCGTCCTGGAAGCCGTCCTTGTCCTCGGGGAGCTCGCGGCACTGATCGACGTCGTCCTCGATCCCGTCGCCGTCTTGATCGTGGACGCGCGGCGCCCAGCCCACGGAGAGCACGCCTCGGAACGGCGAGTCACCGACGCCGCCGAGCGGGCCAGTCTCCACGCCGGCGAGGATCGACACGTCGCGGATCGCGTAGCGCGCGCCGAGGGCGAGCTGGAGCGACGACGCGGGCGCGCTCTGGAACGGGGCGATCGGCGAGACGGGCAGGTGCCCGAAGGCCTCGAGATACCAGGTCCAATGGCCCTTCTCGTCGATGCCGAGCGCCTGCGGCCGGAAGCCGAGCCCGAAGCCGAACGGGATCTCGTGGCCGAAGCGCGACGCGCACTTGTCGTCCGCGGTCTCGGGGATGCTGTTGCACGCGAAGCGCTCGGTGCTCCCGCGCAGCTTGATTCCGGCCGCGAGGTGCAGCGAGATCGCGACGAGGCGGTAGTCGGCGAGCACGCGCGTCTCGCTGGTGACGGCGCCCTCGCCGAGATACGAGGCCTGATCGCCGGTGGGCACGGTGAAGCGCTCGTGCAGCGCGAGCGAGAAGCCGCCGAACTCGCCGCCGGTGGGGCGCACGAGGGTGAGCTTGCCGACGAGGCCGAGATCGCCGAGCGCCTGCGACGGGAGGAGGGCTTCGCCGAGGGCGCGGCGCGAGGCGGCGCTGGGGCTGTCGCCCGTCTGGTAGAGGAGGACGGGGAGATCGATGCCGAGCGCCACGCGGTGAAACAAGCCAATATTGGCGACGACGTCGCCCGTGATCTGGTGGTTGATCACGCTGTGCGCGATGACCTTCGTCTTCGGATCGCGCAGGGTGATGGGGCGGAACGCGTACGAGAACCAGAGGCTCGCGTTCCACTCGGCGGTGCCGGGGGAGTCGGCGGGCTCGAGGTAGAGGCCCGAGGCTGGGTCGGTCGGCGCGTGGAAGTTGCGCAGATCGACGGAGGGGACCGTCTTCTGGGCGAGCGCGACGCTCGAGGTGAGGAGGAGAAGGGCGGCGGAGGGGAGGAGGGCGCGGCGGCGCATATCGGGCGCGAGGGTAGATCAAGGGGAGGCGGAGCGGGCGGACTGTTTCATGCGACTACCGAATGGCCGGTCATGCCCTGCTACACTCGGCGCGTGACCGATCGCCCCACGGCCTTGCGGATCCTCGCGGCGCTGAGGCAAAGCCCCGTCGGCGACGACGCTGTGCTGGTCGGGTCCTCCGGCCTCTTCGGGTTCGACACGAGCGTCCCAGCGCTGACCGAGGACGTCGACATCGCCGTCCCTGAGCCCGTCGTATTGGAGCACGGTCCCGCCATCGTCGAAGTGCTCGCCCAGCAGGGATTCGCGCACGAACCGGGAACCGCGACCTTCATCGCACGGGACGGCGTCACGTTCGATCTGCTCGGATATGGCGAATCGGCGGCAGGCGATCACATCGGCGACGGAGGGATCCTCCGCGTGATGGTCTTCGAGGATATTTCGCGCATCGTCGGAGAGCGGCAGGCAACGACGGCCCTGGCGCAGGGTGGACGCGCGATGACCCCCGCAGCATTCGTGGCGAGCAAGCTGCTGACCGAGCGGGCGCACAAGGGCACCAAGGACAAGCTCCAAGCGCTCCTCGTCCTCGCCGAGCGGCGCGGTGACGAGTCGTTCGAGTCGGAGGTCGTCCGGCTCCTTTGCGGCGTCGATCCGGAGCGGCTCGAAGACGTGCTCGCGAGCGCGCAAGAGGCGTGCATTGCGCTTGGACGCGACCCACGCTTCTCGGACGCAGGTGCGGAGGGATATGCACCGGAGCTCGAGCAAGTGGAGATAGGGGTCGAGCGGCTCAGCGCAATGCTGGAGCGGGTCCATGGTTGAGAAGAGACGAGGGCTCACCGCCGATGAGCGGTTCGCCGAGCTCAAGCGTGACAAGGCACGGGTTCGCCGTGCGAGGATGATGCGCGAGCTCGCCGGTCCTTTGTGGGGTCGGATGGTGCGTGTGATTCCGGCTTTCTTCGAGCGAGAAGGGGCCCTGACGCCTCATGTGCTCCTCGCCGAGCGCGCCCGGGTAATCGAGGCGCTCCGCGAAGATGCCGTGTTCGCGCTCGACACCGCGATGCGCCTCGCGCACGGCTTCGGCTTCCTCTCTTCGGGCGACGTCCAGGTCTACCTGACCACCAGCGAGCCCCTCGTCGGCCTCGCGAGCGCGGGTTTGATCGCTGCCAAGCGCCATCCGGACACGGTCCTCGTGCGCCCCTGGGCCGGACCGGATCGGCTCCTCGCGTGCATCGTCGAGGAGCTGCCTCCGCACCATGTCGTCGAGGGAGGCTTTCGCGTCGTCACGGACGATCGCCTTCGCCGCGAGCTGATCGGGGCCGTGGGTGCGCGCGCCGATCTCTTCGCGCTGCTCGAACGCGCCTGCGGTTCCTGACGGAGGATCGCCCTCGCGCGATCGATCCCTCCCCCTCCCCGGCCGCTGAACCTTCGCCTTTTGCCGCCGATCGTGCCATACGCGAACCCATGGACGCGATCCGCATTCGTGGAGGCAAGCGCCTCGCCGGCACCATTCCCATCAGCGGCGCGAAGAACGCGGCGCTGCCGATCCTCTGCGCGACGCTGCTCTCCGACGGGGAGAGCCTGCTGCGCAACGTCCCCAAGCTGCGCGACATCGCGACGACGGCGGCGCTCCTGCGCTTCCTCGGGCGCGGGGTGACCGTCGACGCGCCGCTGGTGCGGGTCGCGGCCGGGTGCGACGTGCGGCCCGAGGCGCCGTACGAGCTGGTGAAGCAGATGCGGGCGAGCATCATGGTGCTCGGGCCGCTGCTGGCGCGCTTCGGGCGGGCCAAGGTGTCGCTGCCGGGAGGGTGCCAGATCGGCTCGCGGCCGGTGGATCAGCACCTGAAGGGGCTGGAGGCGCTCGGGGCGACGATCAGCTTGTCGCGGGGATATGTGGTCGCGGAGTGCAAGCGGCTGCGCGGGAACGAGGTGGTGTTCGATATCCCGACGGTCACCGGGACGGAGAACCTGATGATGGCGGCGGCCCTGGCGAAGGGGAAGACGACGCTGGTCAACTGCGCGCGCGAGCCCGAGGTGGAGGAGCTGGGGCGGGTGCTCAACAAGATGGGGGCGGTCGTCAACGGCGCGGGGACGGACGTGATCCAGATCGAGGGGCGCGATGAGCTGGAGCCTTTTGATCATGCGATCATCTCGGATCGCATCGAGGCCGGGACTTATATGGTGGCGGTGGCGGCGGCGGGCGGGGATGTGCTGATCGAGAATGCTCCGCTCGAGTCGCTGGAGGCGGTGGTGGCCAAGCTTCGGCAGGCGGGGGTGGAGATTGGGAGAGAGGGGAATGCGGTGCGGGTGCGGCGGGTGGATAAGCCGCTGCGGCCGGTGGATATGGTGACGGCGCCGCATCCTGGGTTTCCGACGGATATGCAGGCGCAATTTATGGTGCTGATGTGCCTGGCGGAGGGGACTTCTCGGATTGTGGAGACGATCTTCGAGAATCGCTTTATGCATGTGCCGGAATTAAGGCGTATGGGGGCGGAGATCGACGTCGACGGGCATACGGCGCATGTGCTGGGCGGGAAGTCGCTTTCGGGGGCGAAGGTGATGGCTACGGATTTAAGGGCGAGCGCTTCGCTGGTGATCGCGGGGCTCGTGACGGATGAAGGGGAGACGGAGGTTTTGCGGGTTTATCACTTGGATAGGGGGTATGAGCATATGGAGACGAAGCTCTCCAATGTTGGGGCGGACACGACGCGGGTCGTGGGCGAGGCGGGATGAGCGGGGGCAGCGGAGTGAGCGGGGGGAACGGAGGGGGGCGAGCGCTGCGGGTTGCGGTTCCCAAGGGGCGCATTTTGAAGGCGCTGGGGCCGCTGCTGGAGCGGGCCGGGGTGGATGCGGGGCCGCTTGCGGAGGGCGATCGGCGGCTGGTTCGCGAGACGGCGGATGGGGGAATCGCGTTCATTTTTTTGAAGCCGGATGATGTGCCGACGTATGTGGAGTATGGGGCGGCGGATCTCGGGGTTTCCGGGAGGGATACGTTGCTGGAGAAACGGCATGATCTGTATACGCCGGTGGATCTAGGGATCGGGCGGTGCAGGTTGGTGGTCGCGGGACCCGAGGGGGCGGTGGTGCCGGATGTGCCGCGGGTGGCGACGAAGTATCCGCGGATTGCGGCGGATCACTTTGCTCGGCGGGGGATTCAGGCGGAGATCATTACCCTGCATGGGTCGGTGGAGATTGCTCCGATCACCGGGTTGTCGCATCTGATCGTCGACGTGGTGGAGACGGGGGCGACGCTGCGGGAGAATAAGCTTGCGGTGCTGGAGACGGTGGCGGAGGTGAGCACGCTGCTGATTGCCAATCGCGCGGCTTATAAGTTACGGGCGGGAGAGATTCAGCCGCTGGTGGAGCGGCTGCGGGGCGCCCTGCGGGTCGACACCGGCTCTCAATCCCCCTAACGGCCAGCCGATCACGCGCAGCCACTATGCCGAGTAGAGCGAGGCTAGGTATCCGTCGGGTGCAGGGCCTCGACTCCCTGGGAGGACCGCATCGGATCGAGCCAAAACGCGGTGCCGTCTAATAAGAGGAGCGTCCCCCACGTCATTAAGAAGACTCCTTCGCCCCATCCCATACTGCCATAGTCTAGCAAAAAGAAGACGCAACGTGGAGCAGACAGCATGAGGTAGGCCGAAACGACGAAACGCCATTTGCGAAGTGCCCTGCGGCGCTTCTGCTTCCACAGGTAGAGGATAGACGCTGATACAATCGATGCCATGCCCGCGGTTCGGAGGACCCAGGGACCATGATTGCCCCGACGAACATTCTCTAGCGCGAAGTATGCGCTCCACAATCCCATCGTGGTCCAGGCGGCGACAATCACCGGATTGACGAGACGGTTGCGACTGTACTTCGCAACGTGGCCTTCTCGTCCGGCTACTGCCATGGCGAGGAGCTCGCCAGCGAGAATCATCGGGGCTATGCAAATGCACAATGCCACGACGCCTGCGAACCGGTCGTGGGGATCGAGCAGCCACGCCCTCGCTTCGCGGGCAAATATGGTGGCGCTTGAGACTATGAGCAGCAGCGCAGCCACGACGTGCGGGACGAGCGGAGCGTGATTATCCTCAATTCGGGCCATTGCCAAGGCCTCATGCAACGCCCCGCAAAACGCGATCATGTTAGGAAAGCGATCCTCCCGATCTCCGGCGGTCGCGGTCTTTAACACGGCCTTGACTTTTTCGTTGCAAGCTAGACCATCAATGAGTGTGTCGAAGTCCCGCATTTCTCTCGGTAGTTCCCGTCCGTATAACCCGAACAGGGCCGTCATCCCCAGGCTGTACACGTCCGCTCGTGCATCCGCTTCGCCTGCCTGAACGAGCGCTTCGGGTGCAGCGTATAAGATCGTACCCATCCCCTCGCCAATCTCCGTCCCTCCGGTCGTGTCTCGCGCCGCCACCAGATCGAAATCAGTGAGCCGTGGAGCGCCGGACCGGTCGAGCAGAATGTTCGCGGGCTTCACATCCCGGTGCAAGAGGTTCTTCGTATGCGCGGCGACAAGCGCGTTGCCTACGCGTCCGATGATCTCCAAGACTCTCCAACTGTCGAGTTGCCCCTCCAGCACGGCTTGGTGGAAATTGCGACCCGTCACCAACTCCATCACAAAGTAAAGCCAACCGTCGTCCTCGCCGTGGCATTCGAGTACGCGGACCACACCAGGGTGGGCAACTTCGGCCATCTTGCGCGCGCCACGGAAAAAGCGATCGCGCTGGCTTTCGTCACGTGCGCGATGAGGATGCAAGACCTTGATGGCTATATGTTCACCCGATGTCTGGTCTTTGGCTTCCCAGACGGTCGCAAAACCTCCTTCACCCAAGCGACACATCAACAGATAACGGCCGCCTCCCAATTCATCTCCCTGGTGGAGCTGGCCTCCAGCCCGGAGAGCACGCTTGATCTCCACCATCTCCTTCACGATCTCAGCGACGTCGTGGCCTTTCGCTTCCATAGACCGCTTGCGCTCGCGGGCTTGCTCGAGGCGCTCGCGGAGCGCGCGGATCTCAGGGCGCTCCTCGCGAGTCGGCTGCCGGTGGTCGGTCGTGCTCCCCGCTGGTCGTCCCTCGAGTTCGTCGCGCGCGGCCTGCTCCGCGCCAATCTTCCATTCGCGCAAGCGTCCAGCCGGATACAAGGTCGAATCGTTGTCGACGAGCTTCGCGCAGTTCTGGCAGAGCCAAATGCCGTTCTCGATGGCTCGACGTTGGTCGGCCGTCAGCAAAGGGTCGAAGCGCGGGCCACCAGGAGCCGCAGCTGTGATGTGCGCTCCGACTCCAATATTCACAGAGCGAGATGCCTCGCTCCGCGGCCCCGTCGTGAGCTTCCGGCAGCGTGGATTGGAGCACCGCGCGCCAACGCGCTTCGCGAGGGTGTCAAGTGTCTGCTGGAGAAAGTCGTCACGCATCGACTTGTCGTTCCCCGTGTCGACCCAACGGCTTGCCGATAACCTGCGAGCACGTACACGCGGCGCGCAGCGACGCGAACCCGCGGTGCTGTCTCGGCCCCACGGGCTTGTCGAACAAAACCGCCAAGTCCATATGTGCTCCCCGCGTTTCGTTTTTAGGCGTTCGGCTATTCTCTATCCGTTCATTCGACAGGGCACATGGGCTCACCTCGATCTTCGCGCCAAGCGAGCTAATAGTAGCGTCGGCAGATGATCCTCCACGTATGCTGAGAGCTCCGCAGAACGATGATCGCAACCAAAACGCGCCGACACCGCAAGGGCCATGCCAACCGAAAACTTGGCAAGGTCTTCGTCATTGATCTGCGTGTCAAAGTAGCCGCCAACGCGAATGAGCTTATCCGATGCGATGAATTGGTCGGCTGCCGGATCAGTCGAATATCCAGCACCATCATCGTAAACAAGATGTTCTCCGCCGATGAGCTTAAGGGTGAGAATGATCCAAGCCTGACGAAAGTCTTTGCAATGCTCTGCTACGTAGCGCGTGAACAAAAGCGCTCCCAAGTAACGATCGAGACAAGGAAAGATATTGATACACCGTAGTCGGTGACTTCTGTCATGCAGGATGGATTCGGACGCAAATTCCGAAGCGGCGATTGATCCGTCGTTGGCGAGCGAAAAACGTCGATCGTGCTCGCGCCCGGCCTCCGACACCCAACGCACGCCGCCTGCGATGCGAATCGCGGAATTGCGCAGATCAAAATCCGGAAAGAAAAACTCATTACGAGGTGATGGCACTTGCCAATGTTGGGCTAAGAAACCCAAGTCCTCCGACAAGAGGCCGTGTCGTAAGGCAAGTGGAACAACCGATATCTCACGGGATGGCAAGCTGACCGACGAGTCTCGAACGATCCGCACGGCATCGGCCTCTTTTCCGGGAATCACAAAAAGCGGATCCTTCGCCGAGCGGGTGATGTGAAAATGATCGGTGGCAAGGTAGGATGACGGTGTGTTGTCCAGAGCGGCCGGACCTCTCACGGTAAGGCTTGATGCCGCGAGTTTCTGTGCATGCCGAAACCGGGCGGCGACTTCACGTATCTCCTTTACGATGTCGCGCCAAATGTCGTTCTTCTTGGGCCCGCGCATCGTAACCGCTTTGTGGTCACGGGGCAGGGCTTGTAGTTTTGCGAAAGGAGCGGTCTCCCAATCGCACTGCCGAATTATGATGGGGATCACTACCGCGCTACCATCGTCGTGGCGGTGAAGCGCGTCACGCATCTCCTGCTCGTAGCACCAGTCTGACGCTACAAAATGGGCGCTGACGAGAAGCAAGATGATGTGCGCTTTAGCAACCCTGTCGCGTATCTCGGGCGCCCATTCGACCCCGGCGTTTACGGACTGATCACTCCCAATACTGATCGTTCCGTCGCGCTGAAGAACTGCGAGGTGAGTCTCCAATTCCTTGCGGATATCGGAATCTTCGCTGGCGTAGGAGATAAAAACGAGAACGGGATCGAGCATCGGTGATCTCAGGGAGCTTGGTTTCAAACTATGGGTCACGCCGACGCCGACGAGCCCCGGCTGATCCGGAAACCGAAGAAGGTGGGCCCGAACCGGACCTCGCCCGGCTCCAGGGGCTGCGGCTGGATGTGGACGAACGCGACGTCGGCGCAGGCGAGCACCACGGTGGGCGGGTCCGAGGCGACCAGATGCCGGGCGACCTCCCACACCTCCATGAGGTTGTGGTTGGGCCGCAGAAAACGCTCACTCGGGAGGACGAACGTGTCCATTGCCACGCGGATCAGGAGCAGGCTACCGGGACAGGCTACCGCAGCCACGGAGGACTCAACCTCCCCTAAAACTTGTCCGTCGCCGACGCGCTCGGCCTCGTAGGCCCAGGTGAGACGGGCGCACGCCCATGCGAGCACGTCTTCACCGAGCTCCGGCTCCGCGGCCATGTCGAGCTGTCGCGGCGCTCTGAGAAAAGTGCTCAGCGCCTCTAGTCCTGGCGCAGGGGCGTTACCGAGAGCGCCAAGAACCCGTGCAACGGACGGCAATTCGCGCAACGGGTAGGCCGGGGAGAGATCGCCCGGTCCAAGCGCTTCCGCAGCCGCCTTCCGAACCTTGCGCTCATAGTCGTTGTGCACGCGATCGCGAAGCGCTACCACGGCTTCCGGATCTGCGCGCAGACCCGCAATGATCTGGAAGCGCAGTTCCTCTTCCTCTTCGACACTCAGACGTTCACGCAGCAACCGCAAAGCCTCCGGACTTCGATCGGCAGACACGGCATGAATCGCTGCTTTGCGAACACCCTGATTTTCGTTCGCCAGAAGAGCGCGAAACTCGACTCGCACGTCTGGAACATCCTTGAGTGCATCGGCAGCGGCCCTTCTCCGCATGCGCGACGTTCTCGTTCTGTGAATCACCTCCATCATATCTGTATCGGGACCGCGTTCGATAGGAGCGTCCGGCCCGAGGGCGGCGACGAGCCGTGCTCGAATCGGCTCATAGCCTCCAAGCGCACTCATCGCGGCAGCTTGAACATCTACGGACGGATGCTCGAGCAATGCGAGAAGTTCTGGGCGCGCCTGCGGATATTCGCGGAGCATCGGCACAATGAGCGCCAGGAAGAGGTCATCTTCAATAGCAAGGTGACTTGCAAGAACAGGATGTGCCTCCGGGTCGCTCCCAAGCGCATCTAACACGAGTCCTCGAGTCGATCGAAACGCGCCTTTTAGCCATTCGATATCACGAGCCCGTTCGCGCAGATCACGACGCACAAACCGATCGTAACGCAGCACTCGTAAAGCCCGATTTTGGACTTGCCCAGACTCGTCGTGCACACACGCGCGCACCAATTCCATCGACTCGGGATCTCTTGTTAGCGGACCAAGGATCGTGGCTCGCCAATCATCCGGCGCGGCTGGCGAAGACAGCAATTTTCTCAGCTTGTCTCGCTCCCCGGCATGATCAACAAGGTAGCGGAAAGCCGAGAACCTCAATCCGCTCAGGTCAGCCTTCAAGCAAAAAAGAAGATGCTCCTTCACTAGCACGTTTGCCGACATCGTCCCGTAAATGGCTTCATGCACAAACACGTCAGGATCGGAAGAGAATTTTTGCAGCACACGATCGGTCATCGACGGATCGCTCGCCAACGCTCTTACCGCTTCGGCCCGCACCTGCGGGCTAGGATCCTCAAGTGCGCTTACCACGAAGGCTTGGTATCCGGGATTCGGAGCCAGCGCTTTGAGAATGTCCCTTCGCAAATAGCCGTGCGAGATGGAACCGATCTCACCGTCCGGGCTTGACCGTGTCTCCTCGAAATATTCGCGGAGGACAGCGAACGCGACCGGGTGTTTCGAAAGAACCTCGATTGCGACTGCTCGCACATCCTGCGAAGGATAGCGCAGAAGGTTATCTTGAATGCTCCCCAAGGCATCAGCATCACACGCTAGTGCCTTAGCAGCGGCGATGCGCTCAGGGGCCGATTCGCGCAAGAACTCTCGAAGGCGGACCTCGACAGGAGAGCGGTTTCCCAGCGCCGAGATGGCCGCGCATCGAACAGAGACGCTATCGTGTTGGAGCAGCTGAACAAGGCTAGACTGAGGGGCGCGCACATCAAGTGCTAACACAGCAGAGCGCACAAACTCGTCGTCGGAGCTATTGAGCAGTCCTTTCAAGGGCTCTTCTGCCTCCGGCTCTCCGGCGAGCACTTTGATTTCATTTCTGCTAACATCGGGCGAACCTAACCGCTGCAAGAGCAAGCGACGCCACATTGGAATCCGAATGAGCTTTTGAAGGGTCTCCGTCTCCTCCGGGAACCAAAGCTTTGGACCACTGACGTATGCCCGAACAAGCCCCTCCGACTCTGGATCAGCGGCGAGCGCCTCAATGGCAGCGTTACGCATCGCCACTAGACTGTCTGAAAAACTATCAGGGAGACGACTGGTTGCAGAGAGGATAGCACGAATTAGAACTAGAGATTGTGGGTCGGTGGCGAGTGCCTCGATTACCGACGCCTTCACCTTATCGTGGGGGTCATTGGCCAGCATGTCGCGCAGACGGGGCAGGTAAATGGCTCGCCGTCCCGGATCAGCAGCCAGATTCCTGACGCAGCTCTCGCGAACACCTGCGTCCTCGTCACCCAAACGCTCACGCCAGTCGAACTCTGAGGCGGGATCACTCGCAAGAATAACGCTGAGGTACCGACGTGCCATATTGTCATGATGATAGAGAAGGGGGCGCAAGCGCGGCCACAGCTCCGGATACCCTGCAAGATAGCAGGCCGCCCGCCCTTGATTCTGGCCGTCGGCGCCCTGGGTTAGCTTCAATACCCCATCAACGCCAATATTCGCCCGAACGAGCGCTCGCGCCTGCCTCTCAACCGTAGGCCACCAGTCTGATTCGCGCCGTTCCGGCTTGCGCACCCCGAGGATCCACGTGGCCACATGGGCCTCCGTCCCGATATCGCCCGGCAGTCGCAGTAAACGTGCGAAGACGTGCTCCACCTCCGCCTTGTCCACCAGGTCCTGCATAGCCAGGAAGGCCCGCTCCGCGGCGTCCATCAGCGCCATCTCGGAATCGCCGAAACGCCCGCTCGGCGCGTCGAGGCGCTGCGCCACAAGCCGGATCACCTCGCCCGCATGGCTGGAGCAGAACGCTGCGACACCCGGACCGCCATAACCGATCGCCCTCAGCAGCAAGCGGAGGAGCCTGTGGTCCGAGAGATCCCTGTCTCGTGCCTCCGCAAGCGCTTCCTGCAGAGCGGTCGTCCCCACGAGAGCGTGCGCCATCGGCACGACCTCCAGCGCGCTCCCCTCCAGCGTGGGTCCCTGAACGGTCAGCAGCTTCGCGCGCTCCGCGGCGAGGTCGATCTCGGCTTCGGCGGCGAGGAACTCTCCCAGGGTCAGGTGGGTGAACCGGAATCTGGACTCCCCCTCGAAGAGCCCGGTCTGCTTGTAGGTCTCCTGCCGGGCGTGTGGCACGCCATTCAGATCGAAGATGATTCGCGGCGGGCCCTCCCGGGGGAGAAGACGATCGCGCGCCAGCTCTCGAAGCTCGGCGCGCAGCACGTCGCCGCGGTACTTCGGCGGTAGGCGCTCCGAAACCAGCAGATGTGCCACCGCGCGGCGGTACAGTTCGATGGTTGCGTGAGGAAGCGTCTTGTCGGAGCGGTAGAGCGTCGCGGCCAACCCGAGGAGCACCGGCGTCTCCAGCCACGTCTGACCATCCGGCAGGCTGCGCAGTTCTTGGAGCAACCCGTCGACCCAGTCTTCGCCAGCGAAATACTTCCTCAGGAGTTGCTCCGCGGCGATGCCCGGAATGCCGTGCAGCGTGACGAGCTTGACGTCCTTCAGTGGCACGCCTTCAATCATCGGTCGAGAGGCGAGAACAACGCGCCCTTCCAGCTTGACCAGCCACTCCTCCGCGTGCTCCCGCTCGGTCACCAGCGCCTCGTCCAGGCTGTCGATCAGGATCAACGCTCGCCCTGACACGATGGCCTCTCGGATGGCGCGAAAGGCCTCCGAGCGGCCCTCCTCCAGCTTCACGTTCGCGAGCGCCCGCCTCGCCAGGGCGCCGGCGATGTCGCGTTCGAGATCGTGGTGCGGGGGGAGACGAGAGAGCCAGACGGGGATTCGGGCCTCGGCGTCCGCCTCGCGATGCCTGGCTGCGGCGCAGGCCAGCCAGCGTAGGAGCGTCGACTTTCCCGTGCCAGCAGCCCCTGTGATCAACGTCCGGTTCGCGAAGTCGAGCAGATCCTCGGCAGGGATAGTCTCGGTGATCTGTCGCCACGGCGCACTCTTCCGTCGCCGCAACTCCGTCTCCAGCGTTGGATCATTCTCCTCGTCGCTATGCTCCCGGCTCTCGATCACGCCGCCGCGCGTGATCTCCAGCTCCACGAAGACATCTTGAAGGGGTCGGGGAGCATGCTCGCCGGCCAGGATCACTCGCCCCGCCGTCTCGCGAACAGACGCAAGATAAGCCGCCAGCGTCAGCCCCTCTTCCGGCGTAGGAGCTACGGGATCCGAGGGCTCAGGGCCTGGGGGCGGCGTGATCCCGAGTGCTTGCAGCACAGACTTGGCGGCGTTCTGCCAGGTGTAGCCCTGAGAGATAAGGCTTTCTTTGAGGTTCCTGGCCATCTCCCGGGCGACATCGGGATCGCGCGCCACTTCGAGGATGTGATCGGCTACCCGTTTGCGATCCTCATCGGTGAAATTCGGAGTCTCGTCGTCACCATAGCTTCCATCCACCCGCAAACCGTGTACGAGACCGCGTAAACCCATCTTGTAAAGAAACTCGTAAAGCCCACTCTGCTCGCTGACGATCAGCGGAACCTCGGCGGCGATTGCCTCCCAGCCGGTGAGCCCGAAGCCTTCGTGCCAGGACAGCATCAGCGCAGCGCTGGAGCCGGCGATCTCGTCGTAGAGTTCTTGCCGGTCCTCTTGGTAGGGCATCGGGCGCAGATTAACGATCTGCTTCGCCCGCTCCTGCATGACTCGCCGCAGGGACGAGGACTCCGCGTCGTTCTTGGACACGCCGATCAGCTTGAGCGTGGGATTGTCGCGGAGTACCCGCGGACCGCCGGGCTCACCGGCGCGGCGCCGTGCTTCCGCGAGCCCCTCGGCGGCGAGCTGAATCTGCTTGATACGGTCGTTGGCACGCTCGAACCTGCCGAAGCTGACGGCCTCGAACTGCGTGCGGAGCGGTCGGGGCTTGATGCTCGGCAATCCTGGGATGAGCATGGGAACAGGGCGATCGACGATGTTGAAGGCGCGGTTGCTTAGCAGCGGACCGACGGCGATGACGACGTCGGCCGCCTTCAGGATTTGCCTCTGCTCCCGGATCTTGGACTCGACGTCCGGGTACTCCGGATGCTTGACCCCCTGGTAGTCTGCATAGCTCATGTGGCAGATGACCGCGGAGACGCGGGCCGCCTTTTCCCTCTTCATCGCATTGGCCGCGGCGCCGGTAATGGCATCGTGGCCGATGCACCAGTCCGCGGTGCTGGCGCCGGCTTCGGCCAACTTCTTCTCCACCGTACCGAGCCAACCCGGATCGAAAAAGTCCGGGAGCTTGCTGCGATCGAGCCCGAGAGATACGAGCACCGCGCCCGACTTCTGCGCGTCGTCGACCTCGGCCTTTTCCGCGTGCGGCACGACGCACAGCACCCGCCCCGCCGCGCCGAACACCTCGGCGAGCGCTCGCGTCAGCTCCATGTTGACGACGTTGATCCCGCCGTGCTTGCTGCCCCACGCCGTGGCGAGCAGGACGATCGTGATCATCGTCGATCGCCTACCCGTTCCGTGTCCGGTCGCACCGCCATCGCCATCGGACATCGTACGGCAAGCACGCCACCCCGCTCAACCCCGACGGCACGGGCTCGGCCCACTGCTCTCCGTCCCCCGCCATCTTCGGGGCCGAATAGGAAACGCGAAGGCCCTCGTCGAGCGCCACCCGCCGCGCCAGGGCTGGCACTGAACCTGACCCCCTACCTCCGGGGTAGGTTGCGGATCCGGCCGGCGGCCGGGCGAAACTGGGCCCGAGCAGCGCTCCGCCCGCCCGGCGCTCTGACTCCGCCGCCGCGAAAACGCTAATCCGTTGGGCGGCGCTGGCTGAACGCGTTCGCTGGTTGTTCATTTGATAATGCACATGAGACAGCGAGCTCACTCCATAAACACTGCTGGTCCCAAATCCGCAATATTGACAAATCGATGTGTCGCTATGCTCGAACCTGCTAAGAAAGTGCATCGTCGGCACCAGCTCGGATCGCCCACAGTTTGAGAAGCTCGCCTCGATCGCGTCGAGCGGGAGCAAAGGGTGCTCGACGCGATCGAAGACCTGTCCCGGCACTTCGGCGACGACGTCATCCACACGGGCGAGCTGGTGATCGGCCCGGGCCTGATGGCGCTCGAGATGGCGCGGGCGCTCTCGAAGTCCAACCCCGCTCACCGATCGACGCTGGCCCCGGTGCTCGACGCATCCCGGAGCGCCTCGCCGCTCTCCACGATGGCCTTGTCCCGATCGAGATCGAAGTCTCCGCGCTCCTGCTCCACGCGGAAGATCAGGCGCACAAGCCCCAAGGCGTCGCGCACAGCGCCAGCGAGAAAGGGTCGGGACGGGGGCACCGAACCGGCAAGGCTACCGGCTACGACGCGAGCCGGTCCACGGTCGACACTCTCGAGGTGGGACCGGGAACGACCGCCCATCGGGCAAGCCCTTCCCACGCGCCGTCGAGCAGGGCACAAGGCACAACTATGCCCACGCCCCCGACCCCCTTCGCCCCTGCCGTCCTCCTCCTCGCCGCTTCCCGCCTCGGATGGCGCTTCGTCACCCGCGGCCCTGCGTGCGATCTCGGCGAGCTCGTGGACGACGCCGGCAGAGCGAAGCCGCTACTCGTCGCCAGAGGCGCAGCCCCCGGTTCGGACATATGGGCCATCGTCGACGCGCTCCCGGAGGGTTTCCCGCCCACGGCGTACCTCGTCTCGCAGGCCACCTTCGACATCCTCCACGACGGCGAGGAGGGGCGCGACGGTGCGATCGACTATCAGGGCCGAAGCTTCCGCGTGCGCGTCTGGTATGACGGCGTGAACCTGACAGCGGAGGCGATCCAGGCGTGACCCTGTACGGCGTGACGACGGTTCTACAGGCGCTTGCGGCGGCCCTCGCCGTCGTGCTCGCCCGTCGTCGCGTCGACCATCGCCCCGTCGCGATCTTCCTCATCGGGATGACGCTCGCGAATGCAGCACGATGGGCCCTGCGCACATTCGTCATCCTCCCCGCACAAGCGCTCGCGCCGGGCGCGCCTCTCCACGGTCTTTCTCGAGCGGCCGGGCATTTTGATCAAGCGCTGTTCTTCGCGTGGCCCGCGGGGATCGTGGCGCTGACGATCGCGGTGTTCTCGAGGCGCCGCCCGTGGCCGGTCGCGATCCCGTGGGCCCTCATGGTCGCCGCTCTCGTGCTCACATACCCGGAGATCCGAGGCACGGCGACGCGGCCCTTCTATCTTGCGGCCGAGCTTGCCGCACTGCTCGTGGCGATCGGGCTCATCGTCCAGTGGGCATGGCGCCGCGAAGCGATGACGTGTCCACGGTTGTCAACACTGTTTATCGTTGGTATCGATTGTGGTACATTGCTCGGACCGTATCGAACCAACCCGTTCGCGACGTGGGATCTTGCGCAGGCGATGTATGCCGTCCTCTACGTCGTGCTGATCGTCATCCAAGGGGGAGTCGCATGGGGATCGTGGAAGCCGTCGAGATCGCGCTGACACTCGGGACGCTCGTTGCGCTGATCGCGCTCGTCTTCGAGGTGAGGCGTGGTCGGCGCGTCGGCGAGGAGATCCGCACCGCGATCGAACAGGCCAGTGACGTGCAACGCGCGGACCGGGCGGAGTTGTTCACCCGCGCGACGATAGTGCTTCGCGCCGCCCTGGACGACGGCCAGCGCAGGGCGATCGTGTTCGACCCTGCGCAGGCGAACGATACGACCCCCGAGGACGAGCCCAGCGATCCGGCGGGGCCGTCGAAGCGGTAGCCATTACGAGCGTCGAGGGCGGCGCGGTAGGCGCTTCGTCGCACTCCCCTCGAGCACCTCAAGGCCCGCTTGTAGAAGCGCGCGGAGTACATCCGAGCGACGCGCCGTCATAAACGGCGGCGCGATGCGCGGGCCGAGCGCGTCGACCCGGCGCACGAAGTCTTCCTCGAGGCGCACGGCGACGTGGATCTTGGCCATTGGCAACGGCGTACTCCGATGGGCAACGACCGTCAACGGCGTAGACAATGGACGGTTGGTTCAGTGCGTGGCAGCCGGGGCGGCTGGCCGCCGTTCATCGCGGCGGCGCACACGGAGAACGCTCGTCCTCGAGGTGACCGGCTCTCACCGAATGGGCTAAACTCTCGGCCGAAGCATTGGAGGTCGCGGATGCGGACGATGGAAGAGCTTGTCGAAGAGATCCGGTCGTTCCCGTTGAAGGACCGCTTGTGGCTCGTCGAGCGCATCGTCCACGAGCTCGCGGACGCTTCAGCGGGCAAGCCCACGGTGTCGCCGCCCCGCCCGAAAATCTCGCCTGTCGGCTGGCTCGCCGACGATCCCAATCTAGCCGACCAGCTCGAGAAGCTCACGGCCGAGGCGCGCTCCCGTGGCAGGGCGCGGGGAACCGACGAGGAGGACCCTCGTTGACACGGACATCTGGTCCGAGATCTTCAAGGAAAAGAACACGACGGTCCTGGCGAGAGCCGCAACGTGCCTCTCGCAGCACGGGCGCTACACGCTAACAGCGGTGACAGTCTTCGATGTTATAAAGGACGGAGTCATCGACCCGGAGGAGAAAGCATGAAGCTCACGCTGTACTACGCGCCGGTCACCTGCTCGATGGTGCCCTACATCAACCTGACCGAGGCGGGCGCGGATTTCGACGTCGTCCCGATCAACGTCCTCAAGGGCCAGCAGAGCTCCCCCGATTACCTGAAGCTCAATCCCAAGCGCAAAGTGCCAGTGCTGGTGATCGACGGCGAGCCGCTCACCGAGAACGTCGCCATCAACATCTGGATCGCGCGCAATTTCCCGGCAGCGCGGCTCTTGCCGGCCGATCCGATGCAGGAGATGAAGGCGATCTCGCTCCTCGCCTGGTGCGCCTCGGGCATCCACCCGGCGCTCACGCCCAACGCCGTCCCGAAGCGCTACTGCGAGGCGCCGGGCTCCGAGGACAGCGTCAAAGAGTGCGCGCAGAAGCTGCTCGACGAGAGCTTCAGCATCGCAGACCGTATGCTCGCGGGGCGACAATGGTTCTTCGACCACTACACCGCGGTCGACGCCTACTTCTTCTGGACCTTCCTCCGCGCCACGCGCTTCGAGCTGAAGCACCTCGACCTCGCGAAGCTCGACGACTGCCAGGCTCACCTCGCGCGCATGAAGCAGCGCCCGAGCGTGCAGAGGCTGCTCGCGTTCGAGAAGCAGACGCAGGAGGCCTTCGCCGGGGCGTCCTGAGGCTCGCAGTCCGCGAAGCGCTCGCCAGCCCGATGGCGCTCGTATCCAGGTTCCCACAGGCAGTCGCTCGCAGCACTCCGGCGCAGGAGAAGATGATTGCGCGTCCTGGCCTCCTGGGGCCGTCAGCCCGTCGGCCATTGCTGCGCGGGGCCCTCCACCACCGCGCGGACACCGTTGGCGCCGGTGATCTCGATGCGTACGCGCGTCTCCGGAGGTGCTCTCCAAAGCTCCTCGAGCCTCGTATCGAGCGGCGCGTGCAAGCGCAGGATGAGAGATCGACCCTTGGCGACTCCGCCGGTGAACGGCGTCGTTCCATCCTCGGAGAAGTCCCCGCGACCGCGGCCCGGCGGCGCGACGCGCACGTCGATAGGCATCTTGGCGCGGGCGATGACGGCGCCCTTCGCGTCGAGCAACGTGATGGCAGCGGCGCGAACCTCCGCGAGGTCGGCGCTCGCCGAAGAGACCTCGACCAGCGCGGCCGCCCATGCGTTCGGCACCCCAGGCGGCGAGGCCGGCCCCACGCCGCCGAAGCCGGCATCGAGGACGCGCACGTCGAGCCGCGGCGATGGGGCGAGCGGCGGAGCGGAGGGCGCAGCCGCTTCGGTGGGCGCGGGCGCCGGCGCGGGCGGCGCGGGGCGGCTGCACGCGGCCACGGAGAGGACGAGAAGCATGAAGCAGGCGCGCATGGGGCAGGCTTCAGTCTAACCTACCAAGAACGAGAAAATCTTCGATCGCAGTGGGAGCGACACACGTCGGGACCTCTCTAGGAATGAAGTCCAACAATACCATGCGTGCCAATGCTCCAGGTAGGTATCCGGCCGAAGGGCGAGATTCGCTGCAAACCCACCGTCCATCCCCGCGGGCTCCGCCCCTTCTCGTGGCCGTCGAGCTTTGAAGCATCCAGGGCAAGAGTGAACCGCCAAGGCGCCAAGAACGCCAAGGGAAAGAGAAAACCACCCATCTTGGCGTCCTTGGCGCCTTGGTGGTTGATTCTCGTCCAGCGACCTATCGGGATAGGTTCTTATTCTCCCCAATCCGCCATCACGGGCAGGCCTTCCCCACCGGGGTCGGCGGCCCGACGTCGCCGAGCAGCACCTCTTTCATCTCGAACCCGAGGCCCATGGAGATGCCGTCGCACGTCTTGGTCGGATCCTGGCTGCCGTCGGCCATGATGTCCGACGCCTGCCGGACCTGGGTGATGAGGCTCATGAACAGCGCACCATCGCAGAGGTTGAGCAGGTAGCCGACCTTCTTGATCTCGGCCACGAACTCTTCGGTGTTGAGCACGCCGCCGATCATGCCGCTCGTCGCGCTCTTGCGATCCGCGGCGAGGGTCATCGTCAGGTGCGCCGCGTACAAGGTCAGCTTGATCGACGTGGTCATCGTGTTCGATTGCACCGGGACCGTGAGGATGAACGTCTCCCCCTTCCCCGAATCGAAGGCCGAGCCCTTCACCGAGCTCTTCTCGAAGATGATCGTCGATGACTCCGGATCCATGGGATTGCTGAGGAGCTCGGGCGCGACCGGCCACTGGTCCGTCCCGTCGAACTTCGGCGCCATGGCGAGCTTCGTCCCGCCGAAGAGCTTGGTGAGGAGCACGGGGACGTCGCCCGTCGGAGGCAGGCACTCCATGTCCAGCAGCACGTTGAAGAAGCCGTTCTGGATACCGTTGTTGATGTCGTCCACCCACGTCGGATAGAGCGCGAGTATCTGGGGCAGGAGGTTCTTCCCGAACGAGTTGTCGATCCCCATGTCGCCGTCGGGGTAGGCCGTGGTCGTAAAAGCACCCGAGTTCGGCAGGCACACGTCTTTCGAGCCGGCGGTCGACACCAGGTTGTCGAGGTTGAAACCAACCTTCTTCCACTGCCCGCTGTTGCCCTCGCCGAACAGGAGCTTCGTGCCGGCGAGCACCGTGCGCTCCCCCGCCATGCACGTCAGCGCCCCTCCAGAGCCGCCGGAGCCGCCGGTGCTGCTGCTCGTGGCGCTCGCGGAGGAGGTGCTGCCCCCTTGCCCGCTGCTGCTGCTGCTGCTGCCGCCGCTGCCCGTCGTATCCGCGCCGCCACCACAGCCCACGGCCACCGCGGTCGCGAGGGCGAGGGCCAAATAGACTCCATCACTTCTAAGCATATTGTCGTGCTCCTCTTGAGGTGAGCTTACTTCAGAGCGCGCACGGACGTCGGTTCCCGCCGTGCGCTTCAGTTGGCCACGGACTTGCAGCCGAAGAGCACGGAGACCTTCGCGTTGGGGTCGGCCTGCACCGTGGCGCATGACTCGGGGCAGAGGACGATCTTCGTAGGCGCGATGTTGTCGTCGTAATACCAACCAGGATTGCCGTTGCAGTCGGCGAGGTCGTCGGCGCGGGGCAAGGTCTTCGGCTTGCCCAGGCCTTTCGGCGTATAGGAGAAGTTCACCTTGCCCGGGTCGAGCTCCTGCATGTCCGGCGGCTTCGGGATCCCGAAATCACACCCGAGCGCCACAGCGCGAATCTCTGCTATCTTCGCGTAGAACTGGTTGATGTCGGCCGTGATGTCGTAGGCCGCCTTCGTCCCGCCCGCCGCCGCGATCTTGTTGAGGCTCGCGACGCTCGCGCCCTCCACGCTGAGGGCATAGGTGAGGACACCGTTGTAGTTGCGCGCGCTCTTGGCGAAGCCCGCGATCTGGTCGATCGTCGTCGTCCCACACGAGTTGGGATCGCCGTCGGTGGCCATGACGACGATGACCTTGTGCGTCGGGTGCGCGTCCTGATAGGCGGTCGCCGCCAGGAGCGTCCCCTTGAGCGCGGCATAGGTGGGCGTGCCCCAACAAATGGCGTCGGCGGGGATCGCGTTCGTCAATGCGAATGCGTGCTGCGGTAGCGCGTCGATGGGGACGGCGAGGGTCTCGAACTCCACGGGGTCGCAGGTGGCCACGTAGTGGTTCGGGAAGAAGGACATACCGACGCCGATGTCGATCGACTGCGGATCGTTGAAGAACGTCTTCAAGGACGCGGAGATCCCGGCCCACTTCGGCCCCGCATTGCTGCCCGACTGGTCGATGAGGAAGATGATGTCGAGCTGGATGTGCTTGGCTTCCTCGCTCGTGGAGACGCAGGCGCCGGCGTCGTCGACGCTGCCACCGCCATCGCTGATGTCGATTCCCCCGACGCCTGTCGTGGTGGTCCCCGCGCCGCCGGTCCCGGAGGAGGACGAGCTTTGGCTCGTGCTGCTCGTCGCCGTCGTGGGCTGCTCGGTCGACGAGGCGCAACCCCACCACGAGGCGGCGAGGGAGGCCAGGGTGAACGAGAAGAAAACAGGCTGAAGGATACGTGAAGTGCGGCGCATGAGTCCTCCTCAGTTGACGAGGATGTCGTCGATGTAGACGCCGGGGAAGGTCCCGGACGAGTCGCTCCGGAACGCAAACCGCAGGCGAATGATCTGGCCGGCGTAGGCCGAGAGATCGGCTTGCACTTCCTGCCAGCCGAGCGCGGACTGGTGGCCACCCCACGCGTTCTCGCTGGCGATCATCAGGTTGTACGGCGGCATGACGGTGTCGAGGACCGAGTAGTTCATCCCGCCGTCGGTGCTGATCTTCAGGTTGGCGCCGTCGTAGGTCACGCCCTCGGTATCGATCCACATCCGGAACGTGAGGGTCGGGGGCGCCAAGCCGGCGAGATCGATGTCGGGCGAGGTGGCGGTCGTTCCCGCGTACGATTGGAGGTCGCTGTAGGGGCCGGCGATCTGCGTGCCGAGGCACTGCGTGCCCACGAACGCGGTCGCGGGGCCCACGTTCACGGGGACGCCGCACTGCCAATCGCCGGTCAGCGTCCAGCCGTTCGGGCACGCGCCCTCGAAGCTCGTGTAGTACGCAGCGTGAGTGACGTTGAACGAGAACGTCTTCTCCGCGAAATTCGAGGGCAACGCCGGCTCTTCGACGTGCACGATGACGATCACGGGCCCTACCTCCGCCAACGAAGGCGTGCCCGAGAGCACGCCCTTCGACGGGTCGATCGAGATCCAGGCCGCGTTCAAGACGGGCTTGACGCTCCACACCGAGTTGCTCGTGCCGCCGGTCTTGAGGATCTTCGTCGCGTACGCCTTGTCCGCGAACACGTCCGGGAGCGGCGATGGCGTGGTGATGAAGAGCGGGTCCTGCAGCGGCTCGGCGACGACGACGTCATCGACGTAGACACCCGGGTAGACCGTCGCGCCGTCGCTGCGGAAGGCGAAGCGCAGGATGATCGGCTGGCCGATGTAAGGGGTCAGATCCGCCCTGTAGTTCTGCCAGCCTTCCGCCGAGTGATCACCGCCCCACGCGGGTTTGCCGGCGATCATCAAGCTGTAGGGCGGGTTCACGGCCATGACCTGCGTGAAGCTCTGCCCGCCGTTGGTGCTGACGTTCAGATTCCAGCCGTCGAAGTTGCCGCCCTCGGTGTAGTCCCACGCCCAGAAGGAGACCGACGGGTTGGTCGCCAGCGTCAGGTCGATGGGCGGCGAGTCGGCGAAAGCGGCGTCGTAGTTCTGGCTCACGCTGTAGAATCCGGCGACCTTCGTGGCGATGACGCCGTTGCCGGTGTGGGCCGAGAGCGGACCCACGTTCGCGGGGGTGCCGCACTGCCAATCACCGCCGAAGGTCCAGCCATTCGCGCAGACTTCGAAGCCCTCCTGGAGGTGAACCTGACAGCCCGCGACCGGCCCGCCCGCGCAGGTGCCGGCTACACAGGTGTCCGCTTTGGTGCAGGCGTTGTGGTCGTTGCACGCGACGCCATTGGGCCCCACCGAGGAGGCGCACTTGCCTTTCGCGTCGCACGCGCCGACTTGACACTCGGCGATGCCGTCGGTGCAGGCGGTACCGATCGGCGCGCTCACCGGGCCGCAGATGCCATTCGTGGCGTCGCACACCCCGATCTCGCATCCAACGTTGAACGCCGAGCAATCCTTGGGCGTGCCGCCCAAGCATTGCCCGGCCTTGCACGTCTTGTTGCTGCTGCAAAGATCCCCGGAGAGCACGCACGAGGCGTCTTCCTTGTCGATGTCGGGTGTGCCCTTGCACTTGCCCGTGGCCGGCTCGCAGGCCACCTTGTTGCACTCGCTCAGCGGCGAGAACGTGCAGTCCTTGGGCTCGCCCACGCAGTCACCGATGTGACAGACGCCGTTGACCTGGCAGAGGTTCGTAGGGGTGCATTCTGCGCCCTCGCCCAGCGGCGTGACGTCGCAGGACTTCGTGTCCTCGTAGCAAATGACGGCCTCGCACGGAGAGGGCGTCAGCCCGCAGTCGGACGGGGTTCCACCATGGCAGATGCCTTCGTCGCAGACGTCGTTGGTGGTGCAGAACTTACCGTCGTCGCACGGGGAGCCCTTGGGTGCCGGGACCACGATGCAGGTGTTCAGCGGGCCGATCACCTGGCCGGTGTTGCACACGGCGACCGTGCACTCCGGCGTCTGGAACTTCGAGCAGTCCACCTCGCAGGGATCACCCCCGCCTGTGCCGCTGCTGCTGCTGCTTCCGCTGCTCGTGCTGGTGTTGTCGCTCTTGGGGGCCTCGCCGGTCATGCACGTGCATCCGACGCTCCACACCACGGGAAGCAAGAGCGCAGCCCGGACTAAGTTTCTAATGTAACCGATCACAAAAGCCTCACCGCTTGGGTAGCACACCTCGCGCCCACGTGGAAGCTGGATCCCGGCGCATGAGCTGGATCCCGGCGCATGGGACGGGATTCTATGGCGCCCCCGCGAACCATACAACCGTAGATGGAAGCGCGTGGGCGGAGCACGATCGCCGCGCGATCCTCAGGCCCGGGGCCCATGCGCGCCAGCCGGGACGCTCCGTGGTCCCCGCCTTCGCGTCGACGGTGGTGTCCCGCGCGTCCAGCGCCGGCGCGAGCGCGCGCGATCGATCGCCCGCTCGCGGATGTCACCGAGATCTCCGCCACGCAGCGCCCACACAGGCTCGGCCAACTATCGAGGGGGAAGCGGCTCCGGTGTGACGGACACGGTGTCGCCATTTCCAGACCACCTGATGGCCGAGAACGGCCACCCTCCAGTATTTGAATCGAGGTAGCGTCCGGAGCTCAGATCGAATGAACCCGCAAAGGAGGAGCGTTCATGCCCACCAATAGCTACGGTCCGATCTTTACCGTCAACCCCGTCGTCACGATCTTCAAGGACAGCGACTACCAAGGCGCGTCGAAGCCCTTCCCGGTCGGGCGCTACACCTACGCCAATCTCGGCGAGGTAGGCAACGACGCGGTGACCTCGCTGCATGTCGCCAATACGCTGAAGGTCTATCTGTACGAGCACGACAACTTCGCGGGCCGCGTCATGACCTGCGTGAGGCACACGCCCTTCGTGGGCAAGGACGTGAACGACAAGATCTCGTCGCTCGTCGTCGAAGAGCGCAAGAGGGAGTTCGTCATCCTTTACCAGGACTCCGGCTTCCAGGGGTGGAGCCAAGAGCTCGGGACGGTATCGCTCAAGAGCCTCTCGATCGGGAACGACGCGGTCTCCTCGGTCATCGTTCCGCCGGGCTACCACGTGAAGCTGTACAAGGACGCAGACTTCACCGGCCAAATGGTCGAGCTCTATTGGGACGCCTCTTCGCTCGGCAGCTTCAACGACTGCGCGACCTGCGTCGTCGTCGAGAAGGCGGCGGACGCCCCGGCCCCGACGCTCGATCAGCTCAAGCAGCTCATCCAGCAGGTGGCGCCGCGGCTCTACCTCCACCCGAGCGACGAGTTCGGGCCCAGCTCCGTGGAGTGGTTCCTCCAACGCGCCACGCTCAAGGGTACGGACGGGACCAACCGGAAGGCCGGGAGCGCGCCGCTCCCTTCCGGGGGCAGCGACGATGGAGCCTATTGGCTCGAGATCGACTCCAGCGATCGAGGTGGGGATTTGAGCAGCGCGGTCGCCTACGTGAACGCCAAATGTTATTCGAGCTGTATCGATCTCCAATTCTGGTTCTTCTATCCCTATAACGGAGCGGGGAAAGCCAAGCTCACCGTCACGGGCGTAGACTACGACCTTCCGCTGGACCCGATGGGCGAGCACGGCGGCGACTGGGAGCACATCACCTGCCGCGTCGAGCTCGCGACGAAGAAGCTGGTCGCCGTCTATCTGGCTCAGCACGATAGCGGCGAGTGGGTCCTCGCCAAAGACATGACGATGGAGAACGGGCACCCGGTCGTGTTCTCGTCGAGGCACGGCCACGCCTCGTACAAGAGCGCGAGTGACAATCTGACCAACCAGACCACCGAGAAGGAGCTGGGCGTCGTGTGGTTCAAATTCGCGCTCCGCAACGACACCCAAAAGGGATCCAAGGTCCTCGACTGCGCCACGAAGTATCAGATCGTCGGCGCCTCGTTCCTGGGCGATCAGATCAAGGCTCCCGACTGGATGAGCTATTGTCGCCGCTGGGGCCCCCATATCACCTACGACACCGACCAGATCAAGAGAGAGATCGCGAAGACGATCGGCGATAAAGCGACGAGCGCGCTCTGGCGAGCGCTGCCGGACGAGTGCAAGGAAGAGAACGGCCCGACCGGGGCCTGGCGCAAGGAAGCCTGGACCACCGGCTTTTAGGCTGGGATCACTTGCTCCAGCAGCCGACGAACATCGTCGAATTACCGGCCGGGCTGCCTGCGCCGACGAAGCGGATGAGCCGCTGCTCGTCGGAGGGGCATTTGCTCACGATCTCCGCGCTGCTGCCCGGGTTTTTCGCCGGATCGACATAGCACCAGCCGTCCGCGACCTTGCCGTCGTCCGCTCCCCCTTGGACGATGGGAGTCGAGCTCGGATCGCTCAAACAAGCCACGAGCTCCTCGGGAGTGCTGGAGGCCTCGGGATCGCCGGCCTGGGCGATCTCGCAGAGGCAATCCCAGCCGGTGCCGTGGGCGCTCGCATACGCGTCGATGCTTTGCACCATCCCCTGGTGAGCCGCCCGCACCGGCGTGCGCGCCGTCGACGCGGGGCAAGAGCACGCGCCCTTGGTGTCGCGCGCCTCGATCACGGCGCAGTCGACTCGACCGAGCTCGTCGGGCGAGAGCACGCGCGGCAGACACTGGCCCGACACCACCGGCTCGAGTCGCTCGACGATGGCGCCGACGGCGGCCCGATACCCATAGTCGAGCCGGGTCACGTCGCCGAGCTGCACCGGACACACCGAGGCGACGATGCCTTGAGAGCCCACGGATCGCAGCAGGGCGAGCTGCCGGAGGCCGGGATAGCTCTTGGCGCGGAGCTGCGTCGTCTTGGTGGTGGGATCGCAGAGCGGGTTGTCGTTCGCCGGATCCTGGCAGTCGCACGAGACGAGGCCGCTCGCGCAGTCGCGCGGCTTCGGCAGATCGAAGACGCACGCGTACTGGAGGTCGTCGTTCTTGGGGATGCTGTACTCGTGACCGTGGATCGGATCGGCCCCGGGCGCCGACATGGGGCCAGGCAGGCCGGGGCGAGGCCCGATCGACTCGATCATGTGCGCGTCCTTCGGCGGGACGTGGTTGTCCGGATCGCCCAGGATCTTGTCCCAGACGCTATAACCGTTGTCGTCCGTCATCTGGAGCTCGGCGGCGCTCTTGAATCCACCGACGGCGCGGCCCGACGCGTCCCGGCCTTGGGCGAGATCCGGAGTACCGCTGAAGTCGGTTCGGGCGATGAGCTGCCAGGGCACGCCGACGATGCCCGTGATCATGACCAGGCCCGGATCACGAACGTTGGAGTCGTCGTCGCCGGGGTCGAGATCGCTGAAGAGCGGGTTCGGGACGAGATCGCCCGCGCGGTTCGGGATCGTCGGGCTGGTGAGCGCTTGAGTGTAGCGATCGGTCGGGTAGAGGAAGTCGACGCCGAACCTGCGCTTCTGATCGAAGCAACGAAGGTTGATGTCGTCCTCGGCGTCGCTCAGCGTCGGGCTCTTCACGCACATCGCGTCGACGGGGCACCCGGCGGCCGACTGCGCGCACGATTTGCAACAAGGGTCGTTCGGGTCCTTCGCGCACTCGGCGCGGGCGCGCGGGAGGTGGAACGCCTGCTTTTCGTCGGCCGGGTTGCGCTGCTGGAGCGCGTAGTAGAACTGGCCTTGTTCCTTGACGGAGCAGTCGTTCTCGTCCGTGAGCAGGATGATCGCGAGGAGCGAGCTCGAGCGGAGGAAGCTCTTGCGCTGGGCGAGGAGCAGCGTGTCCGTGCCGGTGGGCGTGGCCTTGCCACCCTGCACGACGATGCTCTCGGAGGGCTCGGGATCGACGAGGAAGCGATACCAGCTCTCGAGCTGGGCCTCGTAGCCACAGCCGATCTGCCCGGCGCCGAGGACCATGTCTTTGAGGGTGGGGACGACGCCGGCCGTCACGGTGCTCACCATGCCGGAGGCGGTGTCGATCGCGATCGAGCCGATGTCCTTCTCGCCGGGCGGCGTGAGCTGTTGCGTGGGATCCCAGGCGAGAAAGCCCATGTTCTGATACGTCGCGATGCTCTTCCCGCCACACGCGTCCTCACGCGAGAGCAGGTGGCCAGCGTCGTTGTTCGACGGGTTGGGGGAGCCGCTGCACGACTGCGTCTCGGCCGTGGAGCAGGCGTCGGATCCGTGGCCGCCGAGGCTCGAGGAGATGATACCGATATGGATGTCGGTGACGGGCGTGATCTCGCGCTTCGCGCCGATCGCGCAGGGCTCGAGCGGGCTCGCCGGCTGCGTCTGCACGGGTATTCCGTCGGGATCGACGCACCTCGGGTTGACGAGCGCGCCGACGAGATCGGGTATCGCCGCCGCGAGGATGAGCTGCTTGTCGGCCATCGACCGCGAGTTGTCGAGCATCAGCAGGAGATCGATCTTGTCGATCGAGCTCTGGGTGAACGGCTCGATCTGGACCGGCGGAGGCCGCTTTTCGTCGTCCGGGACGACGACGTCGCCGCAGCCTCCGATCACGCCCATCGCCATGCTCGCCAGGAGCGCCGCCGCCGGCCGCGCTGCGCGCCTTCCACGGAACCATCGATTCATCACGGGTGCTCGCCTTCCGGGCCGGATCGCGCCGTGGGCGGCGATCAGACGGCCTCGAGAGCGCGGTGCCGGGCAACAACAAGGCCAGCTCCGGGGCCTGCTTTTCGCTGGCTTTCCAGATTGATGTCGACAACTCGATTGGCGAGATTGAGGGCTTGGGTTGGCTCTGTCGGATCACGGGGCCACCGGAGGCGTAGACAGCGGCGCCCGACCGCGCGAGCCTTCGGCGGTGGCGCCTACACCGACGACGACGAACGCGAGAGGTGGACGATGAAGTACGAGGAGCACATCGTGCTTCGCTGCAACGCCGACGAGCTGGCGCAGATCGACGCGTTCGCGGTGGCGGCGTCGACGCGATGGCACCGCATGACGCGCTCGGACGCCCTGCGGGCGCTCATCCGGGCCGGGCTCGCCCTCAAGGAGCGGGACGGAGTCGAGGCGGTGCTGGCTCCCGAGGAGCCGAAAAAGAAGAAGCGGAGGTAGGTCGGCCCGCGCAGATAGCCTATCTCGCCGAGGCCCTCCGGCTCCCGAGAGCGCATAACGCCGTCTTCGAGATCCTCGCCCGCCCCAGACGCTTTTGACCCCTCCAAGGGGACCGATTAGCCTCGGCCCCCACGCATGCCCGCACGGATCCAGAGAGCGCTCGCAGGGGACCGCGCCGCCGTGCGCGCGCTCGTCGACGAGCTGAGCCCCGTCATCCAGGCGCGCGCCGTGCGAGCGCTCATGCGCCGCCAGGAGGTCGCCGGCGGGCGCGACGGGCGCCAGGAGGCGCGCGATCTCGTGCAACACATGTTCATGATCCTCTTCGCCGACGAGGGCCGGATCCTCCGCCAGTGGGATCCCGAGCGAGGCACCTCGCTCGCGAACTTCATCGGCCTCGTCGCCGAGCGCGAGATCGCGTCGATCATGCGCCGCCGGCGGCGCAACCCCTGGGGCGAGCACCCCACCGAGGCGGAGGACCTCGATCGCATGCGCGGCGCCTCCGCCGGACCGGAGGAGGCGATCCTCTCGAGAGACCTGCTCCGCAGCGTGGTGGCGCGCGCCCGCGAGCGCCTGAGCGACCGGGGGATCGAGCTCTTTCAATGGATCGTGATCGACGAGCGCTCGGTGGAGGAGGTCGCCGAGCTCGCCGAGATGACGCCCGACGCCGTCTATGCGTGGCGCAGCCGCCTCGCCAAGCTCCTGCGCGAGATCGCCTCCGAAAGTCTGTCAGATAGCGAGGCGACGCGTCGAAAGCCCCTCGGGACCGGCACCCATGACGGATGACGAGCTGCTCAAAATGGCAGGTGAGGCCGCGCGCGAGGACGATCTCCTCGAGGACGCGCGGTGGGACAAGTTGCCCGAGGGCTCGCTCTCGGAGCTGGATCGCGCGGAGCTTCGGGCGATCGCCGAGCGCTCCCCCGACGCGAGGGTGGCCCACGAGGCGCTCCGCCCGCTCGACGAAGCGGAGCGCGAGCAGCTCGTCGACGGGATCCTGGCCGGGCTCGGCGCCCCGGCAGCGGCCTCTCTGGAGGAGGCGCCCGAGGGTGGCAGTCTCGCCGGGAAAGCCGCGAAATCGGCTGGAGAAGGGCCCTCCCCCGCGGGCGGCGCCAAGGTGATCCCGTTCGCGCGACGCCCCCGCCGCACGGTCGGGATGCTCGTCGCCGCGATCTCGATCGCGGCGGCCGCGGCGGCGGCGTTCGTGGCGCTCCCGCGGGGAGGATCGAGCCTCCCCGGCTACGAGGTCTCGCTCCTCGGCGAGCAGGCGCAGCGGTCGAAGGACGACGGCGGCGGCGTCGTGAGGATCGGCCCCGGATCGCGGCTCCATCTCGTGCTCCGCCCGGTGATCGCCGTCGAAGGGACGATCGCCGCGCGCGGCTTCTTGCTGCGCGACGGCGTGACGCGCGCATGGGACGCCCCGATCGAGATCGCCGAGGGCGGCGCGATCCGGATCGCAGGGAGCTACGAGGCGCTCTTCGCCGGCGCGCCGCCGGGGACGTGTGAGCTGCTCGTCGCGGTCGGCCGCCCGGGGACGCTCCCGTCGACCCCCGAAGCGGTGGCCGCCGCGCGTGAAGGACGAGTAGGCTCTCAGGACGAAGCGTGGCATCTCGTGCGCGTCCCCCTCCTGCTCGTCGATCGCGCTCGGCCGCCCGCGCCCTGATCGCGATCGCCGCGCTCTCCGCGTGCGGGAAGAGCAGCGCGCCGTCGCCGCCGCCCGCGCCGCCTCCGACCGCGATCGCGATCGAGTTCGCGGGCTGCGCAGCCGTGCAAAGAGGGCCGATCTGCGAGATCGGCGCGTCCCCGCTGACGCTCTGGGTGAAGGCGCCCGAGCGCGCCGCGATCGCGGTCCGGGTCGATGGCGCGGACGTCGCCGCGGAGCGCACGTCGATCGACGGCGGCGTACGCCTCGTGATCGCCGCGCCGAGCGCCGGCCGGACGCTCGAGGTCGCGACCGCCGAGGGCGCGTTCCGCCTCGATCTCGCGCGGCCCGAGCGCGTCGCCGCGCGCGACGAAGCCGAGGCCTTGCGACAGGCCCACCGATTCGATGAGGCCGAGGCGCGTTTCCAGGCGATCGCGAGCGCAGGCGAAGCGGCAGAGCGCGCGAACGCGCTCGGCAAGATCGCCCGGATCGAGTTCGCGCAGGGGAGAGCCGCGCTCGCGATCGACGCCTTTCACAAAGCGATCGCGCTCGATCGCGAGGCGGGCCGCACGTCCGACGAGTTCCACGACAGGTTCGCCCTCTCGTTCGTGCTGATGGATGGAAGTCACCGCTTCACCGAGGCCCGCGACGCGCTCGCTCCGCTCGAGAGCCTCGACGGCTGCCCCGAAGGGCGCGCAGAGCTCCCCTATTATTCAGGCTTGATCGCGTTCGAGGCGGGCGATCTCCGCGACGCGAGGCGCCTCCTCCACGAGGCCGAGGGCGGCGCGCTTCGCCTCGGGCTCGAGGAGCATCGGCTCGCCGTCCTCCAGATAGAGGCCGACGTGCTCCACGCGCTCGGCCGCCGCGCCGAGGCGGGAGCGCTGCTCCAGCAGGCGCGCGCCGCGATCCCGGCGGGCGCAGGCGCGTGCAGCAAGGCCGAGCTGCTCAACAACCTGGGGTG
>JADMIO011664281.1_pt1 | contig 37104 bp, 41 predicted proteins | sample 8958161 | NCBI WGS metagenome assembly JADMIO01 (sample SAMN16585339, study PRJNA669376) | soil metagenome | isolation source: Crop rotation soil | place: USA: Cullars Rotation, Alabama | collected 2011
CGCGACAACTTGTCCACGTGGAATTCTAAGCTTAGGATCCCAATGTGCTGGAAAGGAGATGGAAATCTAATCAAATGGGCTCATAAATCTTTTCAGGATTATTTTGCTGCTGAGTGGATAAGTTATAATCCTAAGAGGGAAGATTTGTTAAAGAAAATTTACGATTCTAAGAAAAGTAATTATTTAAACATAATTGATTTCTTATACGAAATTGAACCTAAAACATTTAGGAAAACTATTATTTTGCAAACAATGAATACCTTTTTAGACATATGCGACAAAGCTTTAGAAGATAATAAAAATGTAGATTCATCTGAACTAAAATTACGACAAGCTATTAATTTTACAAATGCAACTATTTTCTATCCTCAAGATCTATTAGAAGAGGATTCAGATGACTGGGAAGTAGGAGCAGAAATGCTTAATGAACTGATGTCGGGATATACATTAAGGTCTATAACATATGGTGGGCGAACTACAGGGAATAGTCATAATGAATATCATGGCATTTCATTCCAGCATGAAATTTTAGAAATTTTAGAATTAAAAAATGAGGATATATTTCACACAATTAATTTTCCTCAAAAAAAGCCTGGACGTAAAAATCGAAGAGCAGAAACAAAGTTAGGGTTCGAATTGGAGAAAGGCGTGACATATATTATTAATGACAACAATATAGATAAAGAGTGGAATTTAGAAAAGCACTTTGCTAAAGTAAATAACTATCTATTGAAAGAGGTTTTGCAATTTTTTGAAGGACACAAATATTTATTAAGCTATGACAAATGCGTAAAGTATGTTAAGAAAATTGAAAAGGAAATTCAAAAGGATGAAACGATAGATATTTTTACAGGAATTTAGTTTTTTCTTTGCCGCCGTTCGTGTTCCGCCACTCAGTGAGCGCCGCCGCCTTGTCTCTCTTGCCGCTGTTCGTGTTCCGCCACCCCATGAACGCCGCCGCCTTGTCTCCGACAAGCGGCATTACAGCCATACAACAACTGCATTAATTTATATAAAGTAGCGGGCTACTGGTTCCCGCTTGTCGGAGACAAGGCGGGGGCGTTAAACTCCCTTGCCGAGCCAACACTGGCAAATTCCAGTACATCGGCTAAACGGGAACACTTGCGCCACTAAGCGAAGAAAAAAACATAGCATTTCTTAGGTTTCAGCCCTGTTTTTTTGTATATTGTATTTATCATTCTTTTTCACCAGGCAGGTAAAAAAATGATTCAATTTTCTCCTCTTCCTGCCTGACCTTCACCTGACCTTCACCAGACCTTTACCTGACCTTTACGAGACCCGGATCTCTGTTAAAAGCCTGCTTACTCCCTTGCAGCTCCCAGGCTTCCTGCTGGTTTCTCCCTGTATACTCCCTGTTTACTTCAAGCCTGCTCCCACTGTACTGTACCCCTGCTGCAGGGCAGGCTCAACAAAATCCACCTGAGCAATCATTATTTTCTCGTTTCAGGCGAATGCTGTTTTTCCAACCGGAAAAGCCACATTCAGGATACAACCCTCGCCGGGTTGCGAAATAAAACCGGCTGTACCATTGTAACCGGCTGCACGGCTCTTGATATTATCCACTCCTATTCCGCTTTGCTTTTTATTTACATCAAAGCCAACTCCATCATCTGTAATGTTCAAAACAACTGCCCCTTTCTTTTGTGAAAGGCTGATGACAATATTTTTTGCTTTGGCATGCTTTAAAATATTGTTCAGCTGCTCCTGCACAATGCGGTAAATATTCAGCTTGAATTTTTTGTCAACACTGTTTTCCAAAAAACCGTTCAGCTCACAATGAATTTTTACCGGGTTCACCTGCATGATATCGGCAGCCATACGCTCAATGGCTTCGGCAAGCCCCAGTTGTATGATGGTCTCTGTGGCAATACCCCTCGTTAAATTCCTGATCTCTTCAATGGCGGTAAGTGTGTATTCGGAGGACCGGTTTAAATACATCTTGCTGTTGCCGCATCCCCGCTTTGCCATCTCTATATACATGCGGGAAGCGCCCAGCAACTGGTTTATATTATCGTGCAGTTCTTTGCTCATATCCGACCTGGCCGCATCTTTTGCATCTTCCTTTGCATCGGCTATCTGCCTTTCTTTAAGCTTAAAGGCACGTACTGTTTTTTCTTCGGCCAGCTTGTGATATCGCTGCCTGGCTTTATCAGATCTTGATTGTGCCAGGATAATATTAGTGGCAATTATTTTTCCTTTCGCTGTGTCAATTATTTTTTGTGTACGCCTGGCAAGTTTAATATTGCCCATCACCGTTTTCGCATTTTCCAGGTCGATGGTTCTCTGCCTGGAGTTTGCCAGTTCAATATTGCCGGCAACGATCTTTTCCTTGTTAGCATCAATGTTTTTTTGTTTCAAAATACTCTGACTCAGATCTGAGACGCTGATAATTGATTTTTCAATTCCATCTGTATCACAAAAAACCGCGGAACTAACCAGGCAGGGAAAAGAGTTTCCCTTTTTTTTAACGCCGGTTAAAAAAACAGTACTGTAACCTTTGGCCTTTCTTTGACGCAACATCTTTTTATAATTTTTATCATTAATAACAAAGACGTCTTCACGATGTTTATGCAAAAGTTCCTTTGCAGTATAACCAAGTAATTTACAAGCTGCTCTGTTTACCGAAATAATTTCGGCAGTAGATGGCAATGTGATCATGGTTGGTTGCAAACTGTTGGTAAATGCAAGCTCGTAAAGCATATTGATACCAGGTAGATCAGCAGGCTGGCTTGCTATGTATATGGCACTGAGTGCATTGTGTTTTTTATTTGCATTTTTTATCATAAGCTTGCGTTTTATATAAATACAGGTTGCAATATATGAGCCAGCTTTTCTTTAAAATTGGCTACCAGCCTGTTTTAGCTTGAAAGTTCATTGTGTTAAAGTTTAGCTTATCTCCACCCGGTTTGGCTCCACCAACAGGTATCAACAAAATAAAATGGATTGTGAAGAGGTGAACCAACGCATCGGGCTGGTTATCATCAGCACAGTAATTATAAAGTATGACTAAGCATTCGTAATATCAGGCGAGTGGCAATCTTTCCAGTATTCAACAATATTTTTTATAACCCGGAGTATTTCGGGATAGATGGCGGGTTTGGTAAAAAAGCCCTGGATGGAACTGGAATAGGCAGCAATAACATTTTTTTGATCAGCAGCAGTGGTAAAAAATAAATAAGGCACGCATTTTAACCTCAGTTGCTCATTATTCCTTACTTTTTCTCTTAGCTGAAAACCATCCAGTTTTGGCAGGTTGATATCTGAAAGGATCAGGAAGGGTTGGTCATGGCTGGCTTCCAGGTACTCGTACGCACTGATGCCATCATTGAAGAAGATCACTTTATTGGGATAATTAAGCTCGGTAAATACCTTGGTTAAAACCTCCTGGTCGTCTTCATCATCTTCGATCACTATAACAGGCCCTGTTTTATTCATACACCTAAGGTAGCCTTTATTAAACCGTATGGCCTGTTTAGTTTTGCCGCTGCCGTTCATCCGCTTTTTTTTCAGTTGATCCGCTTGCTCACACGATCCAAAAAATAAATTTGCAGTTCTCAGATAATATTTAGATATTTATCTAAATATACAATTAACGAATTACAAACCTATGAATATCGTTTTTAAAGCGCTCAATGACCCCACCCGCCGTAAGATACTGGAGCTGTTGCTCAAAAAAGATATGACAGCCGGGGAGATCATTGAACAATTCAACATATCGGGGCCAAGCATATCCCATCACCTCGACCTGCTGAAACAGGCCAACCTGGTTACGGCAGAAAAGGAAGGGCAATTCATCTATTATTCGCTCAATACCACCGTGGTGGATGAGATCATGAAATGGTTCCTGCAATTCAGATCAAAAAAGAAATGACATGAAAAAGTTATTGAAAGTAGTTATGTGGCTGGTGATATTGGCACCTGCCGTTTATGTAGCCATCGTATGGAATTCGCTGCCTGCATCTTTACCCATGCATTACGACCTGCATGGCAATGTGGACCGCTATGGCGATAAAAGTGAACTGCTGATCATGTTGGGCGTACTGACAGCGGTGAATGTACTTGTTTATGTATTGCTGCCGAACATTTACCGGATAGACCCCAAAAAATACGCCGGTGAAAATAAGGACAGGTTGTACCGCATTACCTGTGCCGTGGTGGTATTCCTCTCTGCTACCATCTGCATGATCATTTACAGCAGTGTTCATGGAGATATGAAACTAAGCACAAAATTCCTCGTACCGGCAATGGGTTTATTGTTTGCCATTATCGGTAATTACATGTACAACCTCAAACCAAATTATTTTGCCGGATTCCGCCTGCCCTGGACCCTGAACAACGATGAGAACTGGAGAAGAACACATTTGCTGGGTGGCAAATTATTTTTCGCAGGCGGTTTGGTAACAGCCGTATGCGGCTTTTTTACGCCCTTTATGGTATCGATCATTATTATGTTTGTAATACTTACCCTGGGTGTGATCATTACCTGTGTATATTCCTACAAGCTGTACAAAAAGCAATCTGCAGGCCGGGTTAATTAGTCAGTATTACAATGAACTTATAGGGAACTTATAGTAGACTTATAGAAGAGTTATAGAGGAGTTCCCCCATAGTAACTCCCGGGATACTCCCATGTTACTATATGGAAAGTCCGGGTTGAGGTTATGAACAGACCAGGTGAACAGCAATCATAGTTCTCATGCAATCATTCCAATCATAGTTCAGGCAGTTTCAGGCAACGAACCGCCTGGTTTTCCTGTTTGTTCGCTATGGACCTTCTTTGTGTTTGATTCGTACCTTCTTCGTGTCTTGTTCGCTACTGGTGTTACCGGTACCGAACGGGCAGCGAAGCAAATATGAAGCAGGCATATCTCGATCCAATTTTGGCTTTTTTTTAGAGAAATTATTTTTTATCTATGTAAAACAAAGCCCTCCGCATCTCATTAAAACTAAACCGCCTGTCATGAAAAAACTGCTCCTGCTGCTGGTATCAGCCATCGTTTCCGCTTCTGTATTCGCCTACCCCATTACTCCCAGGCCCCTGCGCAAGCTCATTATTGAAAGTGAATACATTGTATGGGGTAAGGTAATAAAGGTTGATGTTTTAAAACCCGACAAGAAAAAGGAACGTGATTACTGGGACAGGGAATATGCCCTGGTAGCCATCACAGAAACATTACAGGGTAAATTAAACACAGATACCCTGAGGGTGTTCTTTACATCGGGTATGATATGCCCGGCACCCGGTGTTTTGTATGAAGGCGAAGATGCCCTTGTTTTCCTGGATAAAAAAGAAAAGTCGAACGACTATTTTATACATGCCCTATCCTATGGCGTTAAACATGGTCTTGGCCCGCAGGAGTACGCAACCTGTAAGGACCGGATCACCGAAATGCAGGCCATCCTGCGTACGCAGGACAGCAAGGATTGTAATGAGACCGTGGTGAACTGGTTAGTGAAATGTGCCGAACAGCCGGCTACCCGTTGGGACGGACTGTATGAACTGTCGCCCGGCAGTGATTTTATGTCTTACTACGACCGTGGAGAATCCATCAGCAGGAATATCATCATCAGTACGGCAAACCGTAAAAAACTATATGATGTGCTGATGCTGGTAGATACATTGAGCTATAGTGATATTGGCCTTGCCGATATATCAATGGGCATCAATGATTCTGCCTTGCTCAGTTTTATGAAGGCAAAGCTCCTGCTGTTTGAGAATGATGAATATTACTGGATAGCGGCCAGCGTGATGGAACGGATCGTTACATTAACCGGTAATGAAGAACTGGAAAAGCTGGTTGAAAAATTAAGGGGCATATATGGTTATACAGAAAAGGATAAGAAAGATGCTAAAGAAATATTCGATCGTTTTATAATTAAGATGAAAGATGTGCCCTTAAAAACTTCCCTGGCATCATCAGGTGAGTACAGTACATAATAGCATCAGAAAAATTATTCGCTACAAATGATAAGCCCCCTTATGAAAGGGGGCTTATCATTGCCGATAAAAATGAACTGAGTTTGAATGGCTCACCAGTGAGCTTTATCCAAAATCAAAATTCCAGTATTTCTCTTCCTTATGAAAATTCGTTTCGGGCCAGTGGTTCATATCAAAGCCAGGCGCTTTTTCAAGTATCTCCCTGCTTTGGTTGAGTATGAATGCTTTCTTATCCGGGTCTACTTTCAGTAACCGGAACGGGATGGCGAAATACTTTTCATTGATGGTAAGAAATCCGCCGAATTTGATCACCACGTATTCTATTTGTCCCTGCCTGATATCGATCATGATATCTTCAATAGCGCCCAGGTGCTCTCCTTCGGGGTTGTATACTTTATCACCTATGATAGAAGAGGCAGTTAAATATTTCAACGGGCGGTTCGGGTATTTACCTTCAAAGTTCACCCCTGTAAGATTTTCTTTTTCTAATTTTTCCAGTGTGTCCATTTTAATTAAGTTTTAAGGTTAAAAAATAATTTTAAAAACACTACAGCCTGATCAACATACGAACAACAGGTATTTTCAGCATTTTATTCTATCTTGAAGCCCTGCAATATGTATATGCAAAAACTCATCCTGCTTTTATTCCAGCTGTTCTTATGTACTGGTATTTTAACCGCACAAATCAAGCCAAACATCATCCTCATTATTGTAGACGACCTGGGGCACAGCGACCTTGCCAGTTACGGTAATGATCATGTGCGTACTCCTAATATTGATTCGCTGGGCATTAAGGGAGCCCGTTTTACACAGGCTTATGTTACCTCACCGATATGTGCGCCTTCACGCATGGGTATCATGACGGGCCGCTACCAGCAACGCTTTGGCGCCGAGTTCATGCTATACGATAAATTCGACCCTTCGGTAAAAAGGCAGATAACCAAACAGCTCTTATCTGTAAAAAAGAAACCGGCAGGTATCGCTACTTTAAAGCCCGATCTTTTTTTAGACCGGTCTGTGTATGTGACCGATATGCCTGAAACGGAAATAACCATTGCCGAAATGCTGAAGCAAAACGGCTATGCAACCGGTTATGTGGGTAAATGGAATCTCACTTCCTCGCCCACAGTTTTTCCAGACATGCATGGCTTTGATGGTGCCTATTATTTTGATGGTGCCCTCAGCCGTTATGTGGATGACCCCGTTGATACCAGCCGGTACATCAACATGCATTTACCCCGGGCCTTTTCTGAAATTCCAGCATGGGCGCCGAGGCATGGATCTACTGCCATTAAAGAAGGAAGAACGGTCGTAAAGGACACCGGCTACCTTACTTTTTCGTTGGCTGATAAGGCCATCGGTTTTATTGAACGCAATAAAACAAAGCCATTCTTTCTTACGCTTTCTTTTAATGCACCGCATGATCCCTTCCAGGTTCCTAAAACTTATTACAACAATGTAAAAACAGAAACAGATTCAGTAAGGCGTGTGTACAGCGGTATGATAGAAGCATTGGATGATGCAGTTGGTTCTGTACTTAAAAAACTGGAGCAGGAAGGATTAACGGATAACTGCCTTATCTTTTTCACCAGCGATAATGGTGGCGCCACTTATACCCGTGCAACAGATAATGCACCGCTTCGTGGCGGTAAGGCAACACATTTTGATGGTGGTATCCAGGTTCCATTCTTCATAAAATATCCCAATGGCTTAAAAGCAAGACAGGCATACAACCACCCGGTTTCATCACTGGATATATACAGTACCATTGCTGCCGCAAGTGGTGCTGCATTGGCTGCCGACCGGCCCTATGATGGTGTTAACCTCCTGCCCTATCTTAGCAATGATTCTTTATTACCACACAGTGATTTTTTCTGGAGAAGCGGCTATTCAAAAGCTTTCCGCCGCGGCGACTGGAAATTGTATGTGAATGAAAAGAACAAGGTTACATATCTGTTTAACCTTGCAGAGGACCCATCAGAAAAAAATGACCGGTCTAAAAACCGCCCGGATAAATTAAAAGAATTGCGGGATGCATTGCAGGATTGGGAGAAAAAGAATTCGGTACCACCCCTATGGCCCAGTGCTGCTGATGTGCTGATAGAAGTGAACGGAAAATGGTTTCGTTTTCCGAGTTAGGATGACGCAGGATCAACTCATTTCTTTCCAAAAAGCTTATCTATATCGCCTTCAGATAAAGTGATATAACCATCGTTGGTGCTGAGTTTTACACCTCTGCCAGTCACCAGTACATAATGTTGAAGGTAAACCATCTGGTTGCCCAGCCTGAACGACTGTGTATAACTGTTCCTGCGGTTCTCATCCAGGAAAAAAGACTTCAGCAGGCTATAAAGTGTTTCAAAAGTATTATCAATGCCTTTGAATTTTATGCTGAAGAATTGTGTCTCTGCTTTTTCGCCACGTTTGGTAAAATCTTTCATAAACAGCAGGTAGGTTGTATCCCGGCCCGATGCATGGTATTCCAATGTAGCTTTTGTACTCCCTAGTGGTTTCAGTTTGCCAATGGTTTTCCATTCTACCTTTTCAGCCATGGTGATCTGTGCAGCTGCAATATGAAAAATAGTAACACACAAAACGCAAAGTATTATTCTTATCATAGCCGTTGATGTTTAACAACAATAAAATTAGCAGAATTTTCTTTGCCAATCGTTTGTTACAGTCAGTTTCATTTTTTTACTTTTGTTACCAGGCACAAAAATAATTATGCCTTGTTTATACAAAATAATTGAATCATGCCACACTTCGTAATTGAATGTTCAGAAAGCATCATCAAACTAAAAACACCGCAAGAGATCATCGAAGCAGTTTATAAAGTTGCAGAAGCAACCGGTCTTTTTGCTGTTGGAGATATCAAAGTAAGAATAAACCCTTATATACATTATACAGTGGGAGGAACAAGCAACGATTTCATTCACGTGTTCGGGCATATCATGCAGGGGCGAAATACAGAACAGAAAGCGAACCTGTCAAGACAAGTGATCACCAGACTAAAATCCATGTTCCCCGATGTGCCGGTAATATCCATGAACGTGATCGATTTTGAGAAAGCAACTTATTGTAATAAGACGATGGTGTAAGATTCAATGGAGCTACTACCTGCTATACCCAACCGTAAAAACATACAGGCAAAAAAGGACAAAGAATATTGCTGCCAGAACCAGCACCCATATTAATATGTTTCTTTCTCTCTTTGTCATTTTGCTACATTTATTTATTCTCTTCCATATACCTGATGATCGCTCTTCTTATATCCGATCTCGGATCATTCAGATCTGTAAATACGGGATATACTTTCACCATATCCGGGTTATCTTTTGTAAGAAAATCAAGATTAGCTTCACCACCCGTCATTAAAAAATCAGTGAGAGCAACTTTGTAAACTTTGTTTGCATCAACAGGTACGCCTTTTAAAGACCAGCTATCATTGGTATTAGAAAGTGCAGCAGAATATTGCAGAAAACCTCCGCTGCCCACATTCTTTTTACCGGCGTTCAATATTTTTATCAGCAAGCTGCCTTTCATATCCACTTCCATAATGCTGCCGCCGAAAGGGAGGCTGCGTATCACATCGTATTGCGTAACCGGCATCTGCAGAATATCATCCACCCTTATTGAACCGGAGTTGATGATAACCGCATCAGCGGCAGGTGATGCTTTCTCCATAGCAGCGACGATCAGTTTGGTGAAGTTTGTTTGCTGTGTCCTGATATAAGCTTCTCTCCCATCCAATGGCTCACCGGTTTGCATGCAAATCCTGGTTGCATCAAAACCAAGCGATGCATAACTTTTGTTGGCGATATCGGTCCACTTTTTTACTACTGCTTCGGTTGTAGGATCAAAAGCGATCTTTTCATTTACATCGAGGATATCAGCTTTTACTTTCAGGGCCTTGCTCCTGGTGTTCAGTTTCAGGTTGATGATATAAGCCGATTTTGCATTGGCATCGGCCTTGGTAATATATACATTGCCAATTTTTGCATAATGCCTTTCATGTTCGTGGCCTCCAATGATCATGGCAAGGCCCGGTATCTGCCTGGCAAGTTTGATATCATCTTCCATTGACTGGTGCGTAATGGCTATCACTGCATCACATTTATCTTTCAGATGATCATAACATTTTTGTGCTGCTTCAAACACATCGGTGTAACTAACATAAGGCGCTTTATTAAAAGGCAGGGTAAGGCCGATGAAACCAATGCGGGCACTGGTACCATCTTTGTCGGTAAAAATGCGTACATATACATCGGGAAAGGGAACTATTCCATGGCCGGCAGTATTCTCGAAGGGAACCAGGTTATTTCCCTTCTTATTAAAAGTATTGGAAGATACCCATTGAAATTTGGATTCGTTGATGCGGCTTTGCAGGTCGGCTTCCGGAATATCAAACTCATGGTTGCCAAAAACAGCAATATCTACACCGGCCGTGTTCATGGCGTCCACCATTTGTTTGCCTCGTATGCGGTTGCCTTCAAACTTAAGGCTGTTGTAAACCGATGGACTTAAAAAATCCCCGGCTATCACCATAATGGTATTTGCATTTTTATCTTTCTGCTCTTTTTTAACCGTTGCAACCCTTGCCATTCCACCCGACTTGCCGCCATCTAAGGGAGCAATTTCGTACACATCATTTATCTGCACAATGGTGATATCGATCTTATCATTATTACCTGCAGCATTTTTTGTACTGTTACAGGCTGTAAAAAATACAGTTCCAGATAACAGGGAATAAAAAAGTAGTTTCTTCATCAACAGTAGTTTTATAACAGGTCCTTATCCGGTCAACAAATTAAAATCCCAGAAACATCATCGGGTATTTTGCCAGGATATCTTTATTAAAATATTTTTTCAGCATTTCTTTGAACTCTGGCATTAAGCGCACATTATTCAGATTCTTATCAGTCTCCCAGGTTGGCAGTTCTACCATGCGTTTGTCTAAAGCAATGTTCAGGTTCTTAAGAGCCTCAGGATATTGTTTGCCTGCACTATAAGCTGCACCCAGGTTATAATAACCCCAGTAATCATTAGGCAGTAATGCAACCTGTGCCTGGAACATAGCAATGGCTTCGCTTGTCTTTTTCTGGTTAAGCAAACTATAACCCAATGGCTCAATAATATCTTTTTGTGTTTTGTTCAATTGATAAGCCTTGTTGTAATAATATTCTGCGCTATCGTACTGCTTTAATTGCTGGTAAAACACATCGGCTGTATTTTTATAACCACTCCACTCGTTCGGTAAGCTCATATTATATCTCCTGAAAGCTGCAATGGCTTCATTACTTTTTTTCTGGGTCATATAAATGGCGCCCAGGTTAAAATATACATTCACATTGTTGGGTTGCACCTGTAGCAATTTCTGGTAATCTGCCAGTGCACCATTCACATCCTTCTGCGCAAATTTTGCATTGCCCCTGTTAAGCAGGGCGACTGAATTGTTTGGTTCATACTGCAATGCCTTATCATAATACTGGATGGCTTCTGCATAGTTATTCTGCTGGCTTTTGATAGAGCCTCTCCCAAGGTATCCATCTGCATCATCGGCTTTCAGCTCAATGCATTTTGCATAATCCTTGTCGGCTGCATCATAGTTCTTCAGTGCATAATTTACAGTTGCCCTGTTCTTATACGCTAAAAAATAAGCAGGGTCATTTTTAATGGCATTGTTATAATCACTCAATGCTGCGGTATAATTGTTCTGCCTGTAATACACCATGCCCCTGTCGTTATAAGCATTGCTGTAGGCAGGGTTGATGGCAATTGCCTGGGTTTGATCTGCTATTGCTCCTGCAAGATCTTTTAAAGCATATTTAGCCAGCCCACGATTGTGCAGGGCTTTTTCATTCTTAGCATCCAGTGCCACTGCTTTATTAAAATCGGCTAAGGCGCCATTATAATCTTTCGCTTTGTATTTTGCCAGGCCCTGGTTATTCATTTCGGTGGAAGTTTGCGCCTGGACTGTATTGAAACATAGGAAACAAAAAGCAAGTGCCGGTATAATGATCCGCTTATTCATATGATTTGATTTACTTGGTGGTTTAAAATTATGCTATCATTCAGTTACAGTAAAATATCTTTTACAATGGCATTACAAACAGCGTTCCATAAAATTAACACTCCTTTTCAACCAGGCATAAAGGGCTTTTAATAAAACAGCTAACTTTAATGATCTTAAAAGTTAAAAATGAAAAATGATTATATAATTCCTGCACAAACCCGTATCGGGCATGTGCACTTAAAAGTAGCCGATATAAACCGGTCCCTTGAGTTTTATTGCGGCCTGCTGGGCTTTGAGCTCACCACCATGTACGGCAAAGATGCCGCCTTTATTTCGGCAGGAGGTTATCACCATCATATCGGGCTGAACACCTGGTACAGCAAAGGCTCGGGGCCTGCTCCTGTTCATAGTGTCGGTTTGTTTCATACGGCCATACTTTATCCCTCCCGTAAGGACCTGGCATTTATTTTTAAACGGCTGAACGAAGCTGGTTATCCATTAACCGGTGCATCCGATCATGGTGTTTCTGAAGCACTGTATTTAAATGACCCCGATGAGAATGGCGTTGAATTGTATTGGGACAGGCCCAAAGAACTTTGGCCGCAAAAAGAAGATGGCAGCGTGGAAATGTTTACCCGTGCATTGGATCTTCACGGACTACTGAAAGAACTTGAATAATTTTTATGCTGAGATACCTGTTCATATTTTTCTGTTGGGCAGTAGGCCTGGGTGCTGCTGCTCAAAAACAGCCCTTACAAACCGAAAGAGGAAAAATACTTGCAAAAAAGTGTATCGACTGTCATGGTACCGATAAAGCGGTCTTGGCCGATCCGCTAAAGGGAATAAGAAAAATCAGGACAGCTGATTATATCTACAACCTGATGAAAAATCCCATGCGTTTTGCAGATGAGAACAGGACCGCAAAAAAGGCTTTTGCAAAAAGAGGGTTGCAGATGCCGCCTTTCCCTGAGCTAACTAAGGAAGATATAAAAGCTATACTGGATTATTATGACAGCTTTTCAACAATCAAAAAAAACTGAGATGAAGATACAATACGCAACAACTCCTGGAGAACTTACCCGTTGCTTTGAAGTAATGAAAGAGCTAAGGCCGCATCATAACCTGGAAAGTTTTCTTAGCACCATGGATGATATGAAAAAAGAAGGCTATCATTTGTTATACCTCGAAGATGAAGGCCGGATGGTTTCTGTTGCAGGGTTCCGTTTTACAACAACTTTGTACGACGGACTGATCATTGACTTTGATGATTTTGTTACACTTGCCAACGGGAGAAGCAAAGGTTACGGAGCCATGATGTTTGATCACCTGGTTGGCATTGCAAAAGAAAGAGGAATTAAAGCCATTCACCTCAACTCCAATCACCAGCGTTTTGATGCACATCGTTTTTACCTGAATAAAAGAATGAAGATCGTTGCACATCATTTTAGAGTAGATGTATAGGGTGAGTCACCCCAAAAGGGTGGCTTACCCGGTGAACAAGTAATGCATAAATCACGGAGTGAGCTACCCTTTTGGGGTGACTCACTCTCAAACAAGCTGTATAATTATGGCAACAGGCAATACCAAAATAAGATCACTCTTACATCTCTATGATGCTATTCCCGAGCATGAACGAATCATCTTAGATGTATTAAGAGCCATCATTACTGAACAATTACCGGCTTACTGCAAAGAAAAAATATCTTACCAGGTACCCTATTTCTATGGGCATAAGGGCATCTGCATCATCTGGCCATCGGCCATACCACGAGGCGGTATTAAAAAAGGTGTGTTGCTTGGTTTCTGGTATGGCAACAAACTTACCGATGCCGATAACTATTTAACACACGGCACCAACAAACAGATCTTCTATAAAACTTATAATGATGTGGAGGAGATCAATGTGAAAGCGGTGGTGAAGCTTTTGAAGGCAGCGGTGAAGGTGGATGAGGGTTGGGCGAATAAGTAAGCGATTGTATTTGCAGCTGGTTTTTCTTAAATTACAAAAGCCTATTAAGAGTTTATACAAGTTCCGACAAAGAAAATATTGTACATCACTTTAACAAGCTTCAATCACCATAAAATTTATTATGAAAAAAATACTTTTTATTATTACAATTTTATACGCACACACTTTATTCGCCCAAGTAAATTCAAAAATTGACTCAAGCAATTACTACAATTACCTCTCTCCAAAAAAATTAAAGGGACAAGGTTTAACAAGAAATTGGTTGCGGCTTGACGATGTGGTGCCAATTATCCTTGATGAATTAAAAAATGCTGGTTATGATTGGCTTTATGACAGGACAATTTATAAACTTGAAAATGGGCAACATTTAAATATTTCTGCCTATAGCAGGAAAAATAATATAGGCTTCTTATACATTGAAGGGCACGCACTATTTCCAGATAAAAGTCATAGAAATATATTATTTCAAAAAAACAATTCGCATGTTAACTATACAGAATGTGTAGAAACATTTTCTGGCAAAGCCGAATTTGTGAAAATCAAAGAAATTCCATCTAATATTTTTGTACTAAAAGAAGATTGCTACTTCTTTGAATACACAAATGACCCTGAAGATGATAAAATCTTAGTGACGAAAGAAATTGCAATTAAAATACTTAGGCAAGACATAAGAAAATATCTATCAACAGCCCCGGCACCTATGAAATAAAGAGGTGAAATCACTTTTTCCGATTAATTTTTGTTACTTTAATAAAAAGAAATAAGCCATGAAACTCATTGTATCCCTTTGCCTGCTTGCTATATCAACAACGCTCACAGCGCAAGACCGTACTGTTAACTACATGACTTCCGGTGGCAAACTAAAACCACTGCAGGCCAATATGGATATCAGGCACTATACCCTTTCGCTTGATGTGGATATACCCAATGAATCCATTAAAGGTTATACAGAGATCGATCTTAACCTTATCAATCCAACAGATACCATACTCTTTGATCTTTCTCATCTCTTGACCATTACAAAAGTCAGCATTGAAAACAAGAGCAAATTTTTTTCACAGGATAAGGACCTGGTATATATTGTTGACAAAGCCGGTTTTAAAGCCGGCAGGCAGCTCATCAAAATTGAATACGGAGGGCAACCTACTATCGCCTCAAGGCCGCCATGGAAAGGCGGTTTCAGCTGGAAGAAGGATGGCAATGGCAATCCCTGGGTGATCATCAATTGCCAATTGGAAGGCGCTAAAATTTATTTCCCCTGCAAGGATCATCCCAGTGATGAACCCAATGAAGGTGTTGATATGATGATCACCGTTCCCAAAGGATTAACAGTTGCCGGTCCGGGATTATTACAGAAAGTAACAACAAAGGGCAATAAACAAACCTTTCACTGGAAAACAAATTATACCATCAGCAATTACTGCGTGGTTTTTGATATTGGCAAATACGTTGTTGCAAAAAGAACCTACACTACCATCAATGGCAACAAAGTCCCCATGGAGTTTTATGTACTGGAAGAAGACAAAGCCGTTGCCGAAAAAATATTAGACATGCGGGAACGTGATTGCAGGATATTGGAAAAATACCTGGGTGAATATCCCTGGGCCAAAGAAAAGATCGGCATTGCCCAGGTGCCCAACCCTGGTATGGAGCACCAGACCATGATCACTTATGGCGATGGTGAGAATAGGGCCAAATTCGTTACCACCAAAGTAGGCAGCTGGGATTATTCTGCCAACCTTTTTCATGAATTCGGGCATGAGTGGTTTGCCAATAAAGTGACCAACAAAGATTGGGCGCATATGTGGATACAGGAAGGCATTAACACCTATTCTGAAGCATTATTTTGCAGGGAAGCCAATGGTGAAAGGGGTTACGACAGTATGATGGTGATGTTTAAACAAGGCATAGCCAACAGGAAACCGATCGTGCAGGGAGAAGAAATGAATTCAGGCGATGCATACATCGGTGATATTTATATCAAGGGTGCATTTTTTATGCATACGCTTCGCTATGTGCTGGGCGACGAATTATTTTTTCCTACGCTTAAAAAATTAGCCACTGATCCGCAATACACGTACAGTAATTTTGTAACCACCGATGATGTGGAGCAACTCTTCAGCAAAGCCGCAGGTAAGAATTTAAAACCTCTCTTCGATTTTTATTTAAGAACGATTAAGAAACTGGAGATCACCATCCGGCAAACCGGGTATAATGAATACAGCATTAAATGCACCAACCTGCCCATGCCCCTCCCCATTGATGTGCTGACCGATGCCGGTACAAAGCAGGTGATGCTGGAAGATCAAGCGGTAAAGATCAAAAGTAGTTTTCCACCGGTGGTGGATGCTAATGGTCATTATTTAAAAACAGTTAACAGTAACTAGCTAACAAATACTGTCAAAAATGAAACATACAATTGCAGCACTCATCATTTTATTATCTGCCTGTAACGGGCAAAAAGAAAAAGATACGGTAAGCCAAACTACTGATACAGTTAATGCACAACCTGGCAAAGTTCCGCTGCAAACAGAAACTGTATGGCAGGGAACACTCAACAACAAGATACCAGTCCTGCTTCACTATTCTATTAAGGATGGAGATATCGCAGGCGAAATAATTTATTTAAATACGGCTGGTAAAAAACCAATATCTGTTTGTGGAAGCATTAAAGAAGATAAGAGTTATGACCTGTATGAATATGAAAAGAACGGCAACGTAACCGGTACCATCGCTTGCTCCGTTACCGGTGAAAAGTTGACCGGCAGCTGGTATGCCGGCAGAAGTGGAAAAGAGTACAAACTCAACTTATCAATGAAAGATACTTTGATCGGGACACCGAATTATGCTACCGATATTTCAGGCAGTTATTATTACCAATACGGAGAAGACGGCTACCAGGGAGGCATGGATGTAAAGAAGATCGGTAATAATAAAATTGCATTCGATATCTCATCAGTTACCGGTGAACCGGGCCGCAATCTTGCCGATGTACCAACCGATACAATTGAAATGAAAGGCAATAGTTTTATTTACAAAATGCCTGAAACAGAAGATTGTGAGTTTAAAGTTACTTTCTACAGAACCTTTTTAAAAATAGACTATACAAAGGGACCTTGCATAAATGGCCCGTTTGGCTTTAACGCAACCGTTGAAGGAGTTTATTTTAAAGTACCAGGTAAACAATATTAATCATACTCAGCATGAAATACTGTAGATATTCATTACTGATCTGTTTATCATTTTTCCTGAACAATGGCGAATTAAGCGCTCAAACTACAACCACGGAGTTAGGAAAAATGGTGCTTGCTGCTTTTCAGCAGGACTCCATTTCGAAACTGGATAAACTTATTCCCACGATTGCTGAAATGAAGCAACTGGCCGACCAGATAGGAATAAGTAAAGCAGATTTTGATAAAGCAGCGGAAGAATATCCTGGTTTATTAAGTGAGTTTCATGAAAATATAAGCATGATATACTCAGATACCGCCGGGTATAATCTGCACTGGCGTGATGCCATCTTTGAGAAAGTTATTACCAGCGTAGATAGTATACCGTTGAATAACAAGGATCCAAATAGCAGGATCATACCACTTACCGGTATAAAGATTTATTTTTTATGTGGCACCAGTAAATTTGTACTTATTCTAAATGATGTTTTTCAGTGTTCAGCTATTTGGAAAATAGGAAATAATATCACCTTAAGAAAACTAAAATAGGTTCAGGCAGCTGGTGATCGACTCCTACACATGCTGATCTATCAGTACCACATTACCATCAGGATCAGTTAAGAAAATACTTGCCGGGCCGGTAGTGGTTTCATCTGCTTCCGCAGTCAGCAACACTCCTTTGCTCTTTAAATGCTTTTGTATTTCCCTCACATCATCAAAACTTTCCAGCAGGGTTGCGTTCTCATCCCAGCCTGGGTTAAAAGTGAGGATATTATTGGGAAACATTCCCTGGAAAAGACCCACCAGCGCATTACCGTTTTTCATGATGAGGTAGTTCTTTGCCTCGCCACCGGCAAAAGAGGTAAAGCCAAGGTTTTCATAAAATGTCTTTGATGCCTGCAGGTCTTTCACTGCCAGGCTTATTGAAAATGCACCTAATTTCATAACTGTTTTTTAATGATTAATCTTTGGGTTCCCACAATTGGATCTTATTTCCTTCAATGTCCATGATATGAACAAACTTTCCGTAATCGTATGTTTCGATCTGGTCTACGATAGTCACGTTCTCTTTTTTCAATTCTTCAACCAGGGCTTCTAAATTTTCTACCCGGTAGTTGATCATGAATTCTTTAGGGGAAGGCTCATACATTTTTGCTGCTTCCGTATTCACGTTCCATTGTGTAAGGCCTTTCTTCTCTGGCGCATCCAGCTCAAGCCATTCAAAACTTGCTCCATAAGGGCCTGCTCCCAAACCCAGGTGTTTATTATACCATTCTTTTATTGCATTGGGGTCTTTACATTTAAAAAAGATGCCGCCAATCCCTGTTACCTTTTTCATTTTTTTTATTTTTTTGTTAGAATTATAGTCTTTATGCTCACCTGTAAGTTAAGCAGTTTGCATTTGTTTGGGTGTATTTCTTTTCAGTATCAATGCGCTGATAAGCGTAATGATCAAAGCTACCGGGAGTATCTCTACATAGGTCATCAGTATAACGAACAAGGGGTTCTTATACCACGCTTTCATCTGCGCCATATTAGCTGTTTCCTTTGCAAGTTTCTCTGCACTCATACCACTGGCTTTTGCCTTCTCAAGCATAACGGCAGCATATTTATCCATAAAATCAGGCATAAAGCAATAATAATTTATGAGCCATCCTATTACATAAATAGTAGAAGAGATCAGGGAGATAAAAAGGCCCACTTTAAATGCTTTGCCAAATTTAATAGTGCCTCCATTGTGTTTATCACGGAAAGATTTAATACCTACAAAGATCATGGAGCAGGCGATGATCATGGCGGAATAACCATAGATCATACCACCTTCAAAATCTCCTTTGGCGCAAAAATAACCGGTGGAGAAAGCCATCATACCGGTAACGATCAGTCCGGCGATGATACCGTAAACAAGAACTACTTTTTTCATTTGAATATGTTTTGGTTTGAGGTGTAAAATTCAAACAGAATCATCTATTTCCCCTCATACTTTAGTATGATTTTAGGGTTTTGAGCTCATTTTCATCCTAAAGTGTGAGCAATTATGGTATCAGGCTCAGCCTTTTTCCTTTTTCAATGGCCTGGGTCCGCCTTTTTACATCCAGTTTTTCAAAAAGTTTTGAGGTATGCGTTTTTATGGTGTTGAGAGAAACAAATAAACGGGTGGCAATTTCATCGTTGCTCAACCCTTCGGCCATCAGTTGAAGCACTTCAAGTTCTCTTTTGCTCAGGCCCAGGCTGGCCATTTCTTTTTCATTTAAAACAAAATCACCGGTATTATTAATATAAACCTCTTTCTCTACAACCACCGTTTCTACCTTAGGCTTGGTAAGTTTAAGTGCAAGCCAGATACCCAGGCCGGTAAAAATAATGGCAATGGCGCCCACATAGATATCCATGGCATGGTCGTATATAATAAAACGAAGCTCCAGCCACTTCAGCAGGAACAGCAACAGGGCGAGACTGGCTCCGTAAATTATAATGCCTTTATTGGCAGAAAGCAATTTTCGTATCATATTGAATAAAGATAAAAAAATCAGGCAGAATAATTATGAGTGGAGCGGCAAACATCGGGCTTTCATAATATCTTTAATAAAACAACAGCCATGACAGCATTTAACAGGAGAAATTTTTTAAGAACCTCCGGCATAAGCATATTACCTGCAATTATACCTTTTACAAAAGTTTCAGCCCTTGGCACATACCCAAACCCCGACCCTGCCGCACCCATCATTAAATTATTTGGTGATGGCGAAATGTTTGAACCCGGGGATTATCTTACTGAGTTGCAGAAAGCAAATGCAGCAACGGCTATTGTAAGAGACCGGTATGGAAGCGGCGGCGTGGTAGAAGCATTGGAAAAAAAGTTTACTGCACTAACGGGTAAAGAAAAGTCAATTTATATGCCTAGTGGCACCATGGCAAATCAACTTGCCATTGCTGTGTTAAGTGGAGAGAACACAAAGGTTTTTGTGCAGGATACCAGCCATGTTTACAGGGATGAGGCTGATGCAGCCCAATCGGTTTTTAATAAAAGACTGATGCCGCTTGCAAAAGATGAAACATATTTTACAGCAAAACAATTACAAACTGCTGTTGAAAATTTAAGTAATGAAGAAGTTTTTAAATCAGGCATTGGTGCAATATCAATTGAAAATCCGGTTCGCAGAACCGATGGCAGAGCAGTACCCATAGAGGAGATACAAAAGATCAGCACCTATTGCCGCAGCAACAATATAAAAATGCATTTGGATGGTGCAAGGATATTTATGGCTTCTGCATGGATGGGTGTTCCTATACAGGAATATGCTTCGCATTTTGATACGATTTATATTTCGTTGTATAAATACCTGGGTGCTGCAGGCGGCGCAATGCTTAGCGGACCTGCGGCTGTAATTGATAAGATGGCTCATCTTATCAAAATACATGGCGGCAACATGTACAGTAATTGGACCAATGCAGCCATGGCGCTTTACCGGCTGGAAGGATTAGAGACCCGGTTACAGAATGCCATTAAAATGTCGGCCGAAATTTTCAGTGAACTGAACAAGATACCGGGCATCAGCATAAAAGCGCTGGATGGAGGCACTAATATTTACAGTATGGACCTGGGTAAGGAAATTGACGGTAAAAAAATGCAGCAAACCCTCAACAAGGATTTCAATATACGCATGCCAAGGCCAAATGATAAGAATCACACCTTATTGACAGTAAATGAGACATTGCTTTATCAGAATGCAGCTTATACCATCAATGCATTCAAAAAAAGTATTTCATAAATATGCAGATCGCCATTGCCACCAATACACTTGCCGGAAGCGGTAAAGCCCTTAGGCTTGCGGCCAGGTTGCAACAACTGCTGAATGATCAACAAATAAGTTCCCAGGTATTTACAGAAAAAGAATGGGATGACCGCCTGTATAACTTCGACCAGGTTTGGATAGCCGGCGGCGATGGCACGGTCAATTATTTCGTTAATCAATATCACGATATTAAAAAGCCGCTTTGCATTTTTAATGGTGGCACCGGTAATGATTTTTACGCATTGCTGTATGGTAAAACAACGGTTGAGGCACAGGTGGCCCATGTATTACGATCAACACCAAAACCAATTGATGCAGGGATATGCAATGGCCATTATTTTTTAAACGGTGCAGGCATCGGCTTTGATGGAGCTGTTGCCAAAAGCCTGCAGGGAGTAAATAAGTTTGGGGGGAAAACATCTTTCATGTTATCGGTTTTAAAGCATATCCTGTTTTTTAAAGAACAGCAGTACTCCATTACATCTGCTGAAAAAACAATCGAAGGCAAATTCCTGATGGTGAGCGTTGCCAACGGAACACGATACGGTGGCGGTTTCTTTGTGGCCCCATTGGCAAAGCCGGGCGATGGTTTATTAGATACCGTGCTGGTGAAGCCCCTCTCCCTTCTTAAAAGGCTGCGTTACCTGCCGGTGATTGAAAAAGGTAAACACCTGGGCCTTCCTTTTATTGATCATTACAACACAAAACAAATAATCATTGCAAGCGGCCAGCCCATTCAATTGCACCTGGATGGAGAATACATCGAAAGTAAAGAACTGGTTATTGAAGTATTGCCTGCACATTTTAATTTTATCTATTAACCTGTAGAAAAAATAATGACTTCTTTCAAATTATTGCTGGCATTTTTAGCGTTGCATTGCAATGATGATGCTATTGCTCAAAAGATCGATACAATTAAACCGGTAACAGAAACCTCACTGATCGTATTGGGAACGATACAGGATGCCGGCTCACCACAGGTTGGCTGCAAAAAGGATTGCTGCAAAAATTTATTCCTGCATCCCGATAAGGAAAGAATGGTTGTTTCGCTTGGCCTGGTTGATCCTGCAAATAAAAAAACTTACATTTTTGAAGCCACACCCGATTTTACACAACAGGCAAAACTGTTGAAAAACTTTTCCGGTTTCAGTACCAAAGAAATTCCCGATGGCATCTTTGTTACGCATGCCCATATCGGGCATTATACCGGTTTAATGTATCTGGGTAAGGAAGCTATGAATGCAGACAGCATTCCTGTTTTTGTGATGCCCCGCATGAAAAGCTTCCTGGAGCAGAACGGGCCCTGGAGCCAGTTGGTAAAGAACAGGAATATTGTTTTGCAGGATATGAGTGATCAAAAAGAGATCAGGCTTAGCCCCTATTTAAAAGTTGTTCCTTTTACAGTGCCTCACCGGGATGAATTCTCTGAAACCATTGGCTACATCATTACCGGCCCCAATAAAAAAGCCCTTTTCATCCCCGATATTGACAAATGGCAGAAATGGGGCACCAATATCATTGAAGCCATCGCAAAAGTAGACTACGCCTTTATTGATGGCACTTTTTACGATGCTGCCGAAATAAGCAACCGGGATATATCAACCATTCCTCACCCCTTCATTATTGAAAGTATGGCCCTGTTCAAGGATCTTCCGGCTACAGAAAAAAGGAAGATCTGGTTCATTCATTTCAATCATACCAACCCCGTCATCAACAAAAACAGCACCCAATACAGGCAGGTAATACAAAATGGCTTCAATATTGCTACAATAAAGGATGTGTTAAGGTTATGATTATTTGAGATTTACAGGAAACCCTTGTAGAAAAACTCTTACAAAATCCCCACATTTAATACTATTGTAATAAATGACAACAACCAATACTTTTGTACGCTTAAACTTGTGTATCTTAAACAATTGTAATCATAGAATCCATATCCAGACAAAAAATGAACTTCATAAGTAATAAAGGCCTTTCCATAAAAATTGATAACTGTGCTGCTCTCAAAAAAACGGGTCATGTATCGGGAAGTCCTGAACAGGATAAGGATACCATCAGCAATAGTGAAGAAAAATTAAGGCTCGTCATGAATGCCGCCCTGGATGCCATTATCTGGATAGACACTACAGGATCGATCAGTTTCTGGAATCCGCAGGCTGAAGTGATATTTGGATGGACCGGGAAAGAGGCACTGGGACAACCACTTTCCCAACTTATTATACCCGAACAATACCGCAAACGCCATAATGAAGGCATGGCGCTTTACTTAGAGACGGGCAAAGGGCCTGCTCTCAATAAATTGCTCGAATTATCAGCCATAAAACGAAGCGGCGAAGAATTCCCCATCGAGTTGACCATTATGCCGATCAAACAGGGAAATGAAGAATTTTTTTGTGCATTTGTAAGAGATATAACCGAAAAGAAAAAAGCAAATAAAGCATTACAGGCTGCTTACGACGAGAAGAATACCATTCTCGAAAGTATTGCTGATGGTTTTTTTACAGTTGATAAGAACTGGATAGTGACCTACTGGAATAATGTGGCAGAAAAAATGCTGAATACTCCGAAAAACAAGATACTGGGTTGTCATTTATGGGAAGTATTTTCAGGCAGTATAGGTTCAAAATCATATAACCAGTATCACCAGGCACTTAAAACCAACCAGGTTCTTGAATTTGAAGATTATTACCTAAGGCTGGATAAATGGTTTGAAATAAGTGCTTATCCTTCTGCTACCGGTTTATCGGTTCATTTTAAAGATATAACAGAACGTAAAAGGGCTGAAGCAGCTTTACACATAGCTTACGAAGAGAAGAACACGGTGCTGGAAAGAATTGATGACGGCTTTTTTGCAGTAGATGAGAACTCCATTGTAACCTATTGGAATAAGAGAGCAGAAATTCTCCTCAATGCCGAACGCAGGGATATGATCGGTAAAAACCTGCATGAGGTTTTTGCAACCACGGCCTCCAAAGCATTTTATGATCATTATCAAAAAGCAATAAGGGAAAAAACCACGATACATTTTGTAGAATTCTCTACAAGGATGAATAAGTGGTTTGCAGTGAGTGCCTATGCTTCTGATAATGGTCTCTCGGTTTATTTTAAAGACGTTACCGAACAAAAAAATGCTGAAGAGAAATTAAAAGAAAGTGAATTACGCTACCGTTCGCTAGTTGAACAGGCTACTGATGCTATCTGTATCCTGGACTCATCCTTCAGGTTTATCGAAGTGAACAGTGCCGGTTGCCTGATGTTCGGCTGCACAAAAGAAGATATTTTACAATGCTCAATGGTCGATGTTTTGTTTGAAGAAGACCTTAGAACAAACCCCATCAAAATTGATGAATTAAAAGCAGGACAAATAATCAGCAATGAAAGAAGGATCAGGCGAAAAGACGGGTCTGCAACAGCCGTAGAGATGAGCAGCAAAATGCTGGAAGATGGCAGGATCATCATATTTGGCCGGGATATTTCTGCAAGAAAAGAATCAGAAAGGCAGATAAAGGAAAGTGAATCCAAATACCGCTCGTTTTTTGAGAGCAGTATGGATGGTATCCTGCTTACTGTAACTGATGGAGAAATTCTTTCAGCCAACCCTGCAGCCTGTGCAATATTTAAAATGACCGAAGCCGAGATCTGTGCTGCAGGGCGCTTTGGCCTTGTGGACATGGAAGACCCAAGAGTACATGCACTGATAGAAGAACGCAAACGCCATGGCAGGGCAAGAGGTGAACTAAGGCTGGTTCGTAAGGACGGCAGTAAATTTGAAGCAGAGATCACTTCGGCGTTGTTTATAGATTCATATGGCCGGGAAAGAACTTCTATGATCGTGAGGGATATATCAGAAAGTAAAGAAGCTGAACTACGTGTAAAGCAAAGCAATGAACGCTATAACCTCATCAGCCAGGCTACCAATGATATGGTGTGGGACTGGGACCTGGTAACAGGAAAAGTGTACCGCAATAAAGAAGGCTGGAAAAAAATATTCAGGACCGGCGATGCAGCAATTGAAAATGATGACATAACGGATTGGGATAACAGGATACACCCGGAAGATCTGCAAAAAGTACAGGAAGTAGAGGCAGAGATACAAAAATCCGAAAGAGATTTTTTTGAGGTTGAATGCCGCATGCTTCGGTATGATGGTACCTATGCCTACATACATGACCGGGGCAATATCATCCGCGATGAAGAGGGCAAGGCAGTGAGGCTGATCGGTGCTACACAGGATATCACTGCAAGAAAAGAAGCAGAGCTGCAGGTTGCCAAAAGCGAATTACGGTTCAGGTCTCTTGTACAAAACAGTTCAGATATTATCTGCATTTTTAACGACAGGGGTTATTTTAAATACAGCAGTCCCGCAATTACAAAGATACTCGGCTTTACTCCCGAAGAAACTGTTGAAAAAAATGCATTTGCCTTTGTGCATCCTGATGATGTTGATCTTTTAAAAGATTATTTATCACAAACCAAACCCGATATGCACCGTGAAATGCCGGTGGTACGTTTTAAAAATGCACAGGGAGAATGGAGATGGATCGAAAGCAGGGTTACCAATATGTGCGATAACCCGGAGGTGGAGGGATATGTTTTTAACTGCAGGGATATTACCGATAGAATAACACTGGAACATGAACTGGAAAATGAACGGCAGTTAAAACAACAGGAAATTACGCAGGCGGTCATCACGGCACAGGAAAATGAACGGCAGCAACTGGGCAGCGAACTGCATGATAATATAAATCAGATACTGGCCGGCTCACGCCTGTACCTGGGCCTGGCACAAAAAGAAATAAAAGATGAAAATCCTTATTTAAAGGAAACAGATACCCTAATAACTTCAGCCATTAATGAGATCAGGAACCTTTCGCATTCATTGATCGCTCCCGCGATGCATGAATCTGAACTGTTATCGGCTATTTACAATATCATAGACCTCACACAGGAAACCAGTGGCATCAATATAAGCCTGCAGGCTTATGGTTTTGATGAAGCCAGCATTGAGGATAAACTCAAACTGAGCATTTTCAGGATCATCCAGGAGCAGTTCAACAATATACTAAAGCATGCAGGTGCCCGGCATGTTGTTGTACAGCTGATACAGGAGGGCACAAAAACCTTACTGAGTATTAAAGATGATGGAGTAGGTTTTGACACAACCAAAAAACCAACGGGCGTGGGCCTCTTAAATATAAAGACAAGGGCTTCCCTGTTCAACGGCGAACTTACTATCATAGCCTCTCCCGGAAAAGGTTGTGAATTGAGGGTGTTGTTTAATTAACCGGGTCTAGATCGCTTTTTTCAGCAACATCACCTGGCCTAAATGATAGGCATCATGTTGCAGGCAACCCATAATAAGTTCGTAATAGGTTTGCTCTTTCCTTGGTGAAGGCTTGTCCAGGTTCTCTGCATTAAAATGATGGATGGCATTACGCAGTAAATGATATGCTGCTTCAAAATCATGCAATGCCTGCCTCCAGTTTTCTTCATTACAATCTTCGGGTAATAAAAAATCAGCAAATGGTGGAGGATTGGCGGTTCCCGTTAACCGGTTAACTACGGCAGTACGCCAATAGGTGATATGTGCTACCAGCATCCATATATTGTTTGCATAACCCGGAACCTTTTGCATGGCTTTTTCTGCATGCACCCCATGCAACACTTCTTTATAATTGGTGCCTATCCAGCAATCGCCGTGTTGCAGATCGGCAAAGAGTTTTAATATGCGGTTAATTTCATTAGCCATATTTTTGCGGATAGTTTTTAAGATTTTAAAATTACCAAGAAACAAACAAAGACCCAAAGTTTATTATATTTAGGATTGTTGCTATAAAAAATTATTTATGGATTTAGAGTTTAATAAGAATGAAGATTCGATGAAACTTGCCTGGAGCCAGGTAAAGCGCTATCTTGAAAAGATCTACGAAGGCGGTGGAAAAAAATCGGCAGCCAAACAAAAAGAACGCAACAAACTTACCGCCCGTGAGCGTATTGCTTATTTGTGCGATACTGATAAACCCTTTGTTGAGATCGGTGCTTTTGCAGGCTTTGATATGTATCCCGAAGAAGGTGGCTGTCCGGCCGGTGGTACAGTTAGTGGCATTGGTTATGTAAGCGGCAGGCAATGTGTTATTGTTGCCAACGATCAAACTGTAAAAGCCGGTGCCTGGTTTCCTATAACCGGTAAAAAGAACCTGCGTATGCAGGAAATTGCCATGGAGAATAATCTGCCTGTTATCTACCTGGTTGACAGTGCCGGTGTTTTTCTTCCCATGCAGGATGAGATCTTTCCCGACAAAGAACATTTTGGCCGCATCTTCCGCAACAATGCAAAAATGAGTGCCATGGGCATTACACAGATAGCCGCAGTAATGGGTGCCTGTGTTGCCGGTGGTGCTTACCTGCCTATCATGAGCGACGAAACACTGATGGTGGAAGGAAACGGCTCTATTTACTTAGCAGGCCCCTATCTTGTTAAAGCAGCCATTGGTGAAGATGTTGACAGCGAAACCCTGGGCGGTGCCGATACCCACAACTCTATCAGCGGCATTGCCGATTATAAATTCAAGACCGAAGAAGAATGCCTCGACCAGGTGAAAAAGATCATGAACAAACTCGGCCATCATAAAAAAGCAGGCTTTGATCGTATCGATGCAAAGCCTCCTGCAAAAAATAATGGCGAAGTGTATGGCATCATGAGCACAGGCAATACCAAGCCTTACGATATGGTCGACCTCATCAATTGCATTGCCGATAAAGACAGTTTTGATCAGTTCAAAGAAGATTACGGCAAAACAATTGTCTGCGGCTATGCCCGTGTAGATGGCTGGGCTGTGGGCGTTGTTGCCAACCAGCGCCTCATCGTAAAAAGCAAAAAAGGCGAAATGCAATTGGGCGGTGTTATTTACAACGACAGCGCCGATAAAGCCGCACGCTTTATCATGAACTGCAACCAGAAAAGAATACCCCTTGTTTTTTTGCAGGATGTTACCGGCTTTATGGTGGGTAGCCGCAGCGAACACAGCGGCATCATAAAAGACGGTGCCAAACTGGTGAATGCAGTTGCAAACTCTGTCGTTCCAAAAATTACCATCATTGTCGGAAACAGTTACGGTGCCGGTAATTATGCCATGTGTGGTAAAGCTTACGATCCACGTTTTATTTATGCATGGCCCACTGCAAAGATCGCTGTAATGGGTGGCGAGCAAGCTGCCAAGACCATGCTTCAGATCCAGGTAGCTACCTTGAAAAATAAAGGAGAAGAAATTACACCTGAACGTGAACAGGAACTATTGAAAAAACTCATTGACCGCTACGATTCACAAACCACGCCCTTTTATGCAGGCGCCAGGCTTTGGATTGATGCCATCATCGATCCGGCTGAAACAAGGAAGATGATATCAGAAGCAATTGCAGCAGCGGATCATAACCCGGATATTGCGGAGTTTAAGACGGGAGTTTTCCAGGTATAAGCATGAGAGAGTTTATGGAGTTGGTTCTGTATTCTTTTAAATAAATAAGCTCTAATGAAACGTATAGTTCTTTTTATTTTTTGGGGAATCACTTTATGCTTCTGTGAAAATTCATATGGACAGCGTTCTGAATTAACCAGATATCAATCATATTTTGAAGGCCAGCTTAAGGCGTGGACAAAAACTTTTAATAAGTTTACTCTATCCGCTTTCAAAAAAGAGAAACCGGTAGGATTTGAGAATATTGACTATATGGATATAGAAGATGTAAAAGAATTCTATTCGATTTACAAACCAGCCTTAACCTTCTCTCAGGATAAAAATCAGTTCATAGATATTTACAGTTATTGGTTAAACCTGGAAAAAGAGGGAAAAACAATAGTGTCACGTGGTGGAGAACCCGATCAGGCAATTACCCTTTGTAATTTTAAAACAAAAAAGTGGACACGAATCCTTTTCCGGGGTACAACAGAAAGAATTCAGGATGTTTTATGGATAACAAATTCAAAATTTATGCTTGTTGGTATTCGTGAAAATTCTCCTGTGATCTATTTAGGTGATACAGATGCGAAAATTTTAAAAAGTTTTGTATCGCCTGGTATAAAGTCTGTTAAAGAAGGTATTATTTATGATTCACCAAAACTATTAAAACTAAAAATAAAAGAGTTGTGATCATTTACTCTAACCTGGGTTAAATTAAAATAAAAATGCCAACAAATATCTCCACCATCCACATCAACACTTCTCCCGAAAAGGTTTGGGAAACACTTACCAAACCCGAACTGGTAAAACTATGGCAATACGGAAGCGATCTCAAAACCGGCGGAAAAGTGGGCGATGATATCCGCTTTACAACAGCCTGGGAAGATAAAATATTTGAGCAATGGGGAAAGTTGCTGGAAGTAAGACCAAACGAACTTTTACGCTACAGTCTATTTGCACCAAGGCCTGACCTGGAAGATAAACCAGAGAATTATTTTGAAATGCACTATGCATTAACTGCAGAGAACAATGGTACTAAGCTCGTGATCTTACAAATTGATAACAGGCCCGGTGCTAAACAGGCAGAACCACAGGGAGAAGAAAATCCTGTACTGCAATTATTAAAACAAACAGCCGAAAAACTTTGAGCACAATAAATATCTACACCGATGGTTCTTCCCGTGGAAACCCCGGCCCCGGCGGTTTTGGGGTGATACTCATGTTCAACAATCATCGAAAAGAAATATCAGGAGGTTACCGGCTAACTACCAACAACCGCATGGAATTACTCGCTGTTATCACCGGGCTGGAAGCCATCACCAAAAAAGAATTACCGGTAATTGTTTATTCCGACAGCCAGTATGTAGTTAAAGCTATTGAAGAAGGCTGGCTGAAGAACTGGATGAGAACAGATTTTAAAGGCGGTAAAAAAAACAAAGACCTATGGACCCGTTACTATCATCTCTCCCAGAAAATGAAGATAAAATTAAAATGGGTTAAAGGCCATGCAGACAATCCTTTCAACAACCGTTGTGATGAGTTGGCTACTGCAGCAGCAGATGGAAGTGATCTTGCAGTTGATGAAGGGTACGAAGATTCGATTTGATGATTTGGCAATTTGGTGATTTGGAAATTAACAGAGCCGTCATCATCAAATCTTCAAATCATCAAATTTTCAAATCACTTAAGCTGTAACTTCTTTCTTATTCAAAGCATAATGCTTTACCAGGAAGTAGGTTCCGAATAAAACGGTACTATAAGCCAGGTCAGCAATAACACCGGTTTTCAAAAATGGCAAGCCGCCTATCAAGGTATCAATATAACCTTTAAAATCCTGTGTGTATGTATGATAGATCGGGTTATCAAAAACAAAGAAAGCTGAATTTGACAGGAAGAAGAATAACAAAGACGAACCGATAGAATAACCTGCCACAGAAAGTACATTGATCTTCTTCATGCTGAAAGCGATCACCGTGATCAAAGCCAGGATGCCATAACCAACCAGTTGTCCCCAGCCCCAAAAACCATCAGCAATACCAGATACTTCAAATATTACATCGCTCAGGAACATCGACAATATGGGCAACGCAAAAGCCAGCCTCCTGTCTTTAATAACAGCGCCTGAGAAAATGGCCATGCCGATGATCGGGCTGAAATTATGAGGATATAATATTACCCTGCTCAGTGCCGCTATCACAATTAATAAAACAGCGATAATTAATGTAGATCTGCTTTGTTTGTTCATATTACTAATGCTTTGTGCAAAAATAAGCAATTATAGTTTTTCAACAGGCATTTTATAAAAGCCAGTTGTCCTCATACTGTTAATTACCTTTCAATATCTTTGAAATATGGCAGAGCATAATCTTACAGGCAATACCGGCGAGGCTTTGGCAGCAGTATACCTGTCAGGTAATGGCTATAATATCTTACATCAAAACTGGCGGCACTCCCGCTGGGAAGTGGATATTATTGCTGATAAAGATGGTATCCTGCATTTTGTTGAAGTAAAGACCCGGCGAACCAAAAAATTCGGCCATCCCGAAGAGAATGTTGACAGGAAGAAGATACAGAACCTCATCAATGCAGCAGAAGAATACCTGTACCAGCAACCACAATGGACAAGGGTTCAATTCAACATTCTTTCCATCACTATATTAAAAGATGAACCGGTGGAGTATTTTTTGATAGAAGATGTGTACCTGTAATTGAGTTATGAATGATGAGTTAAAGCTTCCTGCATCTTCTCAACTAACTTGTAAGTAGCGGGGCAGTATTCAATATTTTGTTTGTGCACATGCATATAATCAACCATTCTTTTCTTGGGCAGATGAGGGAACCCTGAACAGTCAACAGGACGTATCTCGTAAATAGAGCACTTATTATCGGTTAAATTCAAAAACTGGCAGGGCTGCTTTTTATTCTGCCAGTCCTTATCTTTCTTTTCGTAAATAAGCCATTGATCTTTGAACTCCTGGGGAGTTTGTCCAAAATGCGCCGATATTCTTTTAATATCTGCAGTTGTGTAAGTAGGTGTCATCGTCTTGCAACAATTGGCACAACTAAGGCAATCTGTTTCTTCCCAAACCGTTGGTTCAAGTGCCGCAGTAAGTTTATCCAAACCACGTGGCGTATTTTTCTCGAGTTTGGTCAGGAAACTTTTAAGGCGTTTTTTATTATGTCTTACTTTTTGTTTAAAGGAACGGAGATTAACTGGCAGCATATTGTGTATATTAATAACTATTTTCGAAATTTAAGTTGCGAAAATAGTGTATAATTGACTTTATACAACAATCTGCCAATAAAACGTTGTCATTATGTGGGAACCCTATAAAAAAGGATTTAAGGCCTGGTTGCAACTGGAAAAATCGCTGGCCGGAAATTCGGTGGAAGCATACCTGCGTGATATTGACAAGCTCACCGATTATTTGCAGGCAACCGGTAAACTGGTGACACCACAGGAACTGGAACTGAAGGACCTGGAAAAATTCATTCAATGGGTAAGTGAACTGGGCATGACGGTCACTTCGCAATCGAGGATCATATCCGGTTTACGAAGTTTTTATGCTTATTGCTACATGGAACAGATCGTGACTGTAAACCCCACCACCCTTTTAGAAACACCCAAACAAAAAAGAATATTACCCGACACGTTGAGTTTTGAAGAGATCGAAAGCATCATTGCGCAGATAGACCTGAGCAAACCCGAAGGCGGCCGAAACAAAGCCATACTGGAAACCCTGTACAGCTGCGGCTTAAGGGTTAGTGAACTGGTGAACCTGCGTATCAGTTGCCTGCACCTGGATATTGGTTTTGTAAGGGTGATCGGCAAGGGCGATAAAGAAAGGCTGGTGCCCATTGGCAGCGATGCCATCAAATACATCAATATTTACAGGAACGATATCAGGGTACATATCAGTATAAAACCGGGCCAGGAAGATTTTCTTTTCCTGAACCGCAGGGGAAGCAAGCTTACCCGTGTGATGATCTTTATCATGCTGAAAGAACTGGCAAAAAAAGCAGGCATTGTAAAAAGCATTTCGCCACATACATTCCGGCATTCATTTGCTACGCACCTGGTAGAAGGCGGTGCCGACCTGAGGGCTGTACAGGAAATGCTGGGACATGAAAGCATTACCACCACCGAAATTTATACCCATTTAGACAGGGAATACCTGAGGAATACTTTGCACCAGTTTCATCCGGCGTTTAAGTAGGTGTCAGGCCACTACACAGAGTTCAATTTTTTGAGCGTTGGTTGTACTGCTAATACACCAATTAAAACAGGTGTCTGCCTGGTGGCCAGACACCTATAAAAAAACCGGCCAGTTGCTCCTTTCAATTGTTTAAAAATCTTAGGCAGCAAGCATGACCGGCGTAAACAACCATCACTATTGAAATATGAAACTGCTTTTGCTGATGAGTTTATTTTTAGAATCAAATACTCTTATATAATAAATGCCTGCAGCCCATCTCCCATCGCCTGTTATCTTTACTGTATGATCCTTTGCTGAAGCATTGAATTGTTGTTGCAATAGAACTTTTCCCGTTACATCGGTGATGAGGAAACTGTAATTATTACCTGGCTGCTTTAATTTTAGCTGAACAGAAAACTCATTGTTACGTTGTACAGGATTGGGATATACTTTTATAGAATCTGTAAGCAGGGTTTTTACTGTAGTTATTTTTTCATCCAGGTAAGAACCTTCCCTGGTAAAAGTGATACCACCTGTCATCCCTCCCATTCTACGGTTAGAAAGATCTGTCGAAACAACCACTTCGTTCAGTTTTATCTCCTTTGCTTTACGGGTTGTTATTACAACTGCTCCGTTTGAACCTTCGCTGCCAAACAATGCAGCTGCTTCGCTTTTTTCCAATCTTGTTATTTCTGAAATATCTTCGGGGCTGAGATGATCTGCTTCCCGTTTTGTACTGATCTTTCCATCGATTACATACAGCGAATCAGTAATTATAGGTGTAACACGTGTTTGTCCGAGTACGTTAACCTGGAAATCTCCTTTAAGATCTTGGGTAGCAATTCTGCGTTGCATTGCAAATGCAGACTTTTGCTTTTTTAATAAAACCTCCCATTCTTTTTTCCTATTTTTAAAATCATATTCATCAATAGTAAATTCACTTGGCTCATAACCTTCTGCAGAAATTCTTATTTCATATTCATCTCCATCTGCAATGCCCTTTATTTTATATATCCCTTTTTTATCAGTAAGTACTGTATTAGTGATACCACCATAGCGAGGCTTCATGATAATGCTTGCATTAGGCATTACCTTACCTGTTGTTTCATCTTTTACCTGTATAACAGCAATTCTTTTAAGTTTATCAAGTGAGCCATAGTACTCATCAGTAGTAATTCTCCCGAAAGCTCCGCCTACTACTATAATATCAACTATACCACCCACAGATTTTTCTAATACAATATTAAAAGTTGATCCATTCCCAACAGGGATCTCTGCCTCTTTAAAGCCAAGGCCTGCAATAACAAGTATTGTATTGGAATATCCTCTAATCAAATAAGCTCCATTTGCATCGGCCGAAACTCCTGTAGGAGTACCCTTTATTTTTACAGACGCAAAAGAAACAGGATTACCATCCATATCAGTTACTTTACCAGTAATTACACGGCTACCTTCCTGTTTAATTTTTCCTACTGCTACAACCTCTCCTCTCACATCCGAATTCTTTACAGGACCAGCTTCTGTTGGTGGTTTAGTACATGTTTGCGCTGCTGCATTATTTCCTTTAAAAAACATAAAGAACATCACGATATAATTCCAGTACCAGAACAATTTTTTCTTTGGCTCCTTTGGGGTGGTGATGGTTCTTTCCAGTTGCGAGGGCAGTGCCCTGCCGCAAACTTTTTCATGGGTGATCTTTGTGAAGTAGTTCAATACCTCAGTATCCGTCATCATACTGAAATCAACCACTTCTTTGGCGCAGGCATTGCAAAAGCGGCCCTGTTCGGTTGGTGTCATTTGCTGCCAGTTTTCATGGCAGGGTTCGGGAATGGAAATTTGCAGCTTCTGCATAATCAATCAATTTAATTGTACAGATGCAGTTTTAAAAATGATTACACAAATGCTTACGAAAATATTTTTTGAGAAAGAGAAAACGTATAGGTGCAGGATCATTTACCTTCCAGCAATACATCAGCCTGCTGAAAACTTACTTTGTCCACAGGACCCCGTGGGTTGTTGTACTCGGTATTGGTAACCCGTTTGCGGTAATTTTTAAAGAGGCTATGCCAGCGTAGTTTGAGCACGCCCAGTATGCCTTCCTTTACAATTCCTTTATTCATTTTGCTGGCGCCAAATTCACGGTCGATAAAGGTGATGGGAACCTCCACGATCTTAAAGCCCAGTTTCCAGGCGGCAAATTTCATTTCTATCTGGAAAGCATAACCCACAAATTCGATCCCATCCAGGTTGATGGCTTCAAGCACTTCTCTTTTGTAACATACAAACCCGGCTGTAGGGTCTTTTACAGGCATCCAGGTGATCATACGGGTATACAAAGAAGCGCCTTTTGAGAGCAGGATACGATCAGCCGGCCAGTTGGCAACTGCGCCACCTTTCACATAGCGTGAACCTACTGCAACAGCTGCACCGTTCTTACAGGCTGCATATAATCTTTCCAGGTCGTTGGGGTTGTGAGAAAAATCTGCATCCATTTCAAAGATGTAGTTATACCCTCTTTCAATAGCCCATTTAAACCCATGAATGTAAGCAGTACCCAGGCCCAGTTTACCGGTACGTTGTTCTAAAAAAAGTTGCCCGGGATATTTGGGCATCAATGATTTTATGATATCGGCTGTACCATCAGGGGAGTCATCATCAATGATCAGAACATGAAAATTCAGCTGCAAATTGATCACTGCACCGATTATATTTTCGATGTTCTCCTTTTCGTTGTAAGTAGGTATAATGACTATTTTTTCCAAAATACAGGCTAATTGAGAATCCCAAATTTACGTCAAATACAGGAATGCCTTATCAACATATTTTCTACAAGGCTTTATTAATTGTTTTTTAACAAGGTACTGTTGAGTATTTCAGTGAGCTTTTGCTTGGTATGTAAGGGAAAATCGCCCCTCATCATCCAGTCGTAATATTGTGGCTCAGCTTTTAATACATCCCTCACCGGCCGGCCTTTGTGTTTTCCAAAATTAAAGATCTCAACACCCTTATCGTTAAAGCTGAAGCGCCTTGCATAGTCAACAATTTTATCTTCTCCTATAACACTTAAAATAGATTCTACCGAGTCGCCCAGGTTTTTATACCGGTTCAGCTGCGCCATCAGTACTTCAATAGTTGCATCCACATCAGCCTGGGCGCTGTGAGCATCAACCAGCTCTTTTTCGCAAAAGAATTTATAAGCTGCTGATAATGTACGGGGCTCCATGGTGTAAAAAATATGCTGTACATCTATCATCTTACGGGTGCTCAGGTCCACATTCATGCCGGCACGTAAAAACTCTTCCATCAGCATCGGGATATCAAAACGGTTGCTATTGTATCCGCCAAGGTCGCAATTGTCAATGAACATTTTTATTTCATTCCCGGCCTGTTTAAATGTGGGTGCGTCTTTAACCATTTCATCGGTAATACCATGTATGTCGCTCGACTCCTGGGGTATCTTCATTTCCGGGTTTATCAGTTTTCTTTTTACCTGCCGGCTGCCATCAGGTAATATCTTGATCACAGCTATTTCCACAATACGGTCGGTTGAGAGGCTTACTCCTGTGGTTTCCAGGTCAATAAAAGCGATCGGGCGGGTTAAATTTAACATGTCAGGTTCCTTTGTTTTTGGGTTAAATAAGTGATTTTGAGGTAAATGTTGCTTTTTTCCATTTTATTGGGTGCACAATGTAATATAAATACTATTTCTCCGTTTAAGTTTGGTAAATTATCTTTGCAGACGAAAAGCTGCAATTGTAAGTTTTAACCCCAAAATAAGAAAATGAAGAAAATATTTTTAATCGCGATCGTACTGGTAACTGTTACAGCCCTTGTTAGCAGTTGCAGCTCAAGCCGCAAAGGAACTTGTCCAATGTCTGAAGGTATTATTCATTAATATCTTGTACGCCGACTTAATGAATTGGATAGACCTTAACAACATACAGCAACTGGCTGCATTAAAAGAACTCTCTAAAGCCAGGCCCCAGGTAATTTTTAAACACAGTACCCGTTGCTCAATTAGCACCATGGCCAAAAACCGTTTGGAAAGAAGTGAACAACCGGTAAGCAGTGATTTTTATTTTCTTGACCTCCTCAGGCACAGGTCACTCTCCGACCAGGTTGCTGAAGATTTTGCTGTAACACACGAATCTCCGCAAATACTACTGATAAAAAACACGGAATGTGTTTATGAAGAAAGCCACAACGGCATCCGGATGGATGAACTGATCGAACAGATAGCGCTTAACTGAGTTGTCTGACCACTATAGTGATAATTCTATTTAAACACTTCTTTTGTCTCAGCTGATCATTAACCCAACAGATCGTTGGTAGTGGCCTGACAACTAAATCATTTTTTCTCGAACAACCATTTAAAAGGCCTTCTTTTCTCTGCGGGCCGAAGATTGTATTTTGTAATGGTATTTTTCTGGATATAATCAACTGCTTCATGTATATCATCTGTTACCAGGAAAAGGTTTGTATCATTGTCAGAAATAGTTCCTTTCGCCTTCATCACCTCGTTGTGTTCAACAATATTTTTATA
>JADMIO010607080.1_pt1 | contig 37100 bp, 12 predicted proteins | sample 8958161 | NCBI WGS metagenome assembly JADMIO01 (sample SAMN16585339, study PRJNA669376) | soil metagenome | isolation source: Crop rotation soil | place: USA: Cullars Rotation, Alabama | collected 2011
GCCGCGACTTCAAGTCACGTGAATTCCAAGCTTCGGATCCCACTGTGCTGGAAAGCCCGCGCGAGGCCCGCTACGTCGGCGAGCACGGCACCACCTGGATCGACGAGCAGGTCTTCGTCGACTGCCCGGGAGAGTGGCTCGCCGACCGGCTCCGGGGGAAGCGGGTCGGCGTGTACGGCCTCGACTACGCGATGACCGTGCGCGACTACCGGGCCCTCCATTCCGCGGTCGAGCTCGTCGACTGGGACAGGGAGTTCGACCACGCGCGGGCGGTGAAGAGCGACTTCGAGGTCGCGTCCGTCCGCGAGAGCGTGCGGATCAACACGGAGGGCTTCTGGGTCTTCCTCGAGGAGTTCGCGCCGGGCCGCAGCGAGCAGGAGGTGATGGGCGCGTGCGAGCGGTACTTCGTCGCCGAGGGATGCGGCCGCGGGACGATGGACATGGTGCTCGTCGGCGACGACGGCGCCGCGCTCCCCGAGTTCAAGATCGCGGGCGACCGCCGCTTCAAGGAGACCGACATGATCCTCCCGTCGCTCGAGATCGCGGGCCCGGGCGGCCACTGGGTCGAGGTATCGCGCGCGATCTGCCCGGGTACCCCGAGCCCGGAGACCGCGGAGATGATGGACGCCTACGACGAGTACTACGCCGCCGCCGGGACCGCCCTCCGGCCGGGTGCGACCGCCCACGACGTGCATCGCGCGGTGGCGCGGGGCTTCCTCGACCGCGGGTTCCAGCTCGGTCACGTCACCGGGCACTCGATCGGGATGACGATGATCGAGTGGCCGAAGATCGGCGAGGGAGACGAGACCGTCCTCGCCGAGAACATGGTCTTCTCGATGCACCCGCACGCGATCTCGCAGGACGGCCGAGCGTGCCTCTACATGCAGGACACCTGGCTCGTGACGCCCGAGGGCGGCGTCCCGCTCGCCGACCTGCCGATGCGGATCTTCGACGGAAGCGAAGCTCGTTGAGCGAGGACGGCCCGAAGCTCTCCGAACCGATCCTTCCCGGCGACGCCGGCTCCGACTACGAGCGGTACCTGCGCACCGACGAGCTGCTCGCGCTCCAGAAGGACGAGGGCGAGTGGGTGCACCGCGACGAGCTGCTCTTCCAGACGGTGCACCAGTCGTCCGAGCTCTGGCTGAAGCTCGCGACCGAGGAGGCGGCCGAGGCGACGCGGCTCATCGGCGAGCGCGACATCGGCGGCGCCGTCCGGCTCCTGCGGCGGAGCGTCGACTGCCTCGAGCTCGTGACCAACGCACTCGAAATGCTCGAGCACCTCTCGCCCTGGGAGTACCAGGAGGTGCGGAAGGTGCTCGGCCACGGCAGCGGCTTCGACTCGCCGGGGTTCCGCGCCGTGCAGCACGTCACGCCGCCGCTCGGCGCCGCGTTCGAGGACGCGCTCGCGGCCGAGGGGCTGTCGCTCGTCGACCTCTACATCCACGGCCGCGAGCACGAGCTCCTGCACCAGCTCGCGGAGCTCCTGATCGAGTGGGACGAGCGCATCGTCGTGTGGCGGTCGCGGCACTTCGTCGTCGTCGAGCGGATCATCGGGGGCGGCGTGATCGGCACGCAGGGAACGCCGGTCGAGGTGCTCGGCAAGCTGATCCACAAGCGCTTCTTCCCGGAGATGTGGGAGGCGCGCAACGAGCTGACGACGATCGCCGGGCATTGAGGCTGCCGCCGGTCTCCCTCGGCTGCGGCAACTTCGGCGGAATCGGCTCGGCACCGGCGTTCTTCGGCCGCGGCACGTCCGAGGAGGAGGCGTTCGCGATCATGGACGCCGCCTGGGCCGACGGCATCCGCTGGTTCGACACGGCGGACGCCTACGGCGGCGGGCGGAGCGAATCGATCGTCGGCCGCTGGCGCGCCGAGCGCGGCGTCGAGGGGCTCCTGATCACGACGAAGGTACGCAACCCGATGGCCGAGGGCGCCGACGGCGGCCTCGCGCCGGAGCGGATCTTCCGACAGGTCGAGGGCAGCCTCGAGCGGCTCGGCGTCGACAGGATCGACGTCTACCTCGCGCACGAGCCGGACGAGGAGGTGCCGCTCGCGGAGACGATCGGCGCCTTCGAGCGGCTCGTCGCCGAGGGGACGATCGGCGCCTGGGGGCTCAGCAACTACGACGCGGCGGGAATCGAGGAGGCGCTCCGGCACGGCGTGCCCGCGCTCGTCCAGAACGGCTACTCGCTGCTCGAACGGGCGGACGAGGCCGCCGTCCTCCCCCTCTGCGGGACGCACGGCATCGCCTACGTCCCCTTCGGCCCGCTCGCCGGCGGCTGGCTCGCCGGCCGCTACCGCCGCGGCGAGCCGTTCCCACCCGGCTCGCGGATGACCCAGAGGCCGGAGCCCTACGAGGAGTTCGTGTCCGAGCGGGTCTTCGACGCGCTCGACCGCCTAGCCGCGGAGGCGGCCGCGCGGAGCACGACGATGCCGGCGCTCGCGTTCGCGTGGGTGCTCTCGCATCCGTTCGTCACGGGTGCGGTGTGCGGGCCTTCGCGCCTCGCACACCTCCGGCCCGTGCTCGACGCGCTCGACATCACCCTCACCGCCGACGAGCGCGAGCGCATAGGCTCGTACTTCCCGTGAGCGTGCGCATCCTCAGCGAGCAGGACGTCCACCGGCTGCTGCCGATGGACGAGTGCATCGGCGTCATGGAGGAGGCGCTCGCCGCGCTCGCCCGCGACGAGCTCCACAACCCGCTGCGGTTCGTGATCCGGCCGCCGGGAGCCTCGACCCTGATGGGGCTCATGCCGGCCCACCGTTCGGCCCCCCAGCCCGCGTACGCGCTGAAGGCGGTCGTGATCGCTCCCGGCAACGCGGCGCTCGGCCTCGACCTGCACCAGGGATTCGTGTCGCTCCACGACGGCACCACCGGAGCGGTGCGCGCGATCGTGAACGCGGGCGCGATCACCTCGATCCGTACCGCGGCGGTCACGGCGGTCGCGACGAAGCTCCTCGCGCGGCCCGGCTCGAAGATCCTCGCAATCCTCGGCGCCGGAACCCAGGCCCGCGCGCATCTCGAGGCGATGCGGGTCGCGCTGCCCTTCGAGGAGGTGCGCGTGTGGAGCCGCACTCCCGGGAGAGCCGCCGAGCTCGACGGGGTCGTCGAGGCTCCCTCCGCCGAGGATGCGCTCCGCGGCGCGGACGTGGTCGTGACGGCGACGACCGCGCGCGAGCCGATCCTGGCGCGGGAGTGGCTCGCCGAGGGCGCGCACGTGAACGCCGTCGGCTCGAGCATCCCGACCGCCCGCGAGCTCGACACGGCGACGATGGCCGCGGCGGCGATCTTCGTCGACCGCCGCGAGTCGACCGTGAACGAGGCGGGCGACTACCTCTTCGCGATGCACGAGGGCGCGATCGGCCCCGAGAGCATCCGCGCCGAGATCGGCGAGCTGTTGATCGGCGACGCCGAGGGTCGGCGGTCCGACTCCGAGCTCACGGTGTTCAAGTCGCTCGGGCTCGCCGTCCAGGACCTCGCGGCCGCCGAGCACGTGCTCCGCCGCGCCGAGGCCGAGGGGGCCGGTGCCGTGGTCGAGCTTTGATCCCGTACGACGAGATCGTCCGCGCCCGCGACCGGCTCGAGGGCCTCGCGGTGAGGACGCCTCTCGTGCGGCTCGACGCCGACGCCGACGCCGAGATCCACCTGAAGCTCGAGACGTTGCAGCCGGTGAACTCGTTCAAGATCCGCGGCGCGGGGAACGCGGTGCTGCAGGCGAGCGACGAGGCGCTGTCGGGCGGCGTGGTCACCGCGAGCGCCGGGAACATGGCGCAGGGCGTGGCCTACGCCGCGCGGCTGCGGGGCGTCCCGGCGACGATCGTCGTGCCCGAGGGTGCTCCGCAGACGAAGGTGGCGGCCGTCGAGCGGTTCGGCGGCACGGTGGTGAAGCTCCCGTACGACGACTGGTGGCGCGTGATCGTCGAGGGCCGCTACGACGGCGCCCCCGGGCTCTTCGTGCACCCGGTCGACGATCCGGCGGTGATGGCGGGCAACGGCACGATCGGCCTCGAGCTGCTCGAGGATCTTCCCGACGTCGACGCGGTGATCGTGCCGTACGGCGGGGGCGGCCTGATCGCCGGGATCGCGAGCGCCGTCAAGGCCAGGCGACCGGAGGTGCGGTTCTACGCGGTCGAGCCCGAGACGGGCGCGACGGTCTCCGCGTCGCTCGCGGCCGGGGCTCCGGTCGACGTCGACTACCAGCGGTCGTTCGTCGACGGCGCCGGGAGCCGGTCGCTGATCGTCCCGGTCTGGGAGCAGCACGTTCGCGACCTGATCGACGGCGCGTTCGCGGTGCCGCTCGACGAGGTGGCCTCGGCGATGCGCCTGATCGCCGAGCGGGTGCGTGTGATCGCGGAGGGCGCGGGCGCCCTCGCCGCCGCCGCCGCGCTCGCGGGCCGCGCCGGCCGCGGCAAGGTGGTGTGCATCGTCTCGGGCGGCAACATCGATCCGCAGGTGTTCGGCCGCATCCTGGCCGGCGAGACTCCGTGACCCGAGACTCCTCTTCCCGAGACTTCGTGACCGGAGCGGCCGTGCCTCGCGAGGCCCTCCGCGCGCACCCCCGCCCTGGGTGGGGTCGCACCCCCTCCGCCCTCAACGTCGATTCTACGGCCGAGCCTGTGACATGTCCGTCACGTGTTCGTGCCGGTTTCGCAACGGTTCTTCCACAGTCCGACGAGGAGGAGAAGTGATGTTCATGAGCAGGGTGGGACGGCGATGAGCGTCGCGGTCTTCGACGTCGAGGCGGTGCGCGCGCGGTTCTCGTCGCTCCGCTCCGGGTTCGCGTTCTTCGATGCGCCGGGCGGAACCCAGGTGCCGGACGAGGTCGGCGACGCGATCGCGGCGGCGCTGCGGGACGCCTCCGGCAACCTCGGCGCCCCGTATGCCACCGGACGGGCCGTCGAGGCGATCCTCGAGGGCGCGAAGGCGGACGCCGCGCGGTTCCTCGGCTGCACGCCCGCCGAGGTCGCCTTCGGCATGAACATGACGAGCCTGAACTTCGCGCTCACGCGCGCAGCGGGCCGCGACTTCCCGGCCGGCGGCGAGATCCTGACGACGCAGCTCGACCACGACGGCGGCGTCGCGCCCTGGGTCGAGCTGGCCGCGGACCGCGGGCTGGACGTGCTCGTCGTCGAGGCGACCGACGGGCTCGAGATCGACTACGACGACCTCGAGCGCAAGCTCTCGGCCGCGACGCGCGTCGTAGCGTTCGCGCTCGCCTCCAACGCCACCGGCTCGCTCGCCGACGCGAAGCGGATCTGCGACCTCGCCCGCGCCGCCGGCGCCCTCTCCTGGATCGACGCGGTGCACTGCGCCGCGCACGAGCCGATCGACGTCCGGGAGATCGGCTGCGACGTGCTCCTCTGCTCCCCGTACAAGTTCTGCGGGCCGCACCTCGGGATGGCCTACCTCCGCACGGAGACGGCCGAGCAGTGGCGGCCCTACAAGGCCCGCCCGTCCTCCTCCACCCCGCTCGGCCGCCGGTTCGAGACCGGCACCCTCCCCTACGAGCTCCTCGCCGGCCTCCGCGCGACGATCGCGTATCTCGACTCGATCGGCGGGATGACGGCGGTCCGGGAGTACGAGCGGGAGCTCGGCGAGCGCTTCCTCGCCGCCCTGCCCGAGGACGTCACCCTCTACGGGCCGCCGGGGATGGCGGGCCGCGTGCCGACCTTCCTGCTCAACGTCGAGGGCGTCGAGGCCGAGACGGCGGCGCGGACGCTCGCAGAGCGCGGCTTCGGCGTCTGGTATGCCGACAACTGGTACTGCGTCTCCCTCGCCGAACGGCTCCCGCCGACCTCCCTCCGGGTCGGCATCGCCCACTACAACACGGCGGACGAGATCGACCGCCTCGCGTCCGAGCTCTCGCGGCTCGCGGGCGGCTGAGCCGCGGGCGCGGCGCCGGAGCCGCTCCCGAGGAGCACCGGGACGAGGAGCGCCCCGGCGAAGACGAGCGAGTCGATCGTCCGGTCGGAGGAGTTCGAGAGGTGGCTCGAGAGCGGGTTCGTCGAGATCCAGTAGATCGCGACGAGCCCGCCGAAGGAGAGCAGGAGCCAGAGCGACGCGAAGACGCCGGTCCGGTACCGGCGCGCGAGGAAGGTGCCTGCGATCGCGAGCAGGACGAGCGGCGGGAGGTAGCTGAAGCTGTCGACCTTCCAGATCTGGCTCCAGAGCTCGCCCGCCGACGGCGCGACCCGTTCGTGGTGATGCCAGAGGTACGCCGGGTCGACGAGGTTCGAGATCGAGTACTCGGCGATCTTCACGTGATGCGCCCAGATCCAGATGCGCCACGGCAGATCCACGGCGACGACGAAGCCAGCGGCCGCCGCGAGCCGCCGCAGCCGGGCCCGGCCGGCGACGATGCCGGCGGCGACGAGCGCGCAGAGCGCGAAGACCTCGCCCTCGTTCTTCGTCAGGGCGGCGGCGCCCAGGAAGAGCGCGGCCGCGGGAAGCATTCCCTCGGCGCCGGTACGGAGCCACGTCGCGAGGGAGGCGACCCCGAGCGCGACGAGCAGCGCGAGCGGCACGTCTGCGAGGTTCGTCTCGAGCTGGTTGAAGAACGTCGGCACGGTGACCGCGGCGAGCAGCACCGCCGCGAGCAGCAGCTTCGGTGTGGCGTCCCGGAGCAGGTACCAGCCGCCGACGACGAAGGCGACGCCGAAGCAGAAGCACTGGAGGTGCACGAGCGTCGGGTCGAACGTGCGCATGAAGCGCGAGTCCACCGCCTCGAGCGCGGGAAGGAGGAGCGGATGCTGGAGCGCCTGGTAGGACGCCGCCGGATCGGTGAAGACCGGCGCGAACGGATGGCCGAAATCGTAGAGCGCGCGTGCGCGCAGGCCCCAGATCGCCCAGCCGTCGGTCTCGTGGAGCGGCCAGACGGCGAAGACCCGCACCGCGAACACGCCGAACAGGGCGATCACGCCGAGCAGCGCCGTCGCGGCGAGCTCCGCCGGACGCGGTGGACGCCGCCTCCGGCGCGTCCCGCGGGGCAGGCGGCGGAGCCCGAGCCAGAGCGAGGCGGCCGCGAGGAGCGGCAGGGCGATGCCTCCGACCGGGACGTCGACGACCGCGAGGTCCGCGGCGAGGATGCCGCCCGCCGCGAGCCCGACGGGATAGCCGAGCGGCAGCCTCGCGCGGAGCTCGCGCCGTGTCGAGGCGAGCCGAAGCAGGGGCAGCAGACCGGTTCCGAGCGCGAAGAGGAGCAGCTGGACGCCGCTCAGCGCGAGGATGCGTTCGGTCACGGCGGCTTCAGGCGGGAGACGAAGATCGGCTGCAGCCCGTTCCGCTGCTGGGTCAGGTAGTGGAGGCCGAGCGTGCTCGGGTCGGTGAAGTAGGAGACGATGGTCGTCGCCTCCGAGGGGTCGGCGACCTCGACCGCGGGCAGGAGGTAGTACCCGGCGAACATCCGGACGACGTCCGGGTTGTGCCCCTGGTCGACCTGGACGTAGAAGCGGTCGCCCTTGACGAGGAAGTTCCGGTACCAGTCGAAGATGTAGCCGTCGAGCCCGAACGCCGTCGCGGCGGCGTGCTCCCGGGTGACGGCCGTCTCCGGCGCATACGTCCGGTAGTCGCTGCCGATCCGCCGCCAGACGTGGCCGGCGGAATGCCAGGCCGACCCGAGCGCGAGGATGGTCGCGCCGAGGACGGCGATCCGGGCGCGCTGCATCCCGGCAACCTAACGAGCGCTGCGGGGGCCTCGGAAGGCCCTGCACCGCGTCGAGGCGTGCGGCGCGCGGCGGCCGGGACGGCGAGGGGCCGCCTCCCGGCAGCCCCTCGGTTCGCGTCATGGTTCGTGGAGCGGGCCTAGCGGGCGCCCTCGGGGATCGCTGCACCGATCCGCGGGGTGCCGGTGGAGGCGTGCTCGAGCTTCGGCAGCCACGCGAGCCAGTTCGGCAGGTACCAGCTCCAGTCGCCGAGGAGCTTCATGGTCGCCGGCAGGAGCACCGCCCGGACGATCGTCGCGTCGATCAGCACCGCCGCCGCGAGGCCGATCCCCATCTCCTTCATGTCGAGGATCGGCAGCGTCGCGAAGATCGAGAACACCCCGACCATCACGACGGCCGCGCTCGTCACGACGCCGGCCGTGGTCATGATCCCGTGCGCCACGGCGTCCTCCGTCTTCATGCCGCGGTCGAACGCCTCCCGGATCCGGCTCAGGATGAACACGTGGTAGTCCATCGAGAGCCCGAACAGGATCACGAAGAGGAAGATCGGGAGCCACTGCGCGATCCCGTGGTTCGAGCGGAAGCTCAGCAGGTTCTCGCCCCAGCCCCACTGGAAGACGGCGACGAGCACGCCGTACGCCGCGCCCACCGACAGCAGGTTCAGGACGATCGCCTTCACCGCGATCACGATCGAGCGGAAGGAGACGAGCAGGAGCAGGAAGGCGAACGCCAGCACGAACCCGAAGACGAGCGGCGCCGAGTGCTTGAGGAGCGCGTTCTCGTCCGCAGAGGCCGCCGTGCCGCCGCTCACCGCGTACTCCGCGCCCGTGACCTTGCCGATCGTCTCGGGCAGGACGACGTCCCGGAGCGTGTGCAGCGCGTGGAGCGAGACGCTGTCGGTGCCCTGGCCCTGGAGCGGGATCGCGACCCGGGCGACCGTGTGCGCGGCGTTCTCGTCGATCTCGATCGGGCCCGTCATCTCGCCGGTCGCGAGGGCCTTCGACCGCAGGGACGAGATCGCCTGCCGGATCGTCGGCGAGTCGACGTCACCCTTGATCGCGATCAGCGCCGGTGTCGCGCCGCCGGGGAAGGCCGAGTTGATCTTGTCGATCGTCCCGACGGTGGCGATGCCCCTGGGGAGCGAGTCGAGGCCCGACTGGGCGGTGTGGATGTGAAGCGTCGGCGCGGCCAGCGCGAGGAGGAGCGCCGTCGCCGAGACGACCGCGACGACGGGGTGGCGGAGGGCAGGCGTGAGGATCGCGGCCCAGACGCGGCTTCCGCCGCTGCGCCTGCGGAAGCGCTTCGTGAACGGGATGCGGCCCTTCTCGACCTTGTCCCCGAGCCTCGAGAGGAGCGCCGGCAGGACGGTCAGCGAGCCGATCATCGCCACGGCGACCACCGTCATCGTCGCGATCCCGAACGAGAGGTACGTGCGGTCGCCGCTGAAGAGCATCCCGGCCATCGCGACCATGACCGTCAGGCCGGAGATGAGGACGGAGCGGCCGGACGTCGCCGCGGCGGCCTCGAGCGCGGCCCGGTGACCCTTCCCGCCTGCCCGCTCCTCGCGTTCCCGCTTGAGGTAGAAGAGCGAGTAGTCGACACCGACGGCGAGGCCGACGAGGAGCACGACCGCGCTGACGTTCGGATCCATCGGCACGAGGTGGCTCGGCAGCGCGACGAGGCCGATCGTGCCGGCGACGGCGGACAGCGCGAGGAGCAGCGGCACGCCGGCCGCGACCAGGGCGCCGAACACGATCAGCAGCACGGCGAGCGTGAGCGGCACGGAGCGCTCGCCGGCGGTCCCGAGCTGCGAGGTGAACGCGTCGTTCAGGGCCTTGCCGGAGCTGATCGAGCCGGCCTCGCCGACGTAGAACCCGGCGTGCCTGCCGGCGATCTTCGCCGTCGCCGCCGTGATCCGGTCGATGCGCTTGGTGGCGACCTTGTTCGTGCCGCGCATGTCGAACTCGATCATCGCCGTCCTGCCGTCGGCGGAGACCTGGTCGGTGTGGCCGGCCTGGAGCGGCGAGCGGAGGTTCGTGATGATGCGCGAGAACGGCTTCACCGTGGCCACGGCGTCCTTCACCGTCGCCCGGAAGGCGGGATCGTCGATCGTCAGCGCCTTGCTCTGGACGAGCACGATCTCCGTCTGCGGGTCGGCCTGGAATCCGGCCTGCTTCAGGATCTGGTCGGCGTGATGGGCCTGGCCGACGTTCGCGTCCTGCTGGTCGATCTGCTTCGTCCCGACCGCGGTGCCCGCGACGAGAGCGACGACGACGAACGCAACCCACCCGAAGACCGCAGTCTTCCAGTGACTCGCGCTCCAGCGGCCCATCCTGGCCGCGATGTTGTTGGATCTCTTCAGAGGTGACATTGCGTCCCTGTCCTTTTCTCGTGTCGACTGAGGTGTCGGTCCGAGACTCGCACCGGCCGCAGCCGGGCGCCGTGCGGCAGGCAGGCTTCCGGAGGTGCGGCTACCCGCCCGCAGCGGGGGGCGGCTGCCCCATCGCCGCGAAGGCCGTCAGCCGTTCAGGTAGGCGAGCACGGCGAGCACGCGGCGGTGATCGGCCGCGTCGGCCGGGAGGCGCAGCTTGTTGAAGATGCTCGTCACGTGCTTCTCGACCGCCCGCTGGGAGATGAAGAGGCGGTCGCAGATCGCCTGGTTCGAGCGGCCCTCGGCCATCAGGCCGAGGACCTCCCGCTCCCGCGCGCTGAGATCGGCGAGAGGGTCGTCGCGGCGGCGGCGGCCGACGAGCTGCGAGACGACCGTCGGGTCGAGCGCCGACCCGCCCTCGGCGACGCGGCGCACCGCGGCCGCGAACTCGCCGATGTCCGACACGCGGTCCTTGAGCAGGTACCCGACGCCCTCCGCGCTCTCCGACAGCAGCTCGAGGGCGTAGGCGGCCTCGACGTACTGCGAGAGCACGAGAACCGCCGTGCCCGGGTACCGCCGGCGGATCTCGCGGGCGGCGCGAAGCCCCTCGTCGGTGTGGGTCGGGGGCATCCGGATGTCGACGATCGCGACGTCGGGGCTGTAGGAGCGGACCTTGAGCAGCAGCTGCTCGGAGTCGTCGGCCTGCCCCACGACCTCGAACCCGGCCTCCTCGAGCAGGCGGGCGATCCCCTCGCGGAGGAGGACGGAGTCGTCGGCGAGAACGACGCGCACGGGGCGACGCTACTCGGCCACGGCGGCCGCGGGCAAGGGGATCTCGGCGACGACGCGGGTGCCGCGCCCCGGCGGGCTGTCGACCGCGAGCCGCCCGTCGAGGGCCGACAGTCGGTCGGCGAGGCCGCGGAGGCCCGACCCGCCGGCTGCGTCCGCGCCGCCGACGCCGTCGTCTGCGACCTCGATCACGACGTGGCCGTTCTCGGCCTCGAGCCCGACGTGGACCGAGCGCGCGGACGCGTGCTTGACGACGTTCGCGAGCGACTCGGAGACGACGTAGTACGCGGCGGCCTCGACCGGCTCCGGCAGGCGGCGCCCGACGCGTTCCACCTCGACCTGCAGCGGCGAACGCGCCGCGAGCGCCTCGACCGCGGCATCGAGTCCGCGGTCGGTCAGAAGCGCCGGGTGGATGCCCCGGGCGAGCTCGCGGAGCTCCTCGAGCGCCAGCGCGAGCTCGTCGCTCGCCGCGGTGAGCATCTCTCCGGCCGCGGCGGCGTCCGTCGCGAGCCTCGCCTGCGCGAGCCGCAGCGACAGCGAGAGCGAGACGAGGCGCTGCTGGGCGCCGTCGTGGAGGTTTCGCTCGAAGCGCCGGCGCGCCTCGTCGGCCGCGGCGACGATCCGGCCCCGCGAGGCGCGGATCTCCTGCTCCTGCCGGCGATGCTCGGTGACGTCGAGCCCCGCCGCGATGATGCTGTCCACCTCCCCGCTCTCGTCCCGCACCGGTGCGCCGCGCCAGATGATCGACACCCGCTCCGTGCGGGCATTCGTGAAGGTGTTCTCGTACTCCGCCGGCGGGTGATCGGGAGCCGCCGCGAAGAAGCGCGCCTTCATGGCCTCGCGCTCGCCCGGGTCGATGAAGACGTCCCAGAAGAACCGCCCGCGGACGTCGTCCTCGTCGTCGTGCCCGCTCGCCCGGAGCGTCGCCGGGTTGACGTGGCGGATCCGGCCGTCGGTGCCGACGTTGACGAGCAGGCTCGGGGCAGTGTCGACGATCGTGAGCAGGAACGCGTTCTGCGCGCGGAGCTCGGCCTGCAGCCGCTCGTTGTCGAGAGCGAACGCGACGGCGGCGGAGACGCTCTCCACGAGCTCGCGCTCCTCGGCGAGCGACTCGTCGTGCAGCAGCGCCCCCACGATTCGACCCTCTCGCTCGACGACCGAGATCGAGCTGTCGGGGACGTTCGTCAGGTCGAGGGGCCGCCCCTCCCGGTCGACGTAGCGCCGGCGGTTCTCGAGCCAGAACGCGAGCCCGAGCGACGGATCGCCGAGCGCGCCGGCGATCGCGTCGCGCAGCGGCCTGCCGTGCCCGAGCGCGACCATCAGCTCCCCGACGGAGCCGCGCGCGAGGCGGCTGCGGAGCAGGCCGAGCAGGAAGGCGATCGGCACGGCTGCGAAGAGCGCGATGAAGACCGGGCCGAGCACGACGTTGAGGCTCTCGTCGATCCCCGAGAGGGCGTTGTTCAGGACGAGCGCGACGAGGCACATCCCGCCCGCTCCGTAGACCGGCCGGAGGATCCGGCGGGCGGGCTCGGTCGCGGCACGCCAGCGGCGCACGAGGAGCACGACGGCGGCGACGGAGAGCCCCACGGGCGCGATCACGTCGATCACCTCGAAGAGGCCCGCGAGGAACGGCGAGTGGTGAACGAAGATGGCGCTCGGCGGGCACGAGCCCGCGCAGCCGGAGATCCGCCGCTCGAAGAGCAGCGGCAGCGGCGCGAGCAGGACGAACCACGCGGTCGCGACGACCACCATCCGCCCGGAGCGATCGAGGCGGCCGCTCGGGAACGACAGCATCAGCGCCGCGAACGGCACGAACGAGAGGCTGCCGACGAACTCGCCGATCGTGAAGAGGACGCTGCCGCTGACCTCGGTGAGGGCGCCGAGGAACCAGAGGTACCCGACGGCGGCGAGGTAGAGGCCCGTGCGGTTGCGGGGGCGGCGGTGGAGCGCGACGAGGCCGCTGAAGACGAACGAGAGGCCCGCGGTGATCGCGAGCGAGGCGGCGAGGCCCTTGTGCGAGTCGTGGCTGCTGTCGAGGACGAGCACGAGCGCGCCCGCGGCCTCGGCCACCGCGAACACGGCGACGAGCAGGAGCTCGGCAGTCCTCCTGCTCACGGGAGCAGCGCGCGGATCGAGGCCCCCGTCAGGTCGCCCTTGGAGACGAACCCGCGCGCGCCGCACTCCTCGATCTGACTGCCGTAGTCGAACCGGTCGCGGCTCGAGACGAGCACCACGGCGGGCGCGGAGCCGTTCGCGCGGGTGAGGCGCTCGGCGACCTGGAACCCCGTCAGGTCGGGGAGCTGGACGTCGAGCAGCACGACCTCGGGGCGCAGCTCGTCGACGAGCTCCAGAGCCTCGCAGCCGTCGTTCGCCTCGCCGACGACCGCGAATCCCTCCGATTCGAGCAGCACCCGGGCCGTCGCCCGGAAGCCGGGATGGTCGTCGACGATGAGGACGGTGGGCGGCACGCCCGAATCGTCGCAGAGACGACCGGTGGGCGAAATACGGCTACCCGCACCGTCCCGCGGAGACGGGTCAGGAGGAGCCGAGCCGGCGGGCGATCGTCCGCGCGAGCGCGAGCTCCGCGTCGCGGCTCACCGGCGTCGTGAACCGCGCGAGCGTGAGCTCGGCGATCTCCCGCCCCTGTCCGAGCACCACGAGGACGTAGTAGGTCGCGATCGACTGCCCCGCGGTGCGTGCGGTCGCGACGACGCGGTAGGCGGCAGCCCGTTCCGCGAGCCTCGGCAGGGCGAGCGGCCCCGCGGACCCGACCGTGAACTTCACGGCGCTCGTCGAGCCGTGCTCCACGCTCCGGACGAAGCAGCGGAGGACTCCGGGCCCAACCGCCTTCTGCCAGACGGTCGCGGCGTCGTCAGCCGACCGGTAGACCCACGCGGAGGCGGAGACGAACGGGCCGGTGGTGGACGACTCGAAGGTGGGAGAGCTGGCCGCGCCGGTCTCGACGACCCCGGGCAGGAGCGGTTGCGAGTCGGGGCACGTCAGCGTCGCCTCGGCCCCGGACGTGGGTGCGGCGGTCCATCCCGGCCCGAAGTCGACGAGCGCCGGGAGGACGCGCTGCGCCGCCGCCATGTCGGCGGAGGTGTGCTTCTGGACGAGGTCGGGCGCGACGGCCGTAGTCGTCGCCGGCTTGCCGGCGACCGAGGCCGGGGCGAGCACGAGACATGCCCCCGCCGCCGCGGCGAATGCCCGTAGGGGCCGCGTCATCCTCCGGCGCACAGGGTCACACTAGACGGTGACGGACCTGGTGGCGCTCGAGGGGCTCGTGACGCCTGCGACCTGGGTCTGCTTCGCCGACAGGACGTGGGTGCCGCTTGCGAGGGACACCTGGAGCGACCAGGAGCCGCCCGACCCCACCGTCGCCGTCCCGATCGCCGTCGTGCCGTCGTAGAGCGTCACGGTGTCGCCGGCCACCCCGGTGCCGGTGACCGTCACGGTGGCGACGCCCTTCTTCACCGTGCCGACGGTCGCGCTGGTGATCGTCGGGGCGGGCGGCGTGGCGAACACGGTGAACGTGACGCCCGCACTCGCCTGGCTCGTGAGGCCGCCGACCGTCTGGCGTGCGGTGATCGTGTGTGCGCCGGGCAGGAGGCTGAGCGTCGCGCTCCACGCGCCGTTGCTCCCGACGACGATCGGCGAGGTGGTGAGCTGCGTCGCTCCGTCGTAGAGCAGGATCGTCGCGCCCGAGATGCCCGTGCCGCTGATCGTGAACGGCGAGGTCGTGTTCGCGGGCGAGGTCGTGATGGCCGGCGGCGCGGGCGGCACCGGCTCGTTGTCGGCGATCGTGCCGCTCGCGCTCGACGACGCACCGACGGCGTAGCCGGTTCCGGACGCGAGCGTCAGCGTGACGGTCTCGGTTCCCTCGGACAGCGTGTCGTCGATCGGCGTCACCGTCAGGGTCGCCGACACGGTGCCGATCGCGAGGGTCAGCTGCTTCCCGTCGGTCGAGAGCGTCCCACCGCTCACGGTGACGGTGTAGTCGATCCCGTACGTCGCCGTGCCGCTCCATGCGAGGGTGACGACAACCTGCGTGTTCGGGTTGACGGAGCGCGTGATCGCGAACGTGATCGGGTCGGAGCCCTGCTCGGCGCCCGATGCGTCGGTCGCGGACGCCGAGACCACCGGGGTTCCGTCGTTGTCGGCGATCGTCCCGGTCGCGCTCGAAGGCGTGCCCACGGAGTAGCCGGTGCCGCTGCCGAGGGTGAGCGTCACGGTCTCGGCGGACTCGACCGCCGTGTCGTCGATGGGAGTGATCGTGACGGTGGCCGTGGTTGCGCCCGCGGCGAGCGTGAGCTGCAAGCCGTTGGCCGAGAGGGTTCCACCGAGGACGGAGACGGTGTAGTCGCCGGTGAAGGAGGCGGTCCCGCTCCAGGTGAGGTTGACGGTGATCTGCCGGAACGGGTTCACGGTGCGGGTGAGCGTGAAGACGATCGGATCCCGGCCCTGCTCGGATCCGGCGCTGTCGGTCGCCGTGACGGCCACCACCGGCGTGCCGTCGTTGTCGGTGATCGAGCCGGTCGCGCTCGACGGCGTCCCGATCGCGTACCCGGTGCCGGAGGCGAGCGTGAGGATCACGGTCTCGGTGCTCTCGACCGTCGTGTCGTCGATCGGGGTCGCCGTGATCGTCGCGCTGGTGACGCCGTCGGCGAGGGTGAGCGTGGCCGCGTTCGACCCGAGCGTCCCGCCGGAGACGGTCACGTTGTAGTCGGTGCCGCGCGTCGCGGTGCCGCTCCAGGTGAGGCCGATCGTGATCTGACCGCTCGAGTTGGCCGTGCGAGTCACGACGAAGGTGATCGGGACCGGGCCCTGCTCCGAGCCGTTGGCGTTGCCGGCCGTGACCGAGACGGTGGGCGCGACGTCGTTGTCGGCGATCGTGCCGCTCGCGCTCGAGGAGGAGCCGACCGAGTAGCCGGTGCCCGTGCCGATCGTCACGGTCACGCCCTCGGCCCCCTCGAAGAGCGTGTCGTCGATCGGACTGACCGTCAGCGTGATCGTCGTCTGGCCGGCTCCGAGCGTCAGTTGCCGGCCGTCCGCCGACAGGGTGCCCCCGGTCGCGCTGACCGTGTAGTCGGTGCCGAACGTCGCGGCGCCGCTCCAGCCGAGGGCGACGACCGGGGTCGTGTACGGGTTGACCGTGCGTGTGAGCGTGAAGACGATCGGGTCGTTTCCTTGCTCCGCACCGGCCGCGTCCGTCGCGGAGACCGAGACCACCGGCGTGCCGTCGTTGTCGAGGATCGAGCCCGTGGCGCTCGAGGGCGTCCCCACGGTGTAGCCCGTTCCGGTCCCGAGGGTCGCGATGACGGTCTCGCTGGACTCGACAGCGGTGTCGTCGATCGGCGTCACGCGCAAGATCGCCGAGGCGACGCCCGGTGCGAGCGTCAGCTGCTGCTTGTTCGTGGACAGGGTCGCACCGGCACCGATCACGGTGACCGTGTAATCCGTGCCGAAGGTCGCGGTGCCGCTCCAGGTGAGGTTGAAGACGAGCTGCTTGATCGTGTTCGCGGTGCGGGTGACGGTGAAGTCCATCGGCGTCGGGCCCTGCTCGGATCCGTTCGTCGCCGGTCCGGCGATCGTCACGATCGCGACGGCGTCGTTGTCGGCGATCGAGCCGGTGGCGCTCGCGGGCGACCCGACGGCGTATCCGGTACCCGGGCCGAGCGTGAGGATGGCCGTCTCGGTGCTTTCGATCGTGCTGTCGTCGACCGGCGTGAGGGTGATCGTCGCGCTGTCGACGCCCGCCGCGAGCGTCAGCTGGAGCCCGTCGGCCGACAGCGTCCCTCCGGTCGCCGAGGCGACGTAGTCGGTGCCGAACGTGGCCGACCCGCTCCATCCGAGGGTGACGACGATCTGGTTGAAGTCGTTCAGCGTCCGCGTGACCGTGAAGACGATCGGATCGGAGCCCTGCTCTGCGCCGGCGGCGTCGGTGGCGGAGGCCGAGACGACGGGCGTCGCGTCGTTGTCGGTGATCGTGCCGGTCGCAGCCGCCGGCGAGCCGACGGTGTAGCCCGTCCCGGCGCCCACCGCCATCGTGACCGTCTCGGTGCTCTCCAGCGCGGTGTCGTCGACGGGGGTGATCGTGATCGTCGCGTGCGACGAGCCGGAGGCGATCGTGAGGGTCTTGCCGTCTGCAGACATGGTGCCGCCGGCGACGGTCACGGTGTAGTCGCCGCCGGAGCCGCCGCCGAACGTCGCGGTGCCGCTCCAGGCGAGAGTGACGGTGAGCGTCGACGTCGTGCTTCCCGAGCGGCTGACCACGAAGACGAGCGGATCCTGGCCCTGCTCCGAGCCTGTCGAGTCGGAGGCGACAGCCGTGACGCCGACCCCGGCACCGACGGTGTTCTTCGTGGTGGCGGCCGTTCCGGCGGCCGACTGGTTTCCCGCCGCGTCGGTGAGCGTGACGGAGGTGGTGAGCGTGCCGTCGACGAGGCTGGAGACGTCGGTCGTGAAGGATCCGTGTCCGGTCGCGTCGAGCGTGAGGAAGCCGTCGAGGACGTTGATCCCGTCGGTCACCGTCCAGCTCGCGAGCAGGCCGGGCTCCCCGGCGATCGTCGCTCCGAACGTCGTGTCGCTCGTGGCATCGACGCTCGCCGGGGCGGTGACCGTCGGGGCGCCCGGCCTGACGGTGTCCTTGAAGGTGCCGGTCGAGACCGTCGTCGTGCCGCCCTGCGGTGCGGAGACCGCGGCAGAGACCGTGAGCGCGCCGTCACTGAGCGGCGAGAGGTCGAGGGTGAGGGTCAGCTCGCCGCCCGTGCCGATCGTGCCGCTCCCGGTGACGGTGTGGATGCCGTCCGTGACCGTCACCACGGCCGTGGAGCCGGCTGTGCCGCCGACGACGATCGGAACCGCGGTGACCAGGCTGATGCCGACGGTGGCGGGCGCGTGCACGATCGCCGAGCCGCCCGTGCTCTGGCTGGAGGTGCCGGGGGCCTGGATCACCTGGGTGCCGGCGGACGTGCGGACGTCACGGGTCGAGTTGGCGGTGCCCGGCTGCGGGTCGCGCGAGCTGCCCTTCTGGTCGCCCCACTGCGGATCCGACGAGGTGACGATGCCGAGCTCCCCGTACGGCTCGCCGTCGCGCGCCGGGTCGCTTCCGTGCCGCGCCGCGAGCGTCTGGTCGGCGCCGGCGCTCGAGCCGAGGGCCATCAGGTAGGCAACGATGTCCGGAGAGGAGTCGCGGCTCGTGGTCGGCTGGCCGTAGGGGTTGAAGGGCCCCATGAAGCTGTTGAACTCGCCCGACCAGTCGATCTCGCGATCGCCGCCGGTGTTGCCGATCATCGCGTCGCGGCCCGCGCCGCCGAAGACGACGTCCTCGTAGGACGGGTTCGTGTCCGTCGAGAGGTCGTTGAGCCCGTTGTCAGTGTCGAGGCGATCGTCGATGTTGCCGAGGTCGTCGCCCCAGCCGAGCAGGAGGATGTCGCGGCCGGTGCCGCCGACCACCCAGTCGTTCTGGAGGTCGCCGAAGAGCATGTCGTTGCCGTCGGTCGGGACGCCCGGATACGTCGAGCCGACGATCCAGCTCGTGTCGATCGGCCCGTTCAGGTAGTCGAAGTCGAGCAGCCACTCGTGGTAGGCCGCGCTGTTCTGCTGCGAGCCGTTGATCGCCCCGCCGTAGAGGGCGCCCGTGTTCGGAGTGAGCAGGATCTCGCGCAGCGGGTTGTTGTTGTCGTACAGCGCGAACATCGAGTAGCGCGCATCGGTCGTCACCGGGTCGTACCCGAGGACGTTGCCGGGGTTCAGCGGATGGAAGAAGTCGCTGCGCAGATCGGCTTGCAGCAGGTTGCCGTTCGCGTCGTAGTTGTTCGTGTACGACTGGACGGGTGCCTCGGCGCCGGAGATGGCGTCGTCGCCGGCGCCGCCGTGGATCGAGTCGTCGCCGAGCCCGCCGTAGATGACGTCGTTCGCGGCGCCGACCGGCGGCCGGAAGGTCGGATTCTGGGCTCCACCCGTTCTCCCGGCCGGGTCGAGGTTGTCGGGCAGCAGGAAGGCCGTGTACTTGAGCGAGCCGTTCGGGTTGACGATCGCCTGCTCCGCCCCGCTGGAGGTGCCGATCAGCAGGTCGATCTGCGACGGATCGGTCGGCGCGACGCCGTACAGCGGCTCGCCGTACGAGGAGCTGATGCGGCTCACGAGCATGCGGCCGTCGTCGCCGAGGATGCCGTCGTCGCCCGTGCCGCCGTCGATCCAGTCGGAGCCGTAGCCGCCGACGATGACGTCGTTCTGGCCGTCGCCGTAGAGGACGTCCCAGCCGCCGCCGCCGTAGATCACGTCGTCGCCGGCCTCGCCGTGGACCTCGGTCGCGGCTGCGACGTCTCCCGGCACGATCGGGCCTTCGGTGCCTGCGTAGGTCGGGCCGCCGGGCGTGTAGTCGAGCAGGGTGACCGCTCGCGGGATGACATGGGTCGTCGCGGTCGGGCCGTTGTCGTAGTTGAAGGTCGGGAAGTTCCCGCTGCTCGTGCCGTTCGTGCCCACGAGGTCGAGGATCAGCCCGTTGTTCGCGACGATCACGTCGGCGTCGTTCGCGTGCCCGTTCCCGCTCGGGTCGCCGGGGTCGTTGATGCCGATCTCGGTTCCGGAGCCGCCGAACAGCATGTTCGACGCATCGCTGCGCTGGGCTGCCGAGGTCTGTCCGAAGAGGTTGGAGCTTCCACCGATGATGTTGTCCTGACCCTGGTTGCCGAAGACCACGTCGCTGCCGGCGCCGCCTTCGATGTAGTCGTTGCCGTCGGCGCCGAGATGGTCGACGGACGGTGCGACGAAGAGCGTGTTCGCCGTGCCGTCCGAGGCGGTGCCGCGGCAGGCGCCGACGAGGCTCGAGAACAGCAGGCCGCCCGAGCCCACGGCGGCACTGCTGCCGCAGGGCAGCGTTCCGCCCGGGGCGCCGATCGAACCGTCGCCCTGGATGACGTCGTTGCCGTTCTCACCGAAGATCTGGTCGTTCCCGGCGCCGCCCGCGAGGTAGTCGTCGCCGAAGGTGTTCGGGCCCGCCGTCGTGCCGAGGTCGAGGAGCGTGAGCTGGAAGTCGCTCCACCAGGAGGAGCCCTGCGGGTCGAGCTGCGAGACGCCGGTGACGAGCGAGGCGCCGGTCGTCGCGTCGTAGATCTGGGTGCCGGCGAGGGCGCGGAAGAGCGGGCTCGCGTCGTTGCCGAAGCTGGAGGTGCGATCGAGGACGGCGTTGTCGCCGATCACGAGGTCGTTTCCGGCGCCGCCGTCGACCATGTCGTTGAGCGTGCCGCCGAGGAGGACGTCCTGACCGGCGCCGCCGCGGATCGTGTCGTTGCCGCCGATGGCATCCGACGTGGTCGTGACGACCATGATCTGGTTCACGCCGGCCTGGAGGCCGTACACGAGCTGGCCGTTGTCGCCGAGCGCGACGTTGATCCCGTCGCCGGTGGTGATCGTGTCGTTGGCGATGCCGCCGACGATGACGTCGTTGCCCGTACCGGTCGTGATCGTGTCGTTGCCTCCGAACGACGGGGAGGTCGAGAACGCGGTCTGGATGATCCCCGAGCCGTAATCGAGCTCGGCGCTGTCGCCGAAGACGATGTTGTTCCCGTCGCCGGCCGCGATCGTGTCGGCGTCGAGCCCGCCGACGATCGTGTCGTTGCCGCTGCCGGTGGTGATCGAGTCGGCGCCGCCGTGGCCGCCGGCCCCCGCCTCCGTGCTGACGATCGACAGGAGCTTCCCGCCGTAGAAGCTGATCGTGCCGTTGTCGCCGAGCACCACGTTGTCGCCGTTCCCTGCGCCGATCGTGTCGCCGAGGTCGCCGCCGATCACCACGTCACCCGAGCCGCCGGTCGTGATCGAGTCGACGCCACCGCCGGCCTCCGGATTGATCGTCTGCACGAGGTCGAGCGTCGCCAGGCTCCCATCAGCGCCGTCGAACACCACGTTGCCGTTGTCGCCGATCACCACGTCGACGCCGTCGGTCACCGCGCCTTCCCCGAAGTTCCCGACGATCGTGTCGCTCCCGATCCCACCCACGACGATGTCGGTCCCGACGCCGGTCGTGATCCGATCGTCGCCGCCGTTCGACGGCGCAAGCGAGGACCCGTGCCGGAACACGCCCGTCCCCTGCTGATAGTCAAGCTCGGCCGAGTCGCCGAACACCACGTTGCTGCCGTCACCGGCCCCGACCGTGTCGCCGCCGAGCCCGCCCACGACGGTGTCGTTGCCCGAGCCCGTCGTGATCCGGTCGTTGCCGCCGTGCGACGAACCGTCGGCGCCCGTCTCCGTGCTCAGCACCTGCAACAGCTTGCCGCCGAAGAAGCTGATCGTGCCGTTGTCGCCGAGCACGACGTTGTCGCCGTTCCCGGCGCCGATCGTGTCGCCGAGGTCGCCGCCGATCACCACGTCACCCGAGCCGCCGGTCGTGATCGAGTCGACGCCACCGCCGGCCTCCGGATCGATCGTCTGCACGAGGTCGAGCGTGGTCAGGTCGTGGTCGGAGCCGTTGAAGTCGACCAGTCCGTTGTCCCCGACGACGACGTCCCGCAGATCCTGGCCCAGCGACGGCTCACCGCTGTTCGCGACGATGACGTCGCTGCCGGATCCGCCGACGACGACGTCGCTGCCGATTCCGGTGGTGATCTGGTCGTCGCCGCCGAAGCTCGCCTCGGGCGCCAGCGAGCGACCGGTCTCGAACAGACCGGTCGACTGCTGGTAATCCAGCCTCGCCGAGTCGCCGAACACGACGTTGTTGCCGCCTCCGGCGCCGATCACGTCGTCGCCGTAGCCGCCGACGATCGTGTCGTTGCCCGAGCCGGTGGTGATCGAGTCGGCACCACCGTGCAGCGGCCCGTCGGCGCCCGTCTCCGTGCTGAGCACCTGCAACAGCTTGCCGCCGAAGAAGCTGATCGTGCCGTTGTCGCCGAGCACGACGTTGTCGCCGTTCCCGGCGCCGATCGTGTCGCCGAGGTCGCCGCCGATCACCACGTCAGCCGAGCCGCCGGTCGTGATCGAGTCGATCCCGCCGCCCGCTCCCGGATTCGTCGTCTGCACCAGGTCGAGCGTCGCCAGGCTCCCATCCGCGCCGTCGAACACCACGCTGCCGTTGTCGCCGACGACGACGTCCACGCCGTCGTCGCCCGACACCTCGCCGAGGTTCGCCACGATCGTGTCGCTCCCGATCCCACCCACGACGACGTCGCTCCCGATCCCGGTCGTGAGCTGATCGTCGCCGCCGAAGACCGGCGCGATCGAGAACCCATGCATGAACACGCCCGTTCCCTGCCGGTAATCGAGCTCCGCCGAGTCACCGAACACCACGTTGCTGCCGTCACCGGCCCCGACCGTGTCGCCACCGAGCCCGCCCACGACAGCGTCGTTGCCCGAGCCCGTCGTGATCCGATCGTCGCCGCCTTGCGCTGCGCTGTCGACGCCTGTTGCGGTGCTGAGGACCTGCAGCAGCTTCCCCGCAGCGAACGTCACGTCTCCGTTGTCGCCGACGACGACGTTGTCGCCGTTCCCGGCGCCGATCGTGTCGCCGGCGTCGCCGCCGAGGACGACGTCGGCCGCGTTCCCGGTGGTGATGGTGTCGGAGCCGCCCGTGCCGGGGTCGCTCGTCCAGGCACGGTCGAGCGTCGTGCCGTCGTGGTCGGTGGCGGCGAAGTCGGCGAAGCCGGTGTCGCCGACCACCACGTCGCGGCCGTCCTGCAGCTGGGGCGTCTCGCCGCGGTTCGCGGTGATCTGGTCGGCGCCCGTGCCGCCGACGATGACGTCTGCGCCGGTGCCGTCACTGATCACGTCGTTGCCGCCGATCGTCGGGTCGATCCCGATCACGAGCCCGACGAGGCGCGCGACGCCGTCGGTGCGGTCGCCGGGGCCGCCGTGGCCGTAGACGCTCGCGGCGGCAGCCTCGAGTGAGGCCAGCGTCGCGGCGTCGATCGCGCCCGAGGCCGCGGGCAGCTGGGTCGCGGGATCGAACCAGAGGACGCGGCCACGGTCGCCGACGATGACGTCGCCGCCGGTGCCGCCCGTCAGCTGGTCGCTCCCCTGGCCGCCGAAGAGCACGAGGGGCAGGCTCGACGCGCTCCCGTCGACCTTGTCGTTGTCGGTGAAGAACAACTGCGGCGACACGATGAAGGAATCCGTCGCGTTCTGGACGACCGTGACGACGATGAGCGCGCCGACCGGGACGGCCGCGACGTCGTCGAAGACGATCTGGCCCGTCGGGCTCACGTGAGCAACGGCGTGGGCGCCGGCCGTCGCGACGGGCGCGCCGTTCACCGTGACGGTCACCGAATTGGCGGGATCGAACGTCATCGGCAGCCCGGTGAGCGTGACGGTCCGGGTCGAACCGAGCGTGAACGCTCGAGTCGTGGTGCGTCCGACGGTGACGGCGACGGTCGCACCGTTCGGCGGATCGGCGACGAGCCCGACGACCGGATGGCTTCCCGGCTCGACGACGAACTGGCCTGCCGGCAGCGGAGTGCCGTTCACCGTCACCGAGACGGTGTCGGCGGGCGTGTTGTAGTCGCCGATCGAAACCGGGATCGTGAGCTGGAGCTCGTCGTTGTACGGCCCCTGCGCGTCGAGGACGAAGGCTCCGTCGATGCCGTTTGCGAGGGCCACGGTGACGTTGTCGTCGCCGAGGCCCGTGTCGAGCGAGGTGACCTCGTTCTTCGTGGCGCTGCGATGGGTCGCGTCGACGGTGATGTGGTCGTTGCCGAAGCCGGTCCACACCGTGATGCCGCGCGCGAAGTCGCCGCTCCGGGCGCTGAGGGAGATCCCGGCGGGCGCGAAGCCGGTCATGAAGATGTCGGCAGTGGAGTCGAGGTGCGAGTCGACCGCCAGTGCGTCGGTCGAGCTCCTGGTCATGAGCGCGGACGTGTCGCCGGTCGTCGCGCCTTCGTCGCTGATCAGAAGCCGCTGGCTGCCGGTGCCGCCGTCGAGGTTGAGGGTGCCGTGGAGGCCGCCGAGCGTGCCGGTCAGGAGGTCGGGGCTCTGGCCGAGGGCGACGTTCGCGCCCGACGCGACGTAGATCGAGTCGTCGCCGGGGCCCGTGTTCAGGTTGGTCACCGCGGACGTGCCCTGGACGTCGAAGACGTCGTTCCCGCTGCCGAGGTCGACGTTCAGCGTGTCGACGCCGTAGTAGTCGATCCCGCTGAGCCGCGTCGCGAGCGCCGCGCTGCCGCTGAGGCCCGACGTGTCCATGTAGGCGATCGACTGCTTGCGGGCCGAGCCGCGGAACGAGATCTCGATCGTCGAGCCGTGCGTCGCGACGCCGACGTTGTCCGTGAACGGCAGGGCCGGGTTGACGTTGTTCGGGTTCAGCACCGAGCTGAGCGCCGACAGGATGTCCGCGGCGGAGGCGGAGACGAGGATCGGGCCGGTGGCGACGTCCTGGAGCAGGCCCTGGGAGTTCGGCAGCACGAAGTGCAGGACGTAGGAGCCGCCGGTCGCACCCGAGAGGTCGATCGTCTGGACGACGTCGCGGTCGGGCGACGTCGTGCCGTCGTGCACGGTCGTCGTGGTGACGTCGGCGGATGCGTCCGGCTGCGGCACGAGCTGCGTGACGGCCGAGACCGTGACGCCCGTCCCCGTGAGCTTCGTGAAGTCGAGGCCGGCGTGGACGCCCGTGAACGTGACCGTGAAGACGTTCGGCGTCGCAGGCGACGCGAGCGCCGCGGTGACGTCGGTCGTGCGGTAGATCGACCGGAGCGCCGCGGTGACCTGGGCCGCGCCGGCGCCGAGCGGCAGCGTCGCGAACCCGAAGCCCGGGTCGGAGAGCTGCAGCGGGTCGGCGCCCTGCGTCGGCAGGGTGAGCGTCCACTCGCCCGCCCATTCGATCTGGCCGTAGTCGAGGCCGGAGTGCTGGCCGGTGAAGCTGACGACGAACGTCTTGCTGGCCGAGCTGCTCGTCCCGGGGGCGACGTCGATGTCGGTCGTCCCGTAGGCCTCGCGGAGCTTCGCCTGGATCGTGGCCTCGTCGTCGAGCCGGTAGTCGAGCGCGATCGACGCGTGCACGGGCGCGCCGGGCAGGAGCAGCGTGTAGGTGCCGCTCGCGGCGCGGATCGTGAAGGTCTGCTCCTCGTCGACCGTCGGCGGCCCGAGCGTGAGCGTCTGGCCCGTGAGGGTCGCGCCGGTGTCGGTCGTGCGGCCCGAGTCGTCGACCGTGACGGTGTCCGTTCCCGCGCCGGTGTCGATCGTGAGCAGACCGCCGAGCTGGACGAGGCTGCGCGAGCTCGTCACCTGGACCGTGTCGTCGCCGGAGCCGGTGGTGATCGAGGTGTGCCCGGCGATCGAGCTCACGTCGATCGTGTTGTCGCCGTTCCCGGTCGTGACGGCGGTCGTTCCGCTGCTCGTGCTGGCGATCGTCAGGTGGTTGTCGCCGCTCCCGAGGTGCAGGTCGAGCGTCTCGATGTTCGAGTAGCCGATCCCGCCGGGGAACACCTGGCCCGAGACGACGGTGTCCCCGCCCATGCCGAAGCCGCTGATGTGGCTCTCGGTCAGCGTGCCGGTGTCGTTCGCCGGGCTCGCCGAGTTGTCGACGTCGAGCGTGTCGACCTGGGTGGCCTCGTCGACGCGCGTGTTGAGGTTCAGCGGGTCGACCGTGTACTCGTCGCCCGCCGACGGGACGAGCGGGTGTCCGTCGGCATCGACGGCGAAGCCCGTCTTGAACGTCACCTGCGTCCCGGAGACGAGCGGCGCGTAGAAGGAGCTGATCAGGCGCGCGAGGCCGGCCGTGACCGCACCCACGTCGTCGCCCGCCTGCACCGTGTAGTCGACGGAGGACGAGCCCAGCGTCAGCGTCCACTTCGTCCCTTCGGCCCCGGCTGCGAGGAGCTGCGCTGCGGCCATCGTGAAGTCGAGCGTCGAGATGTCGACCGGCGTGCCGGTGACGAGAGCCGAGCCGGTGACGTCCCTGCCGGGGGCGGCGGTGATCCGGAAGCCGACGCTGAACGGGGCGCCGCCGGGGAGCGTGATCAGGAGGACGCTGTCGCCGAGGATCCCGACGCGGGCCTCGACGATGTACCCCAGGCTCCTCGCGAGGTCGGCGAGGTGGAGCGCGACCCGGGAGGCGACGTCGTCGCCGGCGGCCACCGTGTACGGAATCGAGACGCCGCCGAGCACGAGCGTCCACACGTCGCCCACGTTCGGAAGGCCCGTGAACGAGACGTCGGCCTGCGTCCAGAGGATCCCGCCGAGCCCGGTGAGGCTCGAGACCTTGTTCGGCGAGCCGGCGGGGGTCGACATCGACTGGTCGGGCGTGCCGATGAAGCGGTACGCGGCCGGCGGCGTGCCGGGCGAGGCGACGGCGCCCGAGGTGTCGATGTCGAGCGACCAGCCGAACGCCGTGTGGTTCGCGACCGACAGGATGTCCTTCGAGACCGAGGCGACGTCGAGCGTCGTTCCCGCGGCCGTTCCGCTCAGGAACTGGACGGTGTAGGCGAAGTCGTTCATCCGCGGGTCGAAGCCGGGACGCTCGCCGGTCGTGGCGCTGACATGGGTCGCGTCGACGTCGGTGATCGTCCCGGCGCCGGACGCCGTCGTTCCGGCGTCCGAGCTGAGGGTGCCGTCGGCGAGCGGCAGGTTCGTCTCGCCCGGCATGAGCAGCGGGTGGCCGAGGAACGGCTCCGGGTTGACGCTGAGCCCGCCGTCGATCGTGATCGGGCCGCGGATCTCGTCGACCCGGCTCGTGAGCGGCGGGAAGACGAGGGCGTCGCGCCCGTCGACGATCTGGTTGTCGAGCGCCTGCACGGTGACGGTCTGCGCGAGATCCCAGTTCGACGCGTCGAACACGAGCTGCTGCCTGATCGCGGCGCCGCCGCGGCTGTCGGGCGAGATCGTGACGCCGGCCGCGAGGGTGCCGCCGTCGAGCCGCGAGATCGTCAGCACGCGCCCGACGACCGAGACGTTGTACGTCGCGAGCGGCAGGGTCTTTCCGAGCCCGGCGGCGATGTCCGTCAGCGTGTCGCCGTAGAGCACGCCGAAGACGTGCGCCGTGCCGTCGACGGTCAGCGTCCACACCTCGCCCTGCCCCGGGATCCCCTCGAAGTCGACCGCCACCCGGGTTCCCGCCGCCGAGCCGCCGATGGCGCCGAGGTTCGACATCGCGAGCGACGCCGACACCGTCGTGCCGTCGATCCGGCTCAACGCGATCTGCGCGCCGCCGGCCGGCACGTTCACGGAGTACGTGCCGGTCGGGACGAGCGCGCCGAGCTTCTGCGCGAGCGAGGCAAGCGAGTCGGAGCTCGTCGCGGTGACCGCATACGGCGTGCCGTCGACCGTGAGCGTCCACACCTCGTCCTGCCCGACGGTGCCGGCGAGGGTCACCGTCGCGCTCGTGCCCGAGGCGGTGGTCGTGACGTTGCCCTGGCTGTCGCCCGTCGCGAGCACGACCGAGCCGAACGCGTCGATCGTGGTGCTGATGTTGCTGTGGATCGTCAGCGTCGACCCGGCGACGCTCGCGGTGTAGTTCGCGCCGTCGATCAGGGTGCGGAGGGCGGCGAGGACGGTCGGCAGCGTGTCGGAGCCGCTCGACACGTACGGGTAGGTCGTGCCGTCGACGCTCACGGCCCAGAGCTCGCCGTCGAGGGGCGTGCCGGTGAACGTGATGCTCTCGCTCGCACCGACCGCCGGCGCGGTCGACGCGCTCGCCGGGATCGAGACGTGCACCGCGGCGCTGATCGGCGTCTGCTGGTCGAGGCGGCGGATCGAGAGCGTCGAGCCGGAGACGCCGACAGCGTAGAAGGCCCCTCCCTGGGCGGCGGCGGGCGTCGACGGGACGAGGGCGGCGAGCGCCGAGGCGATGGCCGCGAGGCCGCCGGCCGAGTAGGTCGCCGCGAACGTCCTTCCGTCCAGGTCGAGCGTCCAGGTCTCGCCGGCGATCGGGGCGCCGTCGAGGGCGACGTCGACGCCGACCGGCGTCGCCGCGGCGACCGCCGCGCCGCCGTAGACCTGCGACGACCCGAGCTGGACGGAGCCGGTGAGGGAGATGTCGAAGAAGCCGCCGAAGAGGCCGAAGCCGTGGACGACGAAGAGGGAGGTCGGGCTGACGCTCACCTCGTAGCCCGCCGGGATCAGCGCCGCGAGGGACTGGATCACGCTCGCGAGGCTCTGGCCGTCCTGCGAGACGACCGAGTGAGGCGTGTTGTCGAGCGTCACCGTCCACCTCTCCCCCGCGACGGGCGTGCCGGTGAAGGCGAGCTCGGCCTCGTTGTAGAGCTGGAAGTCGTTCGTGATCGTCCCGGGGGTCGATGCGCTGACGGTGACGCTCGCGCTGATCCCGCCGCCGCTCTCGGACCTCGCGACGCCGAGGATCGTCCCGTTGACGGTGATCTGGTAGGTGCTCGTGGGCAGGAGCGCCGCGATCCGCTGGACGACGGCGGCGAGCGTGTCGCCTGCGGTCGTGACCGGCGTCACGTAATCGTGGCCGTCGAGGTGCAGCGTCCACGTCTCGCCCGGCGCGGGTACGCCGTTGAACGCGATCGTGGCGGCGCTCGAGCTTCCCGGGCTGACGGTGGCGCCGCCCGCGAGGTCGTGGCTGATCTGGAAGCCCGCGTAGAAGGACGGCGCCCCCGGGCTCGCCATGACGACGATCTGGTCGGCGTTCGTCGGGTCGAGCGACGCGGCGTACGCGGCCCCGCCGGCGTTGATCGCCGTCAGGAGCTGGTGCGCGATCGAGGCCAGCGTGTCGCCGGCGACCACGCGGTAGGAGTACGCGCGGTCGTTGATCAGGATCGTCCACGTCTCGCCCGCGGCGGGCTCGCCCGTGAGCAGGAAGAGCGCCCGCGGCGTCTGCACGCGCACCTGGACGAGGTCGTTCTGCCCGTAGTTCGAGGCGGGATCGAAGGCGTCCGCCGAGTTGTAGGTGCGGGTCGGCTGCGGCGCGACGTCGATGTAGACGGTGCCGGAGGGAGCGCTCGAGAGCACGACCTGGTAGGAGCCCGTCGCCGGCGCGTAGCCGGGCAGGTCGGCGGTGCTCTCGGTGATCTCGAAGCGGCTGCCGACGGCCGGGGCGGTCGCCCACTGCGTGTCGAGGGTGTAGGTCCCGGTCTCCGGGTCGTACGACGTGATCTTCGCCGTCTCGCCCTCGCCCGGGCCGGCGACGATCGTGATCTGCTTGCCCTCGAGCGTGAGCGCGTTCGGGTTCGTCTCGTGGTGCTGGACCGACAGCACGAGCGAGTAGTGCATCCCGTCCTGGACGCCGTAGAAGCCGCTCGGCAGCACGGTGTTCGGGAGCCCGAGGCCGTCCGTCGTCGCGTTGTAGGTGACGTGCGCGCCGACCTTGACCGTGTAGGTGCCGGCCTGGGTGAACGTGTACTCGAGGAACGGGTCGCTCGCCTGCGCGCTGCCGGCGTCCGGGGTCGAGGAGCACGTGCTCGTTCCGGGGAGGAGCGTGCACGTCACCGTCGCGAGGAGCGTCCCCGTCGGCCCGTACAGCTCGAACTCGGGCTGCGCCGTGAACCCGACGGTGTCGGTGACGGAGAAGTACGAGGCCGCCCACGGGTAGAGCGCGACGAGCCACTGCCACTGCGGCAGGACGACCGGCACCGGCGCCGAGCCGGCGAGGTCGTTCGCGTTGTCGATGTCGATGATCCCCTTGACGCCCGGCGGGTCGGTGCCGCGGGTGAGCGAGACGGTGAAGGCGTCGGTCGAGCCGGTCGAGGTGTCGCGGATCGTGACCGTCGAGCCGTTGGCGGAGGCGGTCAGGTGGGAGTCCGTGTTCGCGGAGTTGAAGCTCAGGGCGATCCCGCTCGCGATCGTGGCGAGCGTCCGGTCGGCCTCGGCGACCCCGGTCGAGGGAACGAGGTAGGTGAACGCGGTGCCGTCGACGCTGAGCGTCCACGTCTCGCCCGCCTGCCAGATCGGCGTGATCTCGCCGGAGAGGACGAGGTTCGCGGTCGAGTAGTGGACGTCCGGGTCGAGGGTGCTCGTGCTCAGGGTCGCGGCCGCGCGCTGCTCGGTCAGCCCGCCGACGGCGAGCGGCGAGCCGTTGCTCGAGCGGATCGTGAGCACGCCGTTCGAGGCGTGACCCTGGCTGGAGGGGATCGCGGCGGCGAGCGCCCTCGCGAGCGTGTCGGCCGCGCTGCCGGTGAGATCGAGCGGATTCGCCGAGTCGCCGTCGATCACGAACCTCCAGCCGCTCGTGATCGTCGCGATCACCTGGGCGGTGTACTGGGCTCCACCGACGGTGATCGTCCAGAGGTCGCCGAGGGCGTTCGAAGGCGTCCCGACGGGCGTCAGGTCGGCGGTCGTCGAGTAGTGCAGGTCGATCGTGCCGGCGACGGTCGCCGGGAGCATCGCGCTGCCCGGCAGGATCGCGAGCCCAGCCGGCGCGAAGGCGGTGCTCCTGACGAAGTAGGCGGTCGCTCCGATCGAGAACGCCGTGAAGCCCGACGGGATGCTCGCCGAGCCGGCGAAGGCGGCGGCGACGCCGGTCGCCGTCGTCTGCGTCGCGTTGGTGGCGAGCGTGACGCCGGTGTCGAGCTGCATCCGCCACGTGTCGCCGGCGTTGACCGGCCCGGTGACGGTGACGCCGTGGGCGACGAGGACCGTGTCGGTGACGCTGCCGGTTCCGGCGAGGATGCTCGCTGCCGCCGAGGAGCTGCCGCCGGCGACAGGGCTCGTGACGAGGCGGCCGCCGGAGACGGCGTAGGCGTGGAACGTGGCGCCGTCGAGGTCGGTTGCGAGGCCGGTTGTGATCCCGGCCGCGGTCGTCCCGCTCGCGTCTCCCGTGACGGTCGTGCCTGCCGTGGTCAGCGAGAGGTTCCAGGAGTCGTCGGAGCGGACGGCGCCGGTGACGGTGAACACCGTGGCGCTCTGCGTGTCGCCGAACGTCGCGAGGGTGGTGCCGATCGTGAGCAGGAAGTCGGTGTTCGTCGACCGGATCGCAATGAGGTGCGAACCGGACGCGACGAAGCTGAAGCCCGAGATGTTGGCGTTCGAGAGCGCGGTGGCGATGTGCGAGGCGTCGCTTCCGGCGGCGGTGGTGAGCTCGGAACCCGGAGCAGAGGCGTTGTAGAGGCCGGCGCGGAACGGGCCCCCGCTCGGGATGTCGACCGATTCGACGCGCGGCGTCGTCGCGGCCGCGGTCGAGCCTGCCGCAGAGCCGGCGAAGCTGACGACGAGCGCGCCGCCCCCGAGGCGGCTGAGCGTGATCGCCGCACCGCTCGAGGTGGCATAGAAGCCGTCGATCTCGTTGAGGTCGTTGCTCGGGCCTCCCTGGCTGACGAAGCTGCCGGCGATCGAGGTCAGCGTGTCGCTGCCCGTGGCGTGCACCGTGACGGAGCCGAGCGAGCTCGTGCCATCGCTCAGGTTCAGGGTCCAGGTCTGCCCGTTGCTCGGGGAGCCGCTCAGCGTCACGACCGTCGTCGTGGCGAGCGAGGTCGTAGCTGCGTCCACCGTGAGCGACGCGTTGAACGTGGAGTCGACCAGCGAGTAGATCGTCAGGGCGGCGCCGCCCGCGACGGCGTAGAAGCGGCTCGAGTTGTTGCCGTTGACGAGGAGCGCGAGCGCCGTCGCGATCGCCGAGGCGCTCGGGCTCGCACCGGCAGAGGTCGTGTAGGCCTCGGGACCGACGTTCAGCCGAACGGTCGCGTTCGCGGCGGGCGCCGTGACCGTCACGGTCTGCCGCTCCGTCGTGATCGAGGGCAGCGATCCGGTGCCGTCGACCGAGAGCGCCCCGTCGAACGAGCCTCCGCCGAGGCGCACGACGGTGAGCGACGCGCCGCTCGCGACGGCGTGGAAGGTCGATGAGAGCGCGCCCGTGTTGATCGCGTTCTGAAGGTTCGTCGCGACGCCGGCCGCGGTGGCGCTGCCGGATGCGGTGACCGTGACGTCGAGGCTGCCGGAGCCGGTCAGCTCGAGCGTCCACCCGTCCGCCGCCTGGAACGGCGTCAGGATCGTGAACGACCGCGCCGTCGGCTGCGCCTGGTCGACCTGCTCGGTGCCGGCGGGCGTGACGCTCGCGAGCACGGTGAAGTGGCCCGACGACGTGATCGTCACGGTGGCGCCGTTCGCTGTGACCGTGTAGCCCGCCGCGGCGAACGCCGGATCGTTCGCGAAGGCCGTCGCCAGGTGGGCGCTCGTGTCGACGGGGATCTTCGTGACGGTCACCGGGGTGCCGCCGCTCCCGTCGTCGAGCCGGATCGTCCAGGAATCGCCGGTGCGGACCGTCGGGAGCGCGACCGTCGCCGAGGTGTAGAAGGTCGATCCGGTCTGGCTCGGCCCCGGGGCACCGGTGATCGATGTTCCCTCGCTCGCGATCGGCGTGCCGGTGATCGTCGCCGTGGCCGTCGGGCTCGCGCCGTTGAAGGCCACGGTGAGCGTGAAGGGCGAGGCGGGCGTGATGACGACCGAGGCGCCGTTGTGCGTCGCGACGCCCGCGCCGATCGCGCTCGCGAGCGCCGTGGCGATCGAGCTCAGCAGCTCGCCGCTCGTGACCGGGACGCCGTAGCCGGTGGCGCCGAGGAAGATCGTCCAGGTCTCGCCGTCGGCCGGCGTCCCGGCGAGGGTCACGGTCGCGGTCGTGAAGGTGACCGGGGTCGAGCCGTCGGCTTCGGTCGCCGTGGTCGTGCGCGTGATGCGGTCGTTCGCCGAGCCGACCTGCGCGATCCCGCTCAGCGTCGCGCTGTTCAGGCTGAAGCCGTCCGGGTTCGAGATGTGGAGCACGACGCCGCTCGTGGTCGTGACGCTCGCGCTGTAGGGCGCCGAGAGCAGGCCGGCGAGCCCCTGCGCCACGTCGGAGAGGCTGGTCGTCTGCGCGGTGAAGGAGACGACCTGGTTGCCGATCCCGAGCTTCCAGACGTCGCCGGGGTGCACCGTCCCGTTCAGGAGCAGCCCGACGCTCGTGTAGAACGGCCCGCGGGCGGTGACCGAGTCCGGCGACACCGTCGACGACGACGGGCTCAGCATCGAGTCGGTGATCGTGAACGAGTAGAGATCGAAGGAGCCGTCGCCGGAGCCGAGGATCTGCGCATACGGGGTCTGCGAGTTGATCACCGCGGCGCAGTTCGGCGCGCAGAGGGAGCCGTCGCCGATCTGCGTGTTGAAGAACGTGTACCAGTTGGCCGCGTCGTCGACCGACTGGGGCGTCGTGTTGTTGCCGTTCTCGTCCTCGACCACCGGGGACGGCGCGAACACGAACCCGGCGACCGCGTGGTCCTCGACCGAGACCTGGAGGTCGTAGTGGACGCCGACCGGGAGCCCCGTGGTGAGCAGCCAGCTGCCGACCTCGATTGTGTACTCGCCGATCGGCAGCGTCGCCTGCAGGAAGTCGTCGTAGAAGGTGGTGCTGCCGCCGGCGCCGAGCGACGGGTCGGAGAAGCCGTTGCCCTGCGCGATCAGGTCGCCGGACGAGTTGTAGAGCTTGAGCTTCGAGAGCCAGAGGATCGGGTCGCCGAAGTTGAAGCCGTGATCCATGTCGAGCGTGACCTGCGCGTTCGCCGTCTTGACGCTGAACTTGTAGAAGTCGCTGTTGCCGTCGCCCGTCCCGTGCACGGTGATGTGCGGGACCGTCGTCGCGTCCGCGATGTCCGGGTTGGCGTTCAGGCCCCACGAGCCGAGATCGAGGTCCTGCGCCGACTGGAGCGTCGCGTGGAACGGGATCTCGTTCAGCTCGGAGGTGCCGAAGTCGCCGGTGAAGCAGGTGTGGCCGAGCGTGCACGTTGCGAGGACGCTCGAGACGAACCCGTCGCCGAGGACGATGAAGCCGCTCGGCTCGATCACGTTCGTCGAACCGGTCGGCTGCAGGACGAGCACGCCGGGCGCCTCGTCGTCGGCGACCTCGACGTCGAGCGGAGCGAGGAGCGGCGTCTCGCCGTGCGAGCCGGCGACGTAGGTGTAGGTCACGGCGCTCGCGGAGGTCGTCCCCGAGTTGAGGCTGATCGTCCAGGCGTCGCCGAGCTCGATCGTCGTCGCCGGCGCGACGTCCAGGATGAGCGAGGCCCACGCGGGGGTGTTCCGCGAGAACTGCGTGGGCGTGATCGACCCGGCGCCGGTCGAGAACGCCGTGTACGGGGCCGTCGGGTCCTTCGGGGTGATCGTCAGGGTCGCGCCGGTCGCGATCGCGGTGAAGGCGCTCGTCTGCGAGATCGTCGCCGCAAGCGCGGTCGCGATCGACGGGAGGGTGTCGCCGGCCTGCACCCCGTAGCCGATGTCGGCGCCGTTCAGCGTCAGCTTCCAGATGTCGCCGTTCACGGGCGTCCCGGAGAGCGTCAGGGTGAGAGCGCCGACGTAGGCGTGAACCGAGCTGGCGTCGATCGCGAGGGTGCCGTTGCCCGCGGTCTCCGAGGCGGTGAACGCGAGCCCGTTGACGGTGACGGTCGAGCCGTTCGAGGTCGCGCGGTAGCGGCCCGTCGGGTCGCCGTTCACGGCGGCGGCGAGCCCGGCGGCGACGTCGCTCGCCGAGAGGCCGAGCAGGAGGCCGGCGTCGCTCGTGACGCCCTGGGTGATGCGGGAGAAGTGCAGCCCCTGCGCGGCGCTGTCGTCGACGCCGTGGACGTAGACGACGCGCATCGTGTTCCAGTCGCCGTTGAGCGGGCTGAACGTGATGCTGACCGTCGTGTTCCAGTGGACGCCGTCGAGCGAGAGCGTCGTCTCGCCGTCCGCCGTCGCCGAGTAGGTGACGTCGCCGCCGGGCTGCTTGCTCAGCACGACCGCGTACCGGTCGACGGCGGGGAGGTCGCCGCCCTGGCAGGTCGAGGAGGTCGGGAGCGTCGGATCGTGGGGGCAGGGGTTCTCGGCGACGAGCAGGCCGTTCTCCGGCGCGTTCGAGCCGTTGTAGGGGGTGACGACGACGGTGGCGCTGTTCGCGTCCACGACCTGCACCAGCTCGCTGAGGACCGAGAGGCCGTCGTAGGCTCCGCCGTCGTCGGCGCTCCCGCCCTGGACGACCGTGTGCAGGATCGGGATGAAGCGCGTGCCCTCGGCGAGGCCGTCGTCCTCGGCGCTCACCCGGACGAACTGCGGGATGAACCAGTTCTGGCGGGTGAAGACGAGCATGACGGCGTCCGACGGCGGCTGGGAGCTGCCGACGAGCTGCAGCTGGATGTTCTTGCCGCCGGCGAGCTGGTCCTGCTCGCTGAGCGCGGCGGGCGCCGCCGTGATCCGGACGTCCTCGGACGGCGCCTGCGAGAGCACGACCGAGTACTCCGTCTGCTGCATCCCGGCGGGCGCGCCCGGGTTCTCGAACACGACGAGCGGCGAGGCCTGGGTGATGACGACGCCCGGCGCGTCGCCGTCGGCCACGTTGGCGGAGACCCACTGGGCGTCCAGGTTGGCGTAGGAGCCTGCGCCCTGGACGAGCTGCGCGATCAGGCCGCTGTGGCCCTGGAGCGTGTTGCTGACGACGGTGATCGGGATGTTGGCGCCGGCGCCGCCGATGTCGAAGGTGTCGCTGCCGAGGCCGCCGACGAGCTCGAGGTCGACGTCGGGGCTCGTGCTCTGGACGTAGAAGCGGTCGTTTCCGGCCTGCCCGTCGACGACGACCTTCTCGATCCCGACGAACGTGACGTAGAGGCCGGCGCCGAAGACGCCCCTGTCGGTGACGACGAAGTCGTCGCCGAACTCCGTGCCGAGCACGACGAGGGTGTCGAGGCCGTCGCCGCCGTCGATGCGCACCGGGGCGTCGACGGTGTAGGAGATGAAGTCCGCGCCCTGGCCGCCGTTGATGTTCGTGAACGGCGCGTTCGGGTCGTTCGGGTTGACCTTGACGAAGGCGCGCACGACGAACGTGTCGTCGTCCTCCTGCCCGAAGAGGAAGAGCTGGGCGAGGTTGTGGTAGACGGTGAACGAGTCGTCGCCCGTGCCGCCGAAGATCGTCGTCGGCGCCGAGATGCCGTTCGACAGGAAGCCCTGCGTCGTCGCGGTCGTCTGGAAGAAGTCCGCCGGGTCGAGGCCGTTGCCCGGGTTCGTGCCGTCGCGCGGCGAGGCGAACACCTGGCCGATCTGGAAGGTGTCGTCGCCGGCGTCGCCGAAGATCGTCGTCGGCGCGAGGTTGTCGTCCATCACGAACGTGTCGTTGCCGTCCCGGCCGAAGACCTGCAGGCCGCCGTTGATGAACCCGTCGTAGTTGACGCGCTCCATCACGCCGTTCAGGTCCGGCTGGCCGTTCACGACGCGGAACGCGCCGACCATCGCGGTGGCCGGTAGGACGGTCTGGTTCGCGCGGAAGAGGAAGAAGTCCGGCTGGTCCGTGCCGTAGATGAACAGCCGGTTGATCCCCATGTCGCCGGGGGAGTCGTCGAGGACGTCGATCGTCGTGAGCAGCGCCCCGGTGGAGCCGGCCTGGCCCGAGAGGCCGATGTCGTACTCGTCGCTGCCGTCGCCGCCGTGCAGCGTCAGGAGGCCCGCGAGGCCGTTCTGGAAGGTCTGCAGGTCGTGCTCGTCGTAGTTGACGCGGATGACGTCGTTGCCGTCGCCGCCGTAGATCGTCGCGGTGCCGCCGATCGAGGTGATGTCGATCACGTTGTTCGTCTCGTTCGTGACCGCGGTCTCCCCCGTGCCGCCGTGGAGCGTGAGGGTGCTGGCCGCGGGTGTCGAGGCCACCGTGAAGTGGTCGTTCCCCTTCGAGAGCTGGATGTCGAGCGTCTGGATGCCGGAGTAGACGATCCCGTGCGTCATCCCGAGGCCGGTGAGGGTCGTGTCGGTGAGGACTCCGATGTTCTGCCCGGTGTCGGCGCTGTCGTAGGCGTGCAGCTCGTTGGAGCCGGTGCCGGCGGTGAGCGTGAGGGTGCCGAGGAGGATCTCGTTCAGCGTGCTGCCGGTGATCGGGTTCGCGTTGACGGGGCCGGTGGTGCTTCCGACCTGGATCGCGTCGTCGCCCCCGCCGGTGTCGATCATCGTGTCGCCTGCGATCGAGTCGACGTAGACCGAGTCGTTGCCGTCGCCGGTCGAGATCGACGTCGTGGCGATCGTCGTCGGGCTGCCGTGCGTGCTCGCGACGGTGAAGGTGTTGCCGCCGTCTCCGAGGTCGACCGTCAGCGACTCGAGGTTCGAGTAGGTGAGCAGGCCGCCGCTGCCGAAGATCCCCATGAGCTGCGTCGAGGTCAGGAGCCCGGTGTTGTGGCCGGCGTCCTGCGTGTCGTCGACCGTCACGACGTCGTGGCCCGTGCCGCCGTCGACCGTGAGGTTCGCGTGGATCGAGTTCGCGTCCCCGAGGACGTTCAGGAACTTGTCGCCGCTTCCGTCCGCGTCGACCGACGGCACCTGGCTCGTGTGCCAGAGGCCCGCCTCGGTGCCGACGTCGACGGTGTCGTCGCCCTTTCCAGCACATTGGGATCCTAAGCTTAGAATTCCACGTGGACAAGTTGTCGCG
>JADMIO011288127.1_pt1 | contig 37091 bp, 39 predicted proteins | sample 8958161 | NCBI WGS metagenome assembly JADMIO01 (sample SAMN16585339, study PRJNA669376) | soil metagenome | isolation source: Crop rotation soil | place: USA: Cullars Rotation, Alabama | collected 2011
GCCGCGACTTCAAGTCACGTGAATTCCAAGCTTCGGATCCCACTGTGCTGGAAAGCGACGAGGAAGAGGCGACAGACGAGGCGCTCACCGAGCTCGCCGAGCAGGTCGTCAACCAGGAAGGCCAAGCCGAAGCGGCGTAATCCTTCTTGGCGCAAGTCGATGCCCCGTGGCTGGAACTGGCCGCGGGGCATCGTCGTATCCAGGCGTCGGCCTGCGCCGCGGACATGCTATGATGCAGGTCTACCCACAACGCGGAACGCCCTATGTCCGATTGCCTGCATTGCGACGTCAACGATCTGGTCGAGAAGCAGCTCGAACGCGAGGATGCCGACCTCGCCGATCTGGCGGCCCGGTTGGCCGAAAGCCTGGCCGACCTGATCATGCTGGCGCCGCCGGCCGACCAGTCCAAATTGATGGCCGATGTGCTGGCAAGTCTTGGACAGGCCTATCTGGAAAAGACCGGGGCCATCGAATCGACGCCGCGCCATTAGCGCTTTGTTGTGCATGATCCGATTCGAAAAGCCGTTTCCACTTTTCGCGATCGGTCAGCGGCCCGATGCTGTGCCAATTCAGCGTTTTTGATTCTCATCGCGAGGATTTGATGCAAGACCGGCCGCCGCGCAGGGTGACAAGCTCACGGGACGCCGCTGAAGCCATGTTCAAGGCGGTGACCACCAAGCCGGTGCAGGGGCCGGTCGTTACGCGGGCGGCTGTGCCCGGTGTGCGTGAGCAGGTGACGCTGCGGCTCGATCGCGAGGTGCTCGATTATTTCCAGGCCGGCGGCCCGGGCTGGCAGGACCGCATCAACGAGGCGCTTCGCAAGATCGTTGCACCGTAGCCGCTCGATCGTGCGGGCTACTCCGCTTTGACATTGGCGGCGCGCACCACCTTTCCCCACTTGTCGGTCTCGTCGGCGAGGAAGCGCGTAAACTCGGCCGGGCTTCCGGCGATTGCTGTGCTGCCGAGGCCGGCAAGCCGTGTCTTGATGGCAGGGTCGGCCATCGCCGCCTGGATTTGATTGTTCAGCATGTCAACGATCTCGGCAGGCGTGCCCGCAGGCGCGCAGATGCCGCTCCACGAACTCGCCTCGTAGCCTGGCACAGTATCAGCGATCGGCGCCACGTCCGGCAGCGCGGGCGAGTGCGTCGCCGTGGTGATGCCGAGCGCGCGCAATCGGCCGTCCTTGATGTGCTGCAACCCTTGCGTCATCACGTCGAACATGACCTGGACTTGTCCTGCGAGCAGGTCGGTCATCGCTTGCGGAGGACTGCGATAAGGCACATGCACGAGCTTGGTGCCGGTCATGCTCTGGAACAGTTCGCCGGCGAGATGGATCGAAGTACCGTTGCCGGTCGAAGCCATGTTGAGCTTGCCAGGGTTGGCTTTCGCATAGGCGATGAACTCGGAGACGTTCTTTGCTGGCACCGAAGGATTGACGTTGAGCACATTCGGTACACGGGTGACGCCGGACACCGGCGCGAAGTCGCGCTTCAGATCGAACTTGAGGTTGTCGAAGAACGTCGCATTGATCGCGTTGACGGTGGTGACCAGGAACAGCGTGTAACCGTCGGGCGCCGAGCGCGCGACCGCTTCTCCCGCGAGGTTGCTGGAGGCCCCGGTGCGGTTTTCGACAATCACCGGCTGGCCGATCTTATCGGCGACGTGCTGCGCGATCAGGCGTGCCACGATGTCGGCCGAGCCGCCAGCGGCAAAGCCCAGGATGAGACGGATTGGACGGTTCGGATAGGCCTGCGCGCGAGTGAAGCGCGGTAGCGTAAGGAGGGATGCCGCGGTCGTCACGGCGCGCAGGAGTTTCCGGCGGCTCAGCATCACGGTCCGTGCAACTCGTAAGTGCCATCGCCGCGGATGATTTTTAGGTAGCGTTCGGCGGAGCGCTCGACCACGCCCTTGCCGTCGGACCAGATGGTGCGGTCGGTGAAGGCGCCGTGCACGCGGTCGAACTTGTAGGGTTTGATCGCCTTGATCACGCCTTCAACGCGCGGCGCTGATAGCGGGATGAAGTTCGGAAAGCTCCACATGAAGCTCACCGACTTGTTGTCCTGTACCACCTGGACGATGTCGCCGGACAGAAGCGCGCCCTTGCCGCCGCAGCCTTCGGCCCAGTGCAGCACAGTGCCGCCGGGATAGTGGCCGCCTGCGCAGACCAGGGTCAGCCCCGGCAGCAATTCTTTGGTTTCGCCCTGCCAGAGCTTTATGGCCGGGCCGTCCCGCATGATCCACTTACGATCCGCCTGATGCAGATAGATCGGCACGCCGCCGAGCGCCTCGCTCCACTCGAGCATGGTCGTGTAGTAGTGCGGGTGCGAGATTGCGATGGCCTTGATGCCGCCCATCGCCTTGATCATCTCGACTGTGGCGCGGTCGATCAGCGCGATGCAGTCCCATAGGATGTTGCCGTGCGGCGTGCGCAGGAGCTGCGCGCGCTGGTTGATGCCGAACGCCGGCTGCGTGGTGATCGAGATGAGCCCTGGCTCGAGCTCACGGATCGCATTCATGTAGCGCTTGCCGAGCGTTTCGAGCGTGGTCCAATTCTGGCCGGCCGGCGTCACATACTGCCGTTCGTCGTCGCAGATCGGACAGGCGGCGGGCGGCTTGTCGCTCGGCGCGTACTGGGTACCGCAGGTCGTGCAGATGAAAGCGGGCATACGAGTCCTCGGTCGGCTTGAATGCCGTCGGATGTTACGACGTCTGCCGTTAAGCTGCCATGGCCGAAGCCGGCGCCACACGCTCGGGCGCCCGGCGTCCGCTGCCGATGAACAGCGCGGCGATGGCGGCGATGAAGCACAGCGTGCCCGAGAGCATGAATGCGAACATGTAGTCGCCGAAGTTGACGCGGAACAGACCGGCCACGACCGCAGCCGATGCGCCGCCGAGTTGGTGCGCAGTGAACACCCAGCCGTAGGCCATACCGGCCTTCTCGCGGCCGACCGCGTTGGTCAGCATCCGCACTGTGGGCGCGGTGGTGGCGAACCAGTCGAGTCCGTAGAACACCGCAAATAGCGTCATGGTGTAGAAATCGACAAACGAGAACGGCAGGTAGATCAGCGAAATGCCGCGCAGCCCGTAATACGCAAACAGCAGCAGCCGGTTGTCGACGCGGTCCGACAGCCAGCCGGACGCGGTGGTGCCGAAGAAATTGAACACGCCCATTGTCGCCAGCAGCGCGGCGCCGGTGACCTCGGAGAAGCCGTGATCCATGCACGCTGGAATGAGGTGCGTACCGATCAGCCCGTTGGTCGAGGCGCCACAGATGAAATAGGTGGCTGCGAGCAGCCAGAAATCCTTGACGCGCGAGCAGTCGCGCAGCGTTCCAAACGCCAACGCAATCGGATTTGCGGTGGTGCGCGCTGCGGGCTTCGGCTCGCCGGTTTCGCCATAGGGCATCAGGCCGATGTCCGACGGTCGGTCGCGCATGATCAGCGCCACCAGCGGAGCGACGACGCAGATCACCGCGGCGATGGCGAACACCATGGTGCGCCAGCCGTAGGCGGCGGTGATGTTGGCCATCACCGGCAGAAAGATGAGCTGGCCGGTCGAAGCGCCGCCGCTGAGAATGCCGACCACGAGGCCACGCCGCGCCGTGAACCAGCGCGTAGCGATGGTCGCTGCCAGGACGCTCGCCAGAAACCCGGTGCCGCTGCCGACGAACAGGCCCCACATCAGAATGAGCTGCCAGGGTTCGCGCATCAGCGAGGTGGAGGCGACGCCGATGCCCACCAGCACCAGCGCGCACAGCACCGAACGGCGGATGCCGAACCGTTCCATGACGGCGGCTGCGAACGGCCCGATGCAGCCGTAGAGGATCAGGTTGATCGACACCGCGAACGCGATGGTGGCGCGGGACCAGTGGAATTCCTGCTCCAGCGGCACCATCAGGATGCCGGGCGTCGACCGGATGCCGGCCGAGGTCAGCAGCACCGTGCAGGTGATGCCGACGACGATCCATCCGTAGTGGATTTTGGAGAAGCGGTGCATGCGGTCCTGCGTCATTCCTGACGCAGGACCCTCATGGGATCAATAGGCCGAACGGGGAGGCTGCCATGCGGCCACACCGAAATTTCGCTTCCGGCCAAGCAGGCAAGGTCACTGCGCAAGCGCCGCGTGGCCGGATCTTGATTCACCGTAGCGGGTAGGCCGTGAAGGTGTAGTCCTTGGCTTGCACTTTCGTGTGGCATTCGTAGCCGCATCCGGCGTCGCTTCCGAACGGCGTGAACGTCGCCGACGCTGCATCATACTGAAACTGCGCCCAGCCCCATCCGCCGGTCTTTGCAAATCTCTTGGAATTTCTCTCCATGAACGAAACAGATTTCAATTTGTCCGGCACCATCACGAAGTAGGGGGACTCGTCGCTCTTCTTCGAGGTCCATTCGATCTTGACGATCTGGGAGCCGTCGGGAAAGTGCTTGCCGTTGCCGGGGACGCCGCTTCTGTACGCGGCCATCATTTTCGGATTCGCGGCGATCACCTTCAGTCCCATCTCGGTCTGGCTGGAGGCGACGTATTGCCAGTTCTCGTAGCCCTTGAACTCGGAGAACGCGGGTCCATTCGGTACTCTAAGCGTGTATCGGTCCTGTGCCGCAAGCGCGATGCCGCCGAAGACCCCGGCCACGGCGATAACGGCTGCGCCGGTCGCGATGTGCCTGTTGGCGAGGAAGTGTTTGATCCGATTGTGCCACATGATGAGCCTCCAAATTTGCAGCCGAGCGAATATCTCGGACTGGATTCAAAATTTTCTCGAAACGTACAACAACGATGACAGCATACGCTCGCAGCGGGCAAATGCGGTCACGATCACGTGCGCGTGTTTTCCGCGGTCGCGGACCAGCCCTGACAAGGCCGCTTCGTATGCGGGCTGCGCGCTTGCACCGCTACCGAGCCCCCGAAGAACGCCCTGGTGCGGTACGGTTGAACCGCTACAATTTCCTCTCGCGCCCGAGAACGGCGTGTGTGGGGGAGACGCCGTGAAAACAGCAACAGCCTTACTTGCGATGGGCCTCGCCATGGCGGTCTTGCCCGTGCAAGCGCAAGACTACCCGAACAGGCCGATCACGATCGTGTCGGCCCAGGCATCGGGCGGTGCGAGCGACACGGTGGTCCGCGCCGTGCAGGAGCGTCTGCAAACCGCGCTCGGCCAGCCCATCGTGATGGAGAACCGCCCTGGCGCCAGCGGCAACGTTGGCGCCGCTCAAGTCGCCAGGGCCGCCCCCGACGGGTACACGCTGATGGTCGGCACCGACGCGATGATGACGTCGAACGTGCACCTCTTCAAAAGCATGCCGTTCGACTCGGTGAAGGACTTTGCGCCGATCACCAACGCCGGCGCCAATATCATCGTGCTCGCGGTGCATGCCGACGTGCCGGCGAAATCGGTGGCCGAGCTTGTGGCCTACGCGAAGGCCAATCCAGGCAAGCTTCAGTTTGGCTCGTCGGGTGTTGCATCGCCGCATCATTTGGCCGGCGAGTTACTGAAGCTGAAGACCGGGATCGACATTGTCCACGTGCCTTATCGTGGCGGCGCGTTGTCCGCGAACGATCTGGCTGGCGGCCACATCCCGATAGCGTTCGTCAGCTATTCGTCGGTGGCGGGGCTCATGCCGACCGGGAAGGTCAGAATTCTTGGAGTCGTCGAGAAGACGCGCTACGCCGGACTGCCGGATGTGCCAACAGTCGGCGAGACCGTCCCGGGATTCGAAATGTCGTCGTGGCTCGGGTTCTTTGCGCCGGTCGGGACGCCAAGTCCCATCATTACGCGCCTGCACGATGAGTTTGTGAAAGCCCTCAAGGACAACCAAGTGAAGGAGCGTCTTGCTGCAGTCGGTCTTGCCGTGGTGGCAGGAACGCCGGCGGATTTGGCCGAGACTATCCGCGACGGCATTGCGTTGCGCGGCGAACTGGTGAAGGCCGCAAAAATCGAGCCGCAGTAGGCCGAGGGGAGAGACTACCCTTTTCCCTTGCCCTGACTGGTCGGAAGCTTGGCGATCTCGCGGATTGCGTCGCGATTTGGCTCAAAGCCCAGGCCCGGCGTCTCGGGCATGGTGAAATAGCCGTCCTTCGGTTCCGGCAATCCTTTAAAGATTTGCCGGCACATCTCCACCGCCAGATAATGGTGCTCGACCAGCGTGCCGTTCGACACGCCGGCTTGCAGGTGCATGTTGTGAAAGCCCCAGGCGCCGCCGTTGGCGATCGATACGTTGAACGCGTTGGCGAGCGCGGCGATCTTCACGCATTGTGAAAATCCACCGCTGATGATCGCGTTCGGCTGGGCGTAGTCGATTGCCTGCGCCGTCAGCAGGTCACGGAAGCGAAACGACAGGCCTTCGTTCTGTCCGCATGCCAGCGGAATGCCGACGGAGCGGCGCAACTGCGCCATGGCCAGCGCGTCGTTCTGCGTCAGCGGCTCCTCGAAGAAAGAGATGCCGTAGGGCTTCACCATCTCGGCAAGCTTGGTCGCGTGATAGAGGTCGAGGTTGCAGTTGGCGTCGATGAACAGCTCCACGTCAGGCCCAACCGCCTCGCGCACGGCCCGGACGCGGGCCGCATCCTCGCGGATGACATCCATCACGGGATGCTCGTCACGCCTACGCAGAGCCTCGTTGCCGACCGTCATCTTGAGCTTCTTGAAGCCCTGCGAGACCCAGAGCTTGGCCGCTGCTGCGAGCTGCTCGCGATCGAAAAAACCGAACCCGAAGGTGGCGTAGACCGGCACCTTGGGGTGCGCGCCGCCGAGCAGACGCCACACCGGCTGGCCAAACGCCTTGCCCTTGATGTCCCACAGCGCAACGTCGATGGCGGCTAGCGCGTGGGCGGCATAGCCGGTCTGACCGCGCGGCATGAGAGTCCAGTAGAGCTTGTCCCAAATGCGCTCGTGCGCGAGCGGGCCGTCGCCCAGAATCGCCGGCCCCGCGACGCCGTTGACGATCTGGGCGATGACATCCTCTTCGGTGATCCCGGTGAGGCCGTGGCCGATCAGTCCGGTGTCGGTCTCGACCTCGACGTAGCAAGCCGAGAGCGACGACTTACGGTCGACGCCCACGAGCTTGATGTGAAGCGGGACGTTCAGCGGCGTGGCTGTGACGCGGACGATTTTCATGGGCGACCAATACGGATTTTGGCAACGTCTCTCTATCCGCGCCAGGCGCCGTTATTTCGGGATCGGCACCTCGCCGACGTCCTTCGGCACCTTGTAACCCTTCTGCGTCGCCGGCTTCTTGGCGATGTCGAGATACCAGCGCAGCACGTTGGGATACTGCTTCATGTCGATTTCCTGCCACTCGTAGCGGGAAATCCACGGCCACACCGCGATGTCGGCGATCGAATATTCGTCGGCGAGATACGGGCGGTCAGCGAGGCGCTTGTTCATCACGCCGTAGAGGCGGTGCGCTTCCTTGGTGTAGCGCTCCTCGGCGTAGGGCGCTTTGCCCTTGTTGTACTTCACGAAGTGGTGGACCTGGCCGAGCATCGGGCCAGGGCCGCCCATCTGCCACATCAGCCACTCGATGACCTTGTAGCGAGCCTCGCCGGACTTCGGCAGCAGCTTGCCGCACTTGTCGGCGAGATAGATCAGGATCGCGCCGGACTCCATCAGCGAAAGGCCGTTGTCGCGGTCGACGATCGCCGGGATGCGGTTGTTCGGACTGATCTTGAGGAATTCCGGCTTGAACTGCTCGTCCTTGCCGATGTCCACCGCGTGCACGGTGTAGGGCAGACCCATCTCTTCCAGAGCGATGGAGATCTTGCGGCCGTTCGGCGTCGTCCAGGTGTAGAGATCGATCACGATGGGCTCCTAGTTTTACTTCAACTTCCTCGGTAAGTCGTATAGCTCCACGGCGTCGCGAGCAACGGCACGTGGTAGTGCCCTTCCGGCTCGGCGATGGAAAAGCGGATCGGCACGATGTCCAGGAAGCCAGTCCCGGCTGATTGGCTGCCGAAGTATTCACCGACGTGGAACGTGAGTTCGTAGGTGCCGATGCGAAGCGGTTCACCGGCGATCAGCGGCGCATCGGTGCGGCCGTCGGCGTTGGTGATCGTCTCCTTGAGCAGACCGCGTGCGCTTTCGCCGATCTCATGCAGCGCGATCCGCACGCCCGCCGCAGGCCGCCCCGCAACGGTGTCGAGCACATGCGTGGACAGCCTTCCGGTGGTGACTGGCTGACCCGGTCCATCCACCAACGCGACAAGACGAAGCCGCGTAATGAGGCCGATCTCGTGCAATGCCGCCGCGCATTCGGTCGCCACATCATGGAAAAGCCGGCGCTCAAACTGGCGCAGGATCGAATTGCGGGTGTGACGTCGCACGCAGATGATGAACGGAATGCCGAATTTCTCGCGATAGGCGGCGTTGAGCCCAGTGAATCGCTCGAATTCGCCGGCGCTCAACCGGTCGAGGCCGAGCCCTCCCTGTTCGGCCTGCGAGTGATCGGTCAGTTCGGCGCGGCGCACCCGGCTTCCCAACTCGGGGTGGCCGCCGATGAAAGCTGCCTGCCGGTCGGGGGCCGCATTACGGACCGCGGCCATCATCGCCTCGTGCAAAGCCGTCACGGTCGGGTAGGGCCGGCCCGCGGCGGCCGCTTCGGCGACCCAGGGGGCGTGTTCGAACACGTCGCGCAAGCCTGCGACAAAGGCAGAGGCGGTGAGGGCGTTGAGGCCGGAAAGTGTCAGGGCGGGCACTGTCATCGGCCCGAATTGTATCGTCTTGCGGTTTGGAACAAAACGAATTTCGCTTGCTGCCCAAATGGTTTAGAAGGAGATTGCTTGGATTTGAACCATTCTCTGATCTGCCACGACTAACTCCACGAGAGCCGACCTTTGACAGCGAACACAGCCACTTCGGACGAAATTCTGATTGGGCGGATCGCTGGCGGCGACCGGCTCGCGATGCAGGTGTTGTTTGCCCGGCATCATGTGCGGGTGTTCCGGTTCGTGCTGCGGCTGGTTCGTAACGAGGCGACCGCGGAGGACCTGATCAGCGAGGTGTTCCTCGATGTCTGGCGTCAAGCCGGACGGTTCGAGGGAAGGTCGCAAGTTTCGACCTGGCTCCTCTCGATTGCCCGCTTCAAGGCGTTGTCCGTGCTGCGGCGCAAGCCGGAGGCGGAGCTGGACGAAGAGACGGCGGGGGCCATCGAGGACACGTCCGACACCCCCGACGTGACACTGGAGAAGAAGCAGAAGGCCGACGTCATCCGCAAATGCCTCAGTGGGCTTTCCGCCGAGCACCGGGAGATTGTCGATCTTGTGTACTACCATGAGAAGTCCGTCGAAGAGGTTGCCGAGATCGTGGGGATCCCGGAAGCGACGGTCAAAACACGGATGTTCTACGCGCGTAAGAAACTGGCAGAGCTGTTGAAGGCTCAAGGAATCGAACGAGGTTGGCCGTGAATACGAACAAGAACGAAGTCGAGAAACTTCCCGAAGATGTCGAGCTTCTGCTGCCGTGGCATGCCGCCGGCACCCTGTCGCGCCGCGATGCCGCGCGCGTCGAGGCCGCGCTCGCCAACGACAACGAGCTTGCCGCCCGATACGAAATGGTGCGCGAGGAGCTCGGCGAGGCGATCCGCCTCAACGAGACGCTCGGTGCTCCGTCCGCCCGCGCCATGCAGCAACTGTTCGACAAGATCGACGCCGAGCCGGCGCGTGCGCAGAAGACTTCGCTGGGTTTCGGCGCCTGGCTTACCAATTTCGTCGCGGGCTTCCAGCCGCGGACGCTGGCCTATGGCGCCACCGCAGCGGCGCTCGCCATCGTGCTCCAGGCCGGCATTCTGGCTGGCGTGTTCGTGAAGGAGGGCGGTGTCGGCTACACGACGGTCTCCCTGCCGCAGGTCCAGGACGGTGCGTTCGTCTCGGTCCGCTTCAACCCGCAGGCCAGCGCCGAAGAGATCACCAAATTCCTGTCCGACAACAACGCCAAGGTCGTCGGCGGTCCGGCGGCCGGAGGGATGTACAAGTTGCGCATGGCCGACCGGTCGCTCTCGGAATCCGAGCTGAGTGCGGTGGTCAAGTCGATGTCGGCCAACCCGGTGATCGCGTTCGTAGCGAAGGCAAACTAGCCCGCCACAATCAGGCCGGTTTGCCCGCTCACGATGGAGGCGGTTCGGAGAGAGCACATGCGTCGGCCGCACCGGAGCCTTGCCCTGGCGATCGCCGCCGCCTTTGCGGTGGCTTCGCTTTCGGTGGTGACGGCGGCGCAAGCGCAAATGCGCGGCGGTGGCCTATCCGCCGGACCGCGCATCTCGGTATCACCAAGGGTCAATGTTGAGACCGCATCGCCGAAGGTCAGCATCGATGCGGTTGGTGTGGAGCGGCCCCGGTTCAGCGATGGCCCGGTGCGCTCCGGTGCGCTATCGAACGAGCTACGCATTCGCAACAGGCCGGGCCGGGTCGTTGTCGACCACCCGAAGGGCGGCGGCCGTCATCCCGTGCGGCCGGTGCGTATTGTGCGGCCCGGAATTGGAATCGGCATTGGGGCAGCCAGCAGCGCCGCGGCAGCCGCCAGTGCAGCGGCGGCTACCAGCGCTGCCGTCAGCAGTGCAACGCTCAACGCTCGCCAACGTGCAGCGGACCTCAGCAACGGCATCGATGTTCCACCACCGAACGAAAATCGCTTCGTTGCCGACGAGCTACTGCTGGAATTCACCGGCGGTTCGCCAGCCGCAATTGCGCAAGTGTTGGCGAGGCGTGGTCTGGTGAGCATGGAGTCGCAATACTTTGTGCTAACCGGTTCAACGATCGTTCGAGCGCGTATCGCCAACCGCAGCGATTCGGTGCGCAGCGTCTTACAGGGCGGCTTGCGCACCGAAAGGCTGCTGCGCTCCGGCCAGCCGAATTATCTCTATTCCGCGACGGGAGACACCGGCGCGCAGAGTGGCGAGCTCGCCAAGAATACGCCGGCCACCATCACGCCTGCGGTCGCTACCGCTGCGGCGCTGCCCGCCAACGGCGACCCGGCGCAATATGCCCTCGGCAAGCTTCACCTCGGCGAAGCGCACATGCTGTCCAACGGCAATGCCATTGTGGTGGCCGTGATCGATTCGGCCATCGACACCGGGCATCCCGATCTCGCTGGCACGATCAGCGCATCCTACGACGCGCTCGGCAAGCCTGAAGCACCACACCAGCACGGCACCGCGATTGCCGGCGCGATCGCGGCTCATGCGCGACTCATGGGTGCGGCGCCGGCTGCTAAAATTCTGGCGATCCATGCGTTCAGCGCCGAGGCGAGCAGCGCCAGGGCGACCACGATGGCGATCCTCAAGGGTCTCGACTATGCGGTGCGGCAGCGTGCGCGCATCATCAACATGAGCTTTGCCGGGCCGTCCGACGCCAAGCTTTCGCGCGCGCTTGCTTCGGCCAAAGGCAAAGGCGTGGTGCTGGTCGCCGCCTCCGGCAATCTTGGTCCGGATGCGCCGCCGCAATATCCCGCCGCCGATCCGAACGTGATCGCGGTTTCAGCGACCGATGCCGACGACAAGCTGTTCAGCGCCGCCAGCATCGGCCCTCATATCGCGGTGGCCGCGCCCGGCGTCGACGTTCTGTTGCCGTCGCCCGGCAACGAGTATCGCGTGATCTCCGGGACATCTTTTGCGGCGGCTTACGTCAGCGGCGTCGCCGCACTGATGCTGCAGCGGGCGCCAGGACTTTCCCCGGATCGGGTGCGGGACATTTTGCAGAAGACGGCGAAGGATCTCGGCGCGCCCGGCAAGGACCCAGAATTCGGCACGGGTCTGGTCGACGCGTATCAGGCTCTCATGGCGGCGCAGCCGGCGCAGGCCGCCGCAGAGCGGCCCACAGTAAAGTAGCTTCCGGAACCTCGGTGAAAGCCCGCGACTGCGGTCTCGGCACCCCTTAATTGCGCGCAATTGCGACCTTTGGAGGTCTGGACGGCCTGCGATCGGCGGTCCTAAATGGTAGCCGCCACCGGGGGGATTGGCGCGCCGCGCGCGCATTGCAGGACCGCGTATGAGTGAATTCATCCTCGAAACCGAGGATTTGACCAAGGAATTCGCAGGTTTTGTCGCGGTCAACGGCGTCAATCTGCGCGTCAAGCGCGGTGCCATCCATGCGTTGATCGGCCCGAACGGAGCAGGCAAGACCACCTGCTTCAATCTGCTGACCAAGTTTCTGCAGCCGACACGGGGCCGCATCACCTACAAGGGCTCCGACATCAGCGCACTGCCGCCGGCGGAGGTGGCCCGCCTCGGCATGGTGCGGTCGTTCCAGATTTCGGCGGTGTTTCCGCATCTGACCGTGCTGGAAAACGTTCGCATCGCCTTGCAGCGCCAGCGCGGTGGCTCGTTCGATTTCTGGCGGTCGAGCCGGACGCTGAATTCGTTCAACGCGCGCGCGCTGTCATTGATCGAGGACGTTGGGCTGTCCGATTTCGTTGCGGTCACTGCAGTCGAGCTTCCGTACGGACGAAAGCGCGCGCTCGAGATCGCCACCACGCTCGCCCTCGAGCCAGAGATGCTACTGCTCGACGAACCGACCGCCGGCATGGGCCACGAGGACATCGAGCGGATCACGGCGCTGATCAAGCGCGTCTCCGCGGATCGCACCGTGCTCATGGTCGAGCACAATCTCAACGTCGTCGAGAATCTCTGCGACCGCATCACCGTGCTGACGCGCGGCCGGGTGTTGGCCGAGGGCGATTACGCCACGGTCGCCAACAACCCGGAGGTCAAGGAAGCCTACATGGGGACAGGCCATGCTTGATGTCCGCACCCCGCTGCTCGCCGTCAAAGACTTACAGGCGTGGTACGGCGAGTCGCACATCCTGCATGGCGTGTCGTTCGAGGTGCATCCGGGAGAAGTGGTGACCTTGCTCGGGCGAAACGGCGCCGGCAAGACCACGACGCTGAAATCTATCATGGGAATCGTGATGCAGCGGAGGGGCTCCGTCAGTTTTGGCGGGCGCGAACTGTTCGGCTGTCGCTCGAACGAGATCGCGCGCGCCGGCATCGCTCTCTGCCCCGAGGAGCGCGGTATTTTTGCAAGCCTCAGCGTTCAAGAAAATCTGATGCTGCCGCCGCAGGTGCAACCGGGGGGACTCTCGCTCGACGCCATCTTCGAATTGTTCCCAAACCTCAAGGAGCGGCTCGGCTCGAGCCAGGGCACCAAGCTCAGCGGTGGCGAACAGCAAATGTTGGCCATCGCACGCATCCTGCGCACCGGCGCACGGTTGTTGTTGCTTGACGAACCAACGGAAGGGCTCGCCCCGGTGATCATCCAGCAGATCGGCCGGACGATACGCACGCTCAAACAGCAGGGCTTCACCATCCTGCTGGTCGAGCAGAACTTTCGGTTCGCCTCGACCGTTGCCGACCGCTACTATGTGATGGAAAACGGCCGCATGGTGGAAGGCTTTGCTGCCGCCGATCTGAACGCCAAACTGGAAAAACTGCACGAGTATCTCGGAGTCTGAACGTTGGAAATACCGTTCTCATCAAGGGGAGGAAGGGTATGAAGCGTCTTCTGGGACTGGCCGTGGTCGCGGCCACGCTGGCGGGGGGCTCAGCGCAGGCGCAACAGGTCAACGTCAAGGTCGGCGTGCTCACCGACATGTCGAGTCTCTATGCAGACGCCACCGGCCCGGGCGCGGTGGCCGCCGCTCGCCTCGCGGCCGCCGACTTCGCCAAGGAGCATCCGAACGTCAAGGTCGAAATCGTCGTCGGCGATCACCAGAACAAGCCTGACGTCGGGTCCAACATCGCCAATCAGTGGCTCGACGTCGACAAGGTCGACGCAATCCTCGACGTGCCGAACTCCGGCGTGGCGCTGGCGATCAGCCAGATCGGCAGCCAGAAGAACAAGGTGTTCGTCGCCTCCGGCCCCGCCACCTCCGATCTCACCGGGCCCAAGTGCAACGCCAACACCGTGCACTGGACCTACGACACCTGGATGCTTGCGAACGGCACCGGCAAGGCGGTGGTCAAGACCGGTGGCGACACCTGGTTCTTCCTCACCTCGGACTATGCGTTCGGCCATGCGCTCGAGCGCGACACCATGGCGGTGGTGAAGGCCAATGGCGGTAAGGTGCTGGGCGCGGTGCGCCATCCGATCAACACCTCCGACTTCTCGTCGTTCCTCCTGCAGGCGCAGGCCTCCAAGGCCAAGATCATCGGCCTCGCCAACGCCGGCGGCGACACCATCAACTCGATCAAGCAAGGCGCCGAGTTCGGCATCGTGAAGGGCGGCCAGAAGTTCGCGGGCCTTCTGGTGTTCACCTCAGACGTCAACGCGCTCGGTTTACAGACCGCGCAAGGCTTGGTGTTGACCGAGACCTGGTACTGGGATCTCAACGATCCGAGCCGCGCCTGGCTCAAGCGCTGGCAGAAGGAGCGCGGTGCGACCGACAAGTGGCCAACCATGAACCAGGCCGGCGTCTATGCCGGACTGCTGCATTATCTCAAGGCGCGACTTGCGCTCGGCGCCGGCGGTGAGGACGGGAAGGCGGCGGTGGCGCAGATGAAGAAGATGCCGACCGACGATCCGCTGTTCGGCAAGGGCGAGGTCCGGATCGACGGCCGCGTCACCCACCCGGCCTATCTGTTCGAGGTCAAGACGCCGGCGGAATCGAAGTATCCGGGCGACTTCTACAAATTGCGCGCCACCATTCCGGCGAACGAGGCGTTTCGTCCGCTCAAGGAGGGCGGCTGTCCGCTGGTGAGCGGCTAACGTTTCGCTTTTCCCGCAGGGCGCGGGGAGGCACCACGTCAACAAGGAGGAAGAAGAAGATGAAGCGTTTTGCAAATTGGGCCGCCGCTGCGGCGGTTCTGGCCGTAGGCTCGGTGCCGGGCCACGCGCAGCAGATGAACGTCAAGATCGGCGTGCTGAGCGACATGTCGAGCCTCTACGCCGACATCGGCGGGCCGGGTTCGGTTGCGGCTGCCAAGCTTGCGGTGGCCGACTTTACCAAGGATCATCCGAACGTGAAGGTCGAAATCGTCAGCGGCGACCATCAGAACAAACCCGACGTCGGCACCAACATCGCCAATCAGTGGTTCGACGTTGACAAGGTCGACATGATCATCGACGTGCCGAACTCGGGCGTGGCGCTGGCGGTCAGCCAGGTTACGTCGAATAAAGACAAGGTGTTCATCGTGTCAGGTGCGGCGGCCTCCGACCTCACCGGCCCGAAGTGCAACGCCAACACGGTGCACTGGACCTACGACACTTGGAACCTCGCCAACGGCACCGGCACCGCGATGGTGAAGACCGGCGGCGACACTTGGTTCTTCCTCACCGCGGACTACGCCTTCGGTCATGCGCTGGAGCGCGACACCAGCGCGGTGGTGGAGAAGAACGGCGGCAAGGTGGTCGGCAAGGTTCGCCATCCGCTGAACACGGCGGACTTCTCATCATTCTTGCTGCAGGCGCAGTCGTCGAAGGCGAAGGTGATCGGGCTGGCCAATGCCGGCGGCGACACGATCAACTCGATCAAGCAGGCGGCCGAGTTCGGCATCGTTAAGGGCGGGCAGAAGCTCGCCGGCCTGCTGGTGTTCGCCAGCGACGTCAACGCGCTCGGCTTGCAGACCGCGCAAGGCCTTTCGCTTACCGAGACTTGGTACTGGGACATGAACGACGCCAACCGCGCCTGGACCAAGCGCTGGTCCCAGGAGCGCAACGCCTCGGGCAAGTTCCCGACCATGATCCATGCCGGCGTCTATTCTGGCATCTTGCACTATCTGAAGGCGCGCGTGGCGCTCGGCGGCAATCCGGATGGCAAGGCGGTGGTCGCGAAGATGAAGGCGACGCCGACCGACGATCCGCTGTTCGGCAAGGGCACCATCGACGCCACCGGCCGGAAGCGGCACGACGCCTATCTGTTCGAGGTCAAGAAGCCGTCGGAATCCAAACACCCCGGCGATTTCTATAATCTCAAGGCTACGATCCCGGCGGCCGAAGCTTTCCGCGATCCGAAAGACAGCGGCTGCTCGCTGGCCAAGAGCTGACGTCTAATCCCTCCCCCCAAAGCGGGGAGGGTGGCCGTGAGCGTAAGCGAGCGGGCCGGGTGGGGTCAGTTTCGACATCATCCCCACCCGGCCCCCGCGCTTCGCGCGATGCCACCCTTCCCCTATGGAGGAGGGATAAGGTAACCGCATGTTCGAAATCTTCGGCATCCCTTCGACCGCGCTGTTCGGCCAGCTTCTGATCGGCCTGATCAACGGCTCGTTCTACGCACTCCTGAGTCTCGGCCTAGCCGTGATCTTCGGCATGCTCAACATCATCAACTTCGCCCACGGCGCCCAATACATGATGGGCGCCTTCGCCGCATTCCTGCTGCTGCAATGGACCGGACTCGGCTATTGGCCGGCGCTGATCGTTGCGCCGATCCTGGTTGGCATTTTTGGTATCGTCATCGAACGCACCATGCTGCGATGGTTGTACCGGCTCGATCACCTGTATGGGCTGCTGCTCACCTTCGGCCTGGTGCTGATCATCGAGGGGGTCGCTCGCAACTATTTCGGCTCGGCCGGGCTGCCCTACACCGTGCCGGAATCGCTGCAAGGCGGCCAAAACCTGGGCTTCATGTTCCTGCCGAACTATCGCGCCTGGGTGATCGTCGCTTCGCTCACGGTCTGCCTCGGCACCTGGTTCGTGATCGAGCGAACGCGGCTCGGCGCTTATCTGCGCGCTGCGACCGAGAACCCGACTTTGGTGCGCGCGTTCGGCATCAATGTGCCGCTGATGATCACGCTGACCTACGGTTTCGGCGTGGCGCTCGCCGCCTTTGCCGGTGTGATGGCGGCGCCGATCTATAACGTCAGCCCGCAGATGGGCTCCTCGCTGATCATCGTCGTGTTCGCCGTCGTCGTGATTGGTGGCATGGGCTCGATCATGGGCGCGATCGTGACCGGCTTCGGCCTTGGCGTCGTCGAGGGTCTGACCAAGGTGTTCTTCCCCGAAGCCTCCAACACGGTGATCTTCGTCATCATGGCCATCGTGCTGCTGGTGCGGCCAGCCGGCCTGTTCGGACGGAGAGCCTGACATGGCGGACACTACATTCGCCGCAGCTCAGGGCGCTGACACGGTGTTGGTCAAGCAACGCGGTAACACCAGCGAGTTCATTGCGTTCGTCATCATGGTTGCGTTGCTCGCCGCCGCGCCATTCTTCGTCTATCCGATGGTGGTGATGCAGGCGCTGTGCTTTGCACTGTTCGCCTGCGCCTTCAACCTGCTGATAGGCTACGGTGGGCTGCTGTCGTTTGGGCACGCGCTCTATTTCGGCTGGGCCAGCTACCTGGCGGCGCATTCCGCCAAGGTCTGGGGTTTGCCGCCAGAGCTTGCGATTGTCACCGGCACCTTTACCGCTGCCGTCCTCGGTGTGGTGGCGGGATCGCTGGCGATCCGGCGGCAGGGCATCTACTTCGCCATGATCACGCTCGCGCTGGCGCAGATGATGTTCTTCTTTGCGCTACAGATGAAATTCACGGGCGGCGAGGACGGCATCCAGGGCGTGCCGCGCGGTAAGATGTTCGGCGTCATCGATCTTAGCGACGACGGCAATATGTATGCCATCACGGTGGCGATCTTTCTGGCCGGCTTTCTGCTGATTTACCGCATCATCCATTCGCCGTTCGGCGAGGTGCTGAAAGCCATCCGCGAGAACGAGCCGCGCGCGATTTCGCTCGGCTACAAGACCGACCGTTACAAGCTCCTGGCGTTCGTCCTTTCGGCAACGCTCGCGGGCCTCGCTGGATCGACCAAGGCGATCGTGCTGCAGATCGCCTCGCTCACCGATGTGGACTGGCCGATGTCGGGCGAGGTGGTGCTGATGGCTTTGGTCGGCGGGCTCGGCACGGTGTTCGGCCCGGTCGCCGGCGCCTTCATCGTCGTCGCCATGCAGAACTACCTGGCCCAGGTCGGCCAGTGGGTGACGGTGATCCAGGGCGTGATCTTCGTGTTGTGCGTGCTGTTGTTCCGCCGCGGCGTGATCGGCGAACTGGCCGCATTGTTGCGGATCAGGCTATAGGTTAGCCGCCGTCCCATGCATTGAAATCGGCATCAGATGATGCTATCTTTGATGCGGCACAGGGACCAAAAACATGCGCACCACCGTGGCGCTGGACGATGAATTGCTAGCAAAAGCTCAGCAATACACCGGCATCAAAGAGAAAACTCCTCTTCTCAATGAAGCGCTCAGGTCCCTTGTTCAGCGAGAGGCGGCGCGAAGACTGGCCCGTCTTGGGGGTAGCCAGCCTGGCTTCAAGGCAGGCCGGCGACGCCGGCCAGAGGTCTCGTGATTTTGGTCGATACGTCCGTTTGGGCGCAACACATTGATCGCAATGTTGATGCGTTGACGGCCGCGCTCAATGCCGGTCAGGTGCTGATCCATCCGTTTGTGATTGGCGAACTGGCGATGGGTAATCTTCGCCGGCGCGGGCCTGTCCTGTCCGACCTTCAGGACTTGCCCAAAGTGATCGTGGCGAGCGATCAGGAGACTCTCGGTCTGATTGAGCGAAGCCGTCTATTCGGCATCGGCATTGGCTACGTCGATGCTCATTTGCTGGCTGCTGCACTATTGTCAGCGGGAACTTCATTATGGACGTTCGACAAAAGGCTGGATACTGCTGCCGCCCGGCTAGGACTATCCCACAAGATTGGAAGCTGAGCCCACGATCCAATTGTGCGCCACGCCGCGAGACAAGCGCGACCCGCCTGCATAAGATGCCGCCCGATCCAACAGAGGAAACACCATGTCTGCTGAAGCTCGCTTGAAAGAACTTGGCCTGACGTTACCCAACGTGCCTGCGGCGGTGGCTAACTATCTGCCATATCGCATTGCCGGCAATCTGCTGTTCTTGGCCGGGCAAGGGCCGCGCGATGCGGCCGGCAAGTTCATGACCGGCAAGGTCGGTGGCGAGGTTTCGGTCGAGGAAGGCCACAAGCGCGCCCGCATCGTTGGACTTCAGTTGCTCTCCACCATGAAGGTAGCGCTGGGCTCGCTCGACCGCGTCGATACCGTCGTCAAGATGCTCTGCATGGTCAACGCCGTGCCGGACTTCAAGGACCATCCGAAGGTCGCCGACGGCATGTCGAACCTGTTTGTCGAGGTGTTCGGCGAGAACGGACGCCATGGCCGCTCGGCGGTCGGCATGGGCTCGCTGCCGAACCAGATCTCGGTCGAGATCGAAGGCGTCATTGCGATCAAGCCCTGACATCGCGCCTTGTATGTTTCGAAAGCAGCATACTGAAGGGTGACGTGGGTCGGTTCATAACACCGCCCCCGTCGCGATCGGAAGCCCGCAGCCGCCTCGGTTGACAGACCGCGAATGAGCCAGGTGCTCCGATCGTTTCTTCCATTCCCGGACAGTTGCAAGGGCACGAGCCCGCATCAGCAAGGTAGGGGCACGAAGATGGTGGAGCGCTTTGGTGGCATCGACGTATCGATGGACCGTTTGGATGTGATGGTGCTGCCCGATCGGTCGGGATTTTTGGTCGAAAACAATGCCGAAGGCTGGGCCGAGTTGATCGAGCGGTTGTCCGGCTCGCGGCTTATTGCAATCGGGATCGAGCCGAGCGGCGGATACGAGCGGGGCGTCATCCGTGCGCTGCTCGCGGCGGGCCTGTCGGTCCGTCGAATCAATCCGAACAAGCTGCGGCAGTTCGCCCGGGCCCGCGGCGTCCTGGCCAAGAACGATCGACTCGATGCACGACTGATCGCTGAGTATGTCGCGATCATGCCGACGCGGATTGTGCAGTTCGATCCCGCCGCTCAACGGCTCGCCGAAGTCGTAACCATGCGGCGGCAGCTCTGCGATGAGCACGTCACGGTCCAGAACCAGGCCACCCATGTCGAGGACGCCATGCTGCGGCGTCTCAATAAACGCCGCCTGGCCCGGCTTGAGGCTGATATCTGCCTGCTCGAAAAGCGAATGGCAGAGATGGTCGCTGCCGACCCGGTTCTCGCTCACCGTTATCGACTGTTGATCTCGATGCCGGGCGTTGGTCCTGTTCTGGCATTTACGCTCGTCGCCTTGCTCCCAGAGCTCGGTCAGATGAGTCGCAAGCAGATCGCCGCATTGGTCGGACTTGCGCCCTACGACTTCGACAGCGGAAAGCTCAGGGGACATCGCAGCATCTATGGAGGTCGAATGCCGGTCCGCAACGTCCTCTACATGGCAGCCCTCAGCGCCTGCAGATACAATCCAGTCCTCAAAACGTTCCACAATCGTCTCGCTGCCGCAGACAAAAAGTCCAAGATTGTCATCGTCGCCGTGATGCGAAAGATGATCACAAATCTCAACGCCATGCTGCGCGACGACACCGAATGGCAGCCCAAATCTGCATGAGCTAACAACACAGTTGCTCATTCGGAACTCTATCGAAGTGCCCGGCGCCCCACGGTGCCGGGCACTTGTTCTATGGTGAGGGCGGCCCGCCAAATCCAGCAATGGCATGGCATTTCGCGGTGCCGTGGCCCTCGCATACCGGCGCGAGGGGCGGTAGGATGGCGCGGAACGGCGTTGTGTGACGGCTGCTTTAGCCGCTTTCCGGCACTGGGGAAGGCGGTGATGTGCACCGGGTGGGCGGGTATCCGGGTTCTGTATGCGTGTGGCGATGACCGATTGGCCGGAACGCGGCGCTGACGGGCGCGGCCGTTGGCGTGCATCGCCATGAACAAGCCTTTCACCAACCAGATTTCCACACCGACGGCGTTGCCCGGCGCCGCTGATGTGCGGATCGCGCGCATCGAGACAATCCCGCTCAAGGTGCGGCTCGACCGCACCGCCAATGCGTCCAATCTTTCGATCAGCCACCGCTGCACGATCGTCACCCGCATCCACACCGACGCCGGTGTCATCGGGCAATGCTTCAACGGCAACGACGATGAGTTGCAGGGTGATATCATCAAGATCATTGCCGAGGAGATGGCGCCGAAGCTGATCGGCCATCGGGTGCTGGCGATCGAGGAGGCGTGGGATATCACCCGCGTCTCGACCGAGTCGTTCTTCCGCGACCGGCGCGTCGCCTTGCGCGCGCAAGCCTGCGTCGACAGTGCGCTGCACGACGCCGTCGGCAAGCTCGCCGGCCTGCCGCTGCATGTGATGTGGGGCAGTTCGCTCACCGAGGTCCCGGTGATCGTGCTGGCTGGCTACTATCGCGACTGGAATGAGATGAAGGAACTGGCCGAAGAGGTTACCGAGCTTAAGGCCGCGGGCGCGGCGGGGGTCAAGCTCAAGGTCGGCGGCCGCACTCCGCAGGCCGATGCCCAACGGGCGCGCGTGGTGCGCCGCACCGGCGGCGACGATTTCGTCCTTGCATGCGACGCCAACCAGGGCTGGACTCGCGCCGAGGCGATCGAGTTTGCCGAGCGGACCGCTGATCTGCACCTGCGCTGGCTCGAAGAGCCCTGCAAGTGGGACAACGACCGCGCTGACATGGCCGCGGTGCGCGCCGCGACGAAGGTGCCGGTATCGGCCGGGCAAAGCGAGCTGTCGCGCTACGGTTGCCGCGATTTGATCACGGCGGGCGCGATCGACATCTGTAATTTCGACGCAAGCTGGGGCGGCGGTCCGACCGAGTGGCGGCGGGTCGCCACCATGGCGGAAAGCTTCAACGTCGGTGTCACCCAGCACATCGAGCCGCAGATCGGGGCCATGCTGGTGGCCGGCGCGCGCAACGGCACCTTCGTCGAGGCGCTGCTGCCGTGGCGCGATCCGTTCTTTCACAAGCTGATCGCCGATCAGAAGTCGTATTCCGGCGGAAAATATCCGCTGCCGGATCAGCCCGGCTGGGGCTGGTCGTTCGACACCGACTATCTCGAATTCGCGCGCCGCAAGGATTGAGGCGCGTCAGGGCATGACGGAGTGAAGGTCGTGCCGAAGGCCGGCGATTCCGAACAGAAAATCATTGAGTGGCTCGGCGGCCAGCGGGACGCCATGTTGGCGCTGCTGCGCACCTTGGTGAACACAGACAGTGGCTCCTACGACAAAGTAGGTGTCGATGCGGTTGGCGGGCACATCCTGAATTTTCTCCGCGATCACGGCATCCAGACCGAGGTGACGCCGGACGACAAATTCGGCGATGCAATTTCCGCCACCGTTGCACAGACCTCGCCGCCGCTAGGCAACCGGCCGATCCTGCTGATGGGCCATCGCGACACCGTGTTTCCGAAGGGTGAGCCGACGCGGCGGCCGTTCAAGATCGAAGGTGACCGTGCCTACGGCCCTGGCGTCGCCGACATGAAGGCCGGCCTGGTGATGAACTGCTTCGTGCTCGCCGCGATCAAGAAATTCGGCGGTGCGCCGGCGCCGGTGATGGCGCTGTTCACTGGCGATGAGGAAATCGGCTCGCATTTTTCACGGCCGGTGATCGAACGGCACGCGCGGGCGGCGCGGGTCTGTTTCAATTCGGAACCCGGGCGTGGGCCCGGTGCCGCGGTGACCGGACGCAAGGGCGGCGTGTTCATCCGTTTCGAGATCACCGGCAAGGCTGCGCACTCCGGCGTCAATTTCGAAGTGGGTATCAGCGCCATCAACGAACTGGCTCACAAGATATTGGCGCTGCGCGAATTGAGCGAACCTCAAAACGGCATTACGCTCAACGTCGGCGTGGTGTCCGGCGGACAGACCGTCAACACCGTGGCGCCGTGGGCCAAGGGCGAGGTCGATTTGCGCTTCATCACGCCCGAACAGCGCGCTACAACTTTTGCCAAGGTCGAGGCCGTCATCGCCAAAAGCTATGTGCCAGGCACGACGGCCAAGCTCGAGATCACCGGCGAGTTCGTGCCGCTGGTCGAGACTGCCGATGGCAAGGCGCTTTATGAGCACTACGCCGCCGCGCTGAAGGACCTGGGCATCGCCGAGACCTCGGCGCTGTTCACCGGCGGCTGCGCCGATTCCGGTTTTGCGTCGGCGACTGGCACGCCGACCATTTGCGCAGTCGGTCCGGTCGGCGGACGGGCGCATTCGCCGGACGAATATCTGGAGATCGAGACAATGGTGCCGCGCGCCCAGGCGCTGGCGCTTGCCGTGCTGCGATTGCCCTAGCCGCTTGCCGCGGTCCAGCCGCCCTTTATGATCGCTGCGAATTCCTCGCGCTGACTTCCAAGGAAAATTCATGTCTGCACTGTTTTCCCCGATCAAGCTTGGCAATCTTGAACTGCCCAACCGCATCGTCATCGCGCCGATGTGCCAGTACAGTTCCGATGACGGCACCGCGACCGACTGGCACATGAGCCACCTCGGCATGCTGTCGAATTCCGGTGCAGGCCTACTGGTGGTCGAGGCCACCCATGTGGAGCGCGCCGGCCGCATCACCCACGGCTGCGCCGGGCTTTACTCCGACGACAACGAGGCGGCGCTGGCGCGCGTGATTTCGCATTGCAAGCGCAACGGCACCGCCAAGCTCGGCATCCAGATCGCTCACGCCGGACGCAAGGCCTCCTCGCAACGGCCATGGCAAGGCGGCGGCGCCCTCAAGGACGGCGAAGACCCATGGCAGACCATCGCGCCGTCAGCCATCGCCTACGGCGACAACTGGCACACGCCACGCGCGATGACGACCGCTGACATCACGCGGGTGTGCGAGGCATTCGTCAATTCGGCGCGCCGCGCGCTCCGGATAGGCTTCGACCTGATCGAGTTGCACTACGCACACGGCTATCTGGCGCACTCGTTCCTGTCGCCGATTTCGAACAAGCGCACCGACGAGTACGGTGGCTCGCTGGAGAACCGGATGCGCTTCGGCCTCGAAACGGCGCGCGCGGTACGGGCGGTCGTGCCCAAGAGCGTGCCGCTCGGCGTGCGTCTGTCCGCGATGGAGTGGAAGGACGGCGGCATCACCGCCGATGAAACGGTTGCCTACGGCAAGGCTCTGAAGGCGGGCGGCATCGATTTCATCGATTGCTCGTCGGGCGGCATCACCGCTGACACAAGGACCCCGACCACGCCTGGCTACAATCTGACCATCGCGGAGCGGGTGAAGCGGGAGGTTGGCATTCCCACCCGCGTCGTCGGCCTGATCACCGCGCCGGCACAAGCGGAGGCGATCATCGCCGAGGGCAAGGCCGACATGGTGGCGATGGCGCGCGCCATGCTCGACGATCCGCGCTGGGGTTGGCATGCGGCGGCGGTGCTTGGCGGTGAGGTGCCACGGGTGCCGCAATATTTGCGCGCTGGCCCGAAGCTTTGGGCGCCCGCCGGCCAACGCGCCAAGGCCTGAACGCGACGATGCGCAATCTCGCCATCGACCCTGAGCGGCTGTGGGGCGAGATCATGGAAACAGCCGCCATTGGTGGTACCGCGAAAGGTGGCATCTGCCGGCTGACGCTGACAGACCTCGACCGGCAGGTGCGCGATTGGTTCAAGGCGCGCGCCGAAGATCTGGGCTGCCGCGTCACCACCGACGACATGGGCGCGATGTTCGCGCGGCGCGAGGGCAGCGCGAATGTACCGCCGATCGCATTCGGCAGCCATCTCGACACCCAGCCGACCGGCGGAAAATTCGACGGTGTGCTCGGCGTGCTGGCAGCGCTCGAAGCACTGCGCACGCTGGTCGCGGCCGGCTACGAGACCTACGCGCCGATCGAGGTGGTGAACTGGACCAACGAGGAGGGCTCGCGGTTTGCGCCGGCGATGGTGTCATCCGGCGTGTTCGGCAAGGCGATTGAGAAGGACTGGGCGCAATCGCGCACCGACCGCGATGGCGTGACGTTTGCTACTGCGCTGGAGGCAATCGGCTATCGCGGCGCAGAGCGTTGCGGGGAACATCCGCTGTCGGCGTTCTTCGAATTGCACATCGAGCAGGGACCGATCCTCGAAGCCGAGGGCAGGGACATCGGCGTTGTCACCGGCGTGCAGGCGATGCGCTGGTATGAGGTGACGATCTCCGGCCAGGACGCCCACACCGGCGCGACGCCAATGCATTTGCGCAAGAACGCGTTGCTGGGCGCAGCGCGCATGGTCGATGCGGTGGATGCAATTGGCGGCCGGCATGCGCCGGGCGTCGCCACCGTCGGACGGATCGAGAACCGGCCGAACTCGCCGAACGTGGTGCCGGGCGAGGTGTTCTTCATGATCGACCTGCGGCATCCGGACGGCGCCGCGCTCAATTCGATGGAGTCCGAGGTGCGCGCCGCGCTTTCGCGCACATGCGATCCGCTCGGGTTGACGTTCGCCGAGCAGCGCATCTGGGACCAGCCCGCGGTGCGCTTCGATGCCGGTTGCGTCGCGGCCTTGCGGCATGCGGCAGCGCTATCTGGCTATTCGGCGCGCGATATCGTCTCCGGCGCTGGCCACGACGCGGCGTATGTGTCCCGGGTGGCGCCCGCCGCCATGATTTTCGTGCCGTGCCTTGGCGGCATCAGCCACAACGAAGCAGAATTCTCCTCCAAGGAGCAATGCGCCAAGGGCGCGCAGGTGCTGCTGCAGGCGGTGCTGGACTACGACCGCCAGCTTGCCGAGCGCGGCGGGGTAACCCGCTCATGAGTACGACGAGTGGCGCGCTCTGATGGACCCGTTCGTCTTTCTCGCGGTGCTGTTTGCGGCGGCGTGCCACGCCGGCTGGAACGCCAGCATCAAGCGTACCCTCGATCCGCTCGCCACCACCGTGCTGATCGCGATCGGCGCAGGCCTCGTAGCGCTGCCGATCGTGCCGTTCGCCGGCATCCCTGAGCTTCCCGGCTGGCCGTGGCTGATCGCTTCGATCGTCATCCACTTGTTCTATTTCGCCGGCCTGATCGAGAGCTATCGCACGGGCGATCTCGGCCAGGTCTATCCGATCGCGCGCGGCGCGGCCCCGCTGATGACCGCGACGATGACCACGCTGTTCGTCGGCGAGCGGCTTGGTGTCTATGGCTGGGGCGGCGTCGTGTTGCTCGCGGCGGGCGTGCTGCTGCTGTCGCTACGCGGCGGGCGCGATCTCGCCAAGCTCGACCGCACCGCCGTCGGCTTCGCGCTGTTCACGGCCGTGACCGTCTGCGCCTATTCTGTGGTCGACGGCATCGGCGCGCGGGCCTCCGGGCCGGGCCTGGCCATCGGCTATTCGACAATCCTGTTTGTCGGCATCGCGCCCGTGGTGGTGGCTTATGCGTTGGCGCGGCGCGGCACTGTCGTTTTCAAGCAGATGGCGCCATTCTGGAAGATCGGTCTCGGCGGCGGCGCGCTCGCCGTGATCTCTTACAGCATTGCGATCTGGGCGATGACGGTGGCGCCGATCGCCATCGTTGCGGCGTTGCGCGAAACCAGCGTGTTGTTCGGCGCCATCATTGCGGTGGCGATCTTGAAAGAACCGCTGCGTCCGGCGCGGATCGTCGCGGCGCTGATGATCGTCGCCGGGCTGATGTTGCTGCGGGTGGCTTAGCCTTTAGCGGGCGCGGCCAGCGCCGTCTGCTGCGGCACCCCGATGCGGCCGAAGCCGGGAAGCTTGATGCCCGGATGGCGCAGATCGAGGCCGGCGACGAGGCCGAGGAAGTTCACTTCGACGCCCTCGACCCAGCCGAGCTTGATGCCGAGGAGGCCCCACAGGCTCGCCTCGATCCCGGTGCCGCTGTCGGTGAGACCGGCATAAGGCCACGGACGGAAGTCGCGGCCGACGGCATTGGCCGGCAGCGCGGTTGCTGCCTCCGGAATGGCGCGAAGCATGGTGGCGACGAAGGTGTTGCTGTTTGGACCCGGCCAGATGCGGTAGTCGCCGGCGTTGGCGTATTGATAGGCCTTCACCGCCGCCTCGATCTTGGGGATCGCCTTGGTGGCCGCGTCACCCTGAAGATCGAGCACCACCTGCGGCTTGTTGCCGAACCACAGCCCGTCCGGCGCCCAGCCGTTGATCCGCACCGGATTGCCCCAGCCGACCACGTCGTAACGCCGCCAGCTTTTCGCGTTCTCGGGCTTGAGCACGATCCAGGAGTGCACGGCGAACACGCCTTTCCAGCCGCCGGTGCGGCCCGACATGATCAACACGCGCGCCTGCGGGAATGCCGTCGGCGACGGCAGGCTGCCGGTCGAGGACCAGCTTGCGTCGCGCCAACTGGTCGGCCCGCCTTCATAGGCGAACAACGCGGCGCGGGCCGCAATCGGGAGCAGAAAGAGGGCAAGGAGTGAGAGCATGATGGACTTACGGCGGAGGGAACTTGTGCGCGGAATTGGGGAGGCGATGGGCGTATCCATGACAGTTCGATTATAAGTGGTTCGCGACGCAATCGTGGCAAGTCACACTCCTGCGACATTATCGATGAGTAATCCCATCCTGGTCGAAGTCCTGCGCGGCAATCACGTCGAAAGCGTGCACAGCGGCGCCATCGCGGTCGCAGACGCACGGGGCAAGCTGCTGCTGGCGTTGGGCGATGTCGAGCGCTCGGTTTTTCCGCGGTCTGCGGTCAAGGCGTTGCAGGCGCTGCCGCTGGTCGAGAGCGGTGCCGCCGATCTCTATGGCATCGACGCCGAGGGGCTGGCGTTGGCCTGCGCCTCGCATTCGGGCGAGCCCCGTCATATCGCGACGGTGACGCGGATGTTGGCCGGCGCTGGCCTCGATGCGTCGTCGCTTCGCTGTGGCGCGCACTGGCCGCTCCACCAGCCGTCGGCGCAGGCATTGGCGCGCAGCGGCGGCACGGCCGGCGCCATCCACAACAACTGCTCCGGCAAGCATGCAGGCTTTCTGTGCGTCGCCTGCGCCACCGGCGCTGACCGTGAGCACTACACCGACCCGAACCATACGGTGCAGCGCATGGTGCGCGCCGCCATCGAACAACTCACTGGCGCGCCGCTCACCGCGGACGATTGCGCCATCGACGGCTGCTCGGCGCCGACTTGGTCGCTGCCGCTGGTCAGCCTCGCCCGCGGATTTGCCCGCTTTGCCACCGGCACTGGGCTCACGCCCGATCGCGCCCGCGCCGCGGCGCGGTTGCGCGAGGCCTGCGCCGCGCACCCCTGGCACGTCGCCGGCACCGGGCGATTTTGCACCAACATCATGGAGCGGTTCGGCAATCGCTATTTCGTCAAGACCGGCGCGGAGGGGGTTTATTGCGCGGCGCTGCCGGAGCATGGCCTGGGCGTAGCCTTGAAATGCGATGATGGCGCCGGCCGTGCGGCCGAAGTGATGATGGCGGCGACGCTGCTGCGCCTGTCGCGCTCGATCAACGAGCAGGAGCAGCTCGAGCCGTTTACCCAAGTCATGCTGCGCAACCGCAACGGCATTGCTGTCGGCGAAGTGAGGCCGACACAGTTGCTGTCGGTGTGGTGATCAAACCAACCGGATCGCCGGCGCGGCGATACTGTCGGTCATCACATTGATGCATGCGGGCTTGCCGCTGTCGAGCGCGCGCTCGATCGCCGCGGGCAGGTCGGCCGCACGTTCGACATGTTCGCCGTGGCCGCCCAGAGCTTCGATCACGCGGTCGTAGCGAGCCGGCAGCAGCTCGCAGCCGTGCATACGGTTGGCGCCGTAATCGCGGCGCTGGATTTCGCTTTCCGCGTTCCAGCGCGCATCGTTGCCGAGAATCGCGACGAACGGCAGGCCGCGCCGCACCGCGGTCTCGAACTCGGCGATGTGAAAGCCGATGGTGCCGTCGCCCAGCACAGCGAACACCGGCGCGCGCGGCTCGATCATCCGCGCTGCCAGCGCGAACGACAGCGCGCTGCCGATCGAGCCGGTGACGCCGTTGATCAGACGGCGGTGTACGGGGAGCATGGCCTGGCCCCATTGTGAGAATTCGCCACCGTCGCAAATCAGCACCGTCTCGGGATCGTGGGCGACGAACGGGGCCAGCGTGCGGAACACCTCCGCCGGATGCAGACGGTTTGGCGTTTGCGCTGTCATGCTCTGCCAGGCGGACGGTCTTGTATCGAGAGCCGAACGCGCCTCGGTGAGCCATCCATTTTTCCGCGATGCACCTTTCTTGGCCTGGGATAGCAGCGCGTCGCCGGCATTCATCGGATCGGCTACCACGCCGAGAACGAGGCGTTCGCCTTTTTCCTTTCGGGCGCGTTCGACCATCGCTGCGTCAGGATCGATCGAGACGATTTTCACTGCGGGATCGAATGCCGGGCCGGCGGCCCACTTGGTCGTGAAATCGAGCGCCTTGCCGAGCAGCACAATCAGGTCGGCACGCTTGATGACATCGGGCAAGGCGCCGAGTGTGGCATCGGCAATGCCGCGCGGGCTTTCCATGATGATCGCCGGTGCACCCGTCGCGGCTTCAAGCTTAGCGAGCATAGCGCGGCCGCGGACGGTCGAAAGTTGCGGCCCACCAACGACGAGCGGCCTGTGGCTGGCCGCGATGGCGGCGAGGATTTTTTCAGCCGCACCATCGTCAAGGCGGACAGGGGATGGTTTCGCCGCGTCGGGCCATTGCACGGCGCCCGCTTCCACTCGCGCGTCGAGTAGGTCGGACGGCAGGCTGACATGAACCGGTCCAGGCCGCCCCGACGTAGCGACGCGGACCGCCTCCGCGAGATCGCGGCCAAGCGTTGCCGTCGCTTTTGCGGTCCACGACGCCTTGGTGACCGGCTTCGCCATCTCGGCCTGGGCCAGTTCCTGGAACCCCCCGCGGCCCAGTTCCCAGGTTGCGGCGTGGCCGGACAGCAGCACCATCGGCGACTCGGCGCCGAGTGCAGTGAATAGCGCACCGACCGCATTGGCGTGACCGGGGCCGCCGGTGACCAGCGCAATGCCGGGTTGCCCGGTCAGGCGGCCGTGGGCGTCGGCCATGTGCACCGCGGCGGCTTCATGACGCACGTGGACAAGATCGAGGCCGGCGTCGAGCGCAGCGTCGAAGATCGACATGATGTGATTGCCCGACAGCGTGAACACGCGAGTGCAGCCAAGGCGCGCCAGCGATCGGGCGATGATGTCGGCGCCGCGGAGCGTATCGGTGGTGCCGGTCAACGAGTGATCCTCCGCAGTGAGTCCGATTCTTGGGCCAGGACTGGCGCTAGCTCCTTTATCACATGCCGGTCGGCCAGCGGCACGCCCGGGATGCTCCGTTTCCAGCGCATAGGACCTTGATTTGGAACGCATATCGCAGACGGAACGAAACCGGCCAACTGGCGATTATTTCGGGTGGTTGTGGAGGTTTACCAAAGGAGACCCCCTATGAGTGACTTCCGTACTGACCCCAATTTCCCGCGTCATGACATGAACGACGACGACAGCCGCGTGCAGTGGGCTGCCGTCGCCGTGATCCTTCTGCTGGTCGGCGGCCTGATCGTTGCGTCGGCATGGACCAGCGGCGAGCAGACCGCCAACGGCCCGGCTATCGAAACCACCGGCTCTGGCGGTTCGCTTGGGTCGACGGCCACGATGCCGCCTCCGCAGCGTCCGGCGCGCTAGGCGTCATTCAGTCAAATGAAAAGCCCCGGCCCGCGCGCCGGGGCTTTTTTCTGGGCTGTCGAAAGTGAGATCGGCGGGATGAAGGATTACTCGGCGGCAAGGGCAGCCGGCTGGCGGATTTCGCCGAGCGATTGGCGGACGACGATCGCAGCACCTTGCAGCGCAAGCGCTGCCATGATCGCAGCGACGATCACGTCCGGCCATCCGGTGCCGGTGCCGAATACGCCAAGAGCCGCCAGCAGCACGGCGAGATTGCCGAGCACGTCGTTGCGCGTGCAGATCCAGGCGGAGCGCATGTTGGCATCGCCGTGACGATAGGCCCACAGGAGCCCGAACGAGGCGGCGTTGGCGGCGAGCGCGGCAAAGCCGATCGCGCCCATCGTGAACGCGCTGGGCAGTGTGCCGTGGACCACGTGCCAGATCACCGTTCCGATCACCCACAGGCCGAACAGTCCCATGCTTGCGCCCTTGGCCAGCGCAGCGGTCGCGCGATAGCGCAGTGCCATGCCAACCACGAACAGGCTGATGCCGTAATTGGCCGCATCGCCCAGAAAGTCGAGCGCGTCGGCTTGCAGCGATGCGGATCCGGCGGCAAGCCCCGCGCCGACTTCGACCACGAACATCGACCCATTGATGGCAAGCACGGCCCAGAGCGCGCGCTTGTAGGCGGCGTCCTGTTGCGGACTGCCGAAGTTCAGGGGCGGCGGTGTGCAGCAGCAATCGGCCATGGCCTTAGATAGGCGCGCGACCCGACGTTACACAATCACATCACGTGCTTGGTGGAACGCAAATGCTGCGGGCTATCCGGCCGCGCTGACATGCTCCGCGCAACAATATCCCCCTTGCTTTGGCGGGCACGGCACCGAGCCGTAGGAGCAAAATACGCAGCAGTCACCGCGCCTGGGCTTGAGCCGCTGGCCGCAGCCCTTGCAAGCGTAGAAGAACTGGCAGGCGTTGGTCGGCATCTGCTCACGCTCGCGATGGCCGCAATCAGGGCACTGCAGGATCGATTCGATCTGCATACCGGGGTAATAGGCGACTGACGGCAGTCATGGCCAATCACATGGGCGAGAGCATCGCGAACAGCGGCTCCTGTGGTTGCGTGACGGACCGATGGACTTCCGGTCGTCGGACATTTCAGCTATCCCGGCGGGTGGGACATCGCCGTGGCCGCCACCCCAGACATCGCCACTCTTGCCCGCCGCGTGCGTGACGGCGATCGCGCCATGCTGGCGCGCGCAATCACCTTGATCGAGAGCAAGCGCGCCGATCACCAGAACAAGGCGCATGCGCTCGTGCAGGCGCTGTTGCCGCGCACCGGCGAGGCCATCCGGGTCGGCATCACCGGCGCGCCGGGCGTCGGCAAATCGACCAGCATCGATGCGCTCGGCGCCTATCTCACGGGGAAGGGCCACAAGGTCGCGGTGCTGGCGGTCGACCCGTCATCGACCCGGACCGGCGGCTCGATCCTCGGCGACAAGACGCGGATGGGACGGTTGGCGGTCGACGACAACGCCTTCGTGCGGCCGTCGCCGGCATCCGGCACGCTCGGCGGTGTCGCCGCCAAGACGCGGGAGACCATGCTGTTGTGCGAGGCCGCGGGCTTCGATGTGGTGCTGGTGGAAACCGTCGGCATCGGCCAGTCGGAAACGGCGGTCGCCGACATGACCGATTTTTTCCTGGCGCTGATGCTGCCGGGCGCCGGCGATGAGTTGCAGGGCATCAAGAAGGGGCTGGTCGAACTCGCCGACATGATCGCCATCAACAAGGCCGATGGCGATAACCTTCAGCGCGCGAAGGCGGCTGCCGCAGAGTATCGCGCCGCTCTGCATATCCTGACGCCGCGGTCGCCGAACTGGACGCCACCGGTGCTGACCTATTCGGCGCTGACCGGCAATGGCATTGCAAAGCTGTGGGCACAGGTGCTGGCGCACCGCGAGCGCATGACGAAGAGCGGCGAACGAACTGTGTTGCGGCGCGAGCAGCAGGTGAAGTGGATGTGGTCGATGCTGAACGATCGCGTCTTGGCGCGGCTGAAGTCGGACGCGGGCCTGCGCGCTCGGCTGCCGGCCCTCGAAGCTGCGGTTGCCGAAGGGCGGTTGTCGCCGCCGCTTGCGGTCACGGAAATTATCGACGCGATGGGGCTTTAAGACGAATGCATTGGTTGCGAAGAGCACCATTTTCACCAATGCTAAAGAATTAACACCTAGTGTTTGCGGATTGGTCGCCCGTTTCCTCGCGATTTCATTGAGTTTTGCTCATGCAGCCTGGCGAAAAACGAAAAAACCCACGCCGTCTGGTTAGCTACCCGGCTTTTATCGACCTTGGGGATGATCGCCCGGCCGTCAAATGTGCGCTCTGCGACGCATCCCAGGAAGGCGCGCAACTCGCGGTGGCAGATCCCGCGGCTTTGCCCGACGAATTCATCCTGGCCTTGAGCTCAGACGGCGCGGCGCGGCGGCGTTGTCGCGTCACGTGGCGAGCCGAGGACAGTATTGGCGTCCAGTTCTTGAAGGACGTTAAGAACGGTGCGCGCGCCATTCGGCGCCCGGTCGCGCAGGTTGCGCTTGAGCAGGCCCCTCCGACCGCTCCGCAGGCTGTGGAAGACCAAGTCGATATCGACGACCTCGCCGGCCGCTGAGCGCGCCTTAACCATCCCAATGCGGCACAGCGGAAGCGTGCCACCGCGCTCGCGCGGCTGAATTGTGCCATCCCGGCACGCATTTTCTGGCCCGGGACTTGAAAGGTCCGCTCCGATTCTACCGGAGCCGGACCATGGACATCCACCGCCGCCGTTTGCTGACCGTATCCGCGTTAACGGGCGCGACGGTCCCGCTGACAACGCTGGCCACACCGGCCGGCGCCGCGCCGCTATCCAGCCTCGGCGTCGATGCCACCCAGCTTGGAGTGCGGGCGGGTGGCGGCGCCGACCAGACCCACATGTTGCAAGCTGCGATCGATAAGACCGCGGGCGCGCGCGTGCCGCTAATGCTCGGTCCGGGCGACTATCGCGCCAGTGGGCTGTCGCTGCCGGCCGGCACGCAACTCATTGGCGTGCGCGGTGCGACGCGGCTTGTCTTCAACGGTGGCTCGGGATTGATCGGCGCGCGCGGCGCCGACCATGTCACGCTCGCGGGGCTGGTGCTCGAAGGCCTGGGCAAGCCGCTGCCGGAGCAGGGCGCGCTCGCGGCGTTCGAACAATGCACCGATCTGCGCATCCTCGATTGCGAGGTGAACGGCTCCGGGCGCGGCGGCATCCGGCTCTATCAGGTGGGAGGCACGGTTTCGGGCAACACCGTAACCGACACCGCTGACGTCGCGATCTACTCGCTCGACGCGCGCGGACTTTCGATTCAAAACAACGTCGTCCGCGAGGCCGGCAACGGCGGCATCCTGGTGCATCGCTCGGCGATCGGCGACGACGACACGCTCGTGCTCGACAACCGCATCGAGGACATCGATAACCGCGCCGGCGGTTCCGGGCAGTACGGCAATGCCATCAACGTGTTCCGTGCGGGCAACGTGATCGTCCGGGGCAACCGCATTAGCCGTGCCGCCTATTCCGCGGTGCGCGGCAATTCGGCGTCCAACATCCAGATCGTCGGCAATACGGCGACCGACCTGGGCGAGGTCGCGATCTATTCGGAGTTCGGCTTCCAGGGCGCCGTGATCGCCAACAACACCGTCGATGGGGCGGCGCTCGGCATCGTGACCTGCAACTTCAACGAAGGCGGCCGTCTTGCCATCGTGCAGGGCAACATGATCCGCAACCTCAAGGCCAAGCGGCCGATCGGCACTGCTCCAGACGATGCCGGCGGCGTCGGTATCGCTGTCGAAGCTGATGCGTCGGTGACCGGCAATGTGATCGAAAACGCGCCCAGCGCCGGCATCATGGTCGGCTGGGGCTCGTACATGCGGGATGTTTCGGTGACCGGTAACGTGGTGCGATTCGCGCCGCACGGCGTTGCGGTTTCGGTGGTGCCGGGAGCGGGCACCGCGGTGATCGCTGGCAATTTGATTTCGGGTGCCTTGCGCGGGGCCATCGTCGGTATGGACCACGCCCGGGCGGTGACCGGCGATCTCAGCCAGGAGCCGACGCGCTACGCCAATCTTCAGATCAGCGGCAACCGGGTGCGCTGAACGTCATGAAAGCCCTTCCGCAGGACGATCAGACACCATCGATGGAAGTCGAGCCCGAAGAAAAATTTGGTTGGACATCGCCGCGCTCCGTGGAGGACGCGAGCGTGGACGACCTGCGCCGGCATCACGCCCGGGGCTTGCGCCGTGATTGTATCGCCGGACTTCGCATCCTGCGCTACCTCGCGATGGCGGACGGCGTCGTGACGGTCGAAGAATTGAACGTCATCGCTTCGTACCTCGAAGGACGGCTGGCGCTGCTGAAGGTCGAGCATGACGCCGAACTGACTGCGCAGCTTCTGGCCGACGCGGCCACCATCACCGTAACGCCGCGTAGGTTGCAGACCGCCGCGAACGCAATCGCCAAGGATCAGGACTATTTCGCGCTGGTGCTGAGTTGCGCGCTTGTTCTCGTCGAACTCGAGGGCGATGTGACCGCACTGGCGCTCCACGTGCTGGAAACGCTGACGGCGGCTGGCGACTCCGCCGGATGGCTTGCGCCAGGCCAGTCGGCCGCGCTCCTGACCAATCTCTGCCTTGGCGCGGACAATAGCGTTCGCGCATAATCCATCCGTCTGAATACGGATGGATGCAAACGGCATGGCGCGTCTCAAGGATCGTGTCGCAATCGTTACCGGTGCCGGCTCCGTTGGGCCGGGTTGGGGCAACGGCAAGGCTGCGGCTGCCACCTTCGCCCGCGAAGGCGCGAAGGTCTTCGCCATCGACATCAATGAATCCGCGGCGGCGGAAACCACGGATCTCATTCGTAAGGAAGGCGGCACCTGTGTGCCGTTCCGCGCCGACGTTTCGCGCGATCACGAGGTGAAGGCGCTGGTGGCGGCCTGCGTGAAGGAGTTCGGCCGCATCGACATCCTGCACAACAACGTCGGTATCAACCGGAAGGGTGGCGCTGCCGCGCTGACCGAGGCCGATTGGGACCTCGTCATCGACACCAACCTCAAGGGCATGTTTCTGACCTGCCGCGCCGTGCTGCCGATCATGGAACAGCAGGGCCGCGGCGTTATCGTCAACGTGTCATCGATCACCGCGATCCGTTATGCGCGCAGGCCCTACATCGCTTACGCCACCAGCAAGGGCGGCATCCTGGCATTCACCCGGACGCTCGCCGTCGAGTATGCGGGGAAGGGCATTCGCGCGAACTGCATCATGCCGGGCCACATCAACACGCCGATGGTGCATGTCGACAATCCGGGGCATCCGGGCGGCGTCGAAGGCTTCATCAAGGAGCGTGACAAGTGGGTGCCGATGGGGCGCATGGGCGAAGCCTGGGACGTCGCCAACGCCGCGCTGTTCCTGGCCTCCGATGAAGCGTCCTACATCACCGGTACCGAAATCATCGTCGATGGCGGGCTCACCGCCGCAACAGCGTGGTAATGCAATGGACCTTGGACTGAAGGATAAGGTGATCCTGATCACCGGAGCCGCGAGCGGTTTCGGCCAGGCGGCGACGCGGCTTCTGTTCGATGCGAAAGCCAAGCTCGTACTGGCTGACGTCAATACGCAGGGACTGGCGGCTATCGCGCGCGAGGCGCGGTGCGGGCGTCGAAACCATGGAATGCGCCCTCGACGTGTCGTCGCCCGAGCAGGCACAGGCGGTCACCGCCAAGGCGGTGGAGAAATTTGGGCGTATCGACGGTTTGCTGCATTTCGCCGGCGTGATCGACACCCACAGCATTGCCGACACGACGGTGGCGCACTGGAATCGGGTCATCAACATCAACCTGCTCGGTACCTTCCTGATGGTGCAGGCGGTGTCCGCTGTGATGGCGAAGCAGGGCAAAGGCCGGATCGTACTCACGGCGTCGGATTCGGCGCGGAAGGGCGCTCATATCAGCGGGCCGGCCTATGCGGCGTCGAAGGGCGGGGTAATCGCGTTGACGCGGGATTTCGCCATGAAGCTCGGACCTTCGGGGATCGCAGTCAATGCGATCTGCCCAGGCATCGTGCTGACGCCGATGGTGACCAATGAGGTCCCCGAAGGCGGTGCTCGACGAGGTGACGAGCCGCACACCCCTCGGACGACTCGGGCAGCCCGACGATATGGCGGGCGCGGCGATCATGCTGCTCACCGATGCGGCCAAATTCATCAACGGCGAGATCGTCGAAGTGAACGGCGGCTTTTTCTTCGATTGATGGTGTCGCCGCCGGAATGAAGTGAACCGTTCGTCCCCGCGAAAGCGGGGACCCAGAGCTTCTTGGCAAAGACTAGGTCCCGCGTCCGCGGGAACGAACGGAGTGTGCGGCAAGCGATTGCTGAAACGCTACCGCTTCGACACCGCGACGAGCTTGTCCCACATTTCCTTCATGTCGGGCTTGCCCTTGACGATGTCGTCGCCGACGGTGGCGAGCTTCTGTTGCAACTCGTTGGTTTCTGCCTCCGGCAGCGTCACCATTTCGCCGCCGTTGGCTTTCCAGTTCGCTCGCGAGCGCTCGAGGAAGTCCAGCGACCACGGCAGCACTTCGGTCGCGACCGCCTTGCTGGTGGCCATGACCTGCGTCTGAAGATCGGCCGGCAGCGCGTCGAACCAGCGCTTGCTCAGCGTGGTGATGCTGTAGAAATACGCATGGCGTGTTTCGACCATGTATTTGGCGGCGCTTTCCAGCACATTGGGATCCTAAGCTTAGAATTCCACGTGGACAAGTTGTCG
>JADMIO011741531.1_pt1 | contig 37090 bp, 43 predicted proteins | sample 8958161 | NCBI WGS metagenome assembly JADMIO01 (sample SAMN16585339, study PRJNA669376) | soil metagenome | isolation source: Crop rotation soil | place: USA: Cullars Rotation, Alabama | collected 2011
GCCGCGACTTCAAGTCACGTGAATTCCAAGCTTCGGATCCCACTGTGCTGGAAAGGGCGTCGACAGGGAAGGCAACATCACCACGCTCGGGCGCGGCGGCTCCGATACGACCGCCGTCGCGCTCGCCGCGGCGCTCAAGGCCGACGAGTGCCTGATCTATACCGACGTGGACGGCGTCTACACCGCCGATCCGCGCCTCGTCCCCGAGGCGCGGCGCATGCACAGCGTCACGTTCGAGGAGATGCTCGAGATGGCGAGCCTCGGCTCCAAGGTCCTGCAGATCCGCTCGGTCGAGTTCGCCGGCAAGTACCGCGTGCCGCTGCGCGTTCTCTCGAGCCTCACCGATCCGGACATGCCGCTCGCCGAGGAGGCGGCCTCCGGCACGCTCATCACCTTCGAGGAAGACGAACACATGGAAGAGGCCATCGTCTCTGGCATCGCCTGCAACCGCGACGAAGCCAAGATCACCATCCTGGGCGTGCCCGACCGCCCCGGCATCGCGTACGCGATCCTGGGCCCGGTCGGCGACGCCAACATCGACGTGGACATGATCATCCAGAACGCCGGCGCCGACGGCATGACTGACTTCTCGTTCACCGTCCACCGCAACGAGTACAAGAAGGCGCTCGACGTGCTGAACTCGCAGGTGAAGGGCCACATCAAGGCGACCGACGTGCGCGGCGACGACCGCGTGTGCAAGGTGTCGCTGGTGGGCGTGGGCATGCGAAGCCACGCGGGCATCGCCTCGAGGATGTTCCGCACGCTGGCCGAGGAGGGCATCAACATCCAGATGATCTCGACCTCGGAGATCAAGATCGCCGTGGTGGTCGACGAGAAATACATGGAGCTCGCCGTGCGCGCGCTGCACCGCGCGTTCGATCTCGATCAGCCCGCCTGACGCTCTGCTAAACTGCGGGCGCGATCGAGCCTCAATCCGGAGAGGTGCCCGAGTGGCCGAAGGGGGCGCCCTGCTAAGGCGTTATACGGCTTAACACCGTATCGAGGGTTCGAATCCCTCCCTCTCCGCCAAGTCCTTGCGCCGACGCGGTATAATCGCGCTCGCAATGCGCCCGTAGCTCAGTTGGATAGAGTACTTGGCTACGAACCAAGGGGTCGTGGGTTCAAATCCTGCCGGGCGCGCCACTCTTCTAGCAGGTAGTTGTTCCGTCAGGAAAACTGCCTGAATCAAAGACTTCGCTTCGCTATGTGCGACACATCGGTGCTACACGCGCCGCTAAAATTCGCGCATGGAGAAGCAATTGAAGCGTGGTCTTCACGTTGTCCTCAGAGGCACGGTCTACTACTACAACCGCCGTATTCCGCTCGACCTTCTGGACGAGTACCGCCCCGCATCGAAGGTCTATGAGTCGCTAAACACGAGCGACCTCAGCGAAGCGAACAAGCGCGCTGCGAAGCGCACCGCTCAGCTCGATGAGGAATGGGCCGGCAAGCGCGCCTACCGCTCATCTGCGGTTATCGAGGCGCTCCCCGACGAAATGCAGGAAGCCATCCTTGCCCATTGGGCGGCTGAGCAGCTCGCACGGGATGACGATGAGCGCGTCCGGGGCCACCCACGGCCGGCCGGCATGGATAGCGCGGAGGACGCCAATCGGGACTTCCTGGGCGATGTAAAGGAAGCCTACGCAGAAGGCAATTGGCGCTACATGGCGTCGACCGCCGACCGGCTCCTGAAGGATCACGGCGCGAAGCTCTCCCCCAATGCTTACCGCGCGTTCGCCCTTGCGCTGCTCGCCAAGGCCATCACGGTTGCCGAGGCAATCGACAGGCGCTTTGCCGGCCGGCCCGTTCCGACACCGAAGACTGCGCCGGTTGCACCGTTGGGCATCAAGGCAATCAGCAAGGAAGACACGCTCACGGCACTCTTCGAGTATTGGAAGAAGAAGCAACAGCCGGTCCATCGTGGGGCGCAGGAGGCGGAGCAATCGGTCCGCGAGTTCGAGCGGATTTGTGGCAAGCGCGCTGCGACTCAGTACACCCGCGATGACGTAATCAAGTTCCGCGACACGCTGAGCGAAGAGGTGGCGGCAAAGGGGCACAGCCTCGAAACAGCCAAGAAGAAGATGAACCTGATAGGCGCTATCTACGCCGTGGCGCTCGATGCGAACAAGGTGCCCTTCAATCCGTTCAATGGCGTCACTCGACCGGGACCGAAGAAGAAGCAAGCCAAGGAACGCAAGCGTTATCCCTACACCATCGAAGACTTGAATGCGCTCTTCGCGCTGCCTGTCTTCACGGCCGGCGAGCGGCCCGAGGGTGGAGCAGGGGAGGCGGCTTACTGGCTCCCGCTGCTCGCTGCCTTCACCGGGGCGCGCCTCACCGAGATGGGACAACTCCACTGCTCGGACGTGAAGACGCGGCTTGGTATCCATTTCATCGACTTCGCGCCCGATTCTGCGAACGGAAAGAAGCTGAAGACCGCCAGCTCCGTGCGAGTCGTCCCGGTGCACAAGACGCTAGAGCGCCTCGGGTTCCTCGACTACGTGGCAGAGATGCGCGCAGCGGGACACGAGCGGCTCTTCCCGCAGATTCGAAGCAACAGTCCGAAGCGCGAGATAACCGCCGCGTTTTCCCAATGGTGGGGCCGCTACGCTCGGACCGTGGTGAAGGACACGAAAAAGACGTTCCACTCGTTCCGCCACTCGTTCAAGGACGCCTGTCGCGACAGCGGACTGCATGATGAGATACACGACAGGCTCACCGGGCACGCAGGCGGGCGGGGTGTCGGTGGTGACTACGGCACGGGTCCGAGCCTCGCGAAGCTCGCGGCCGACCTTCAGCGGGTCAAGTACGCGGGCCTGAAGTTGCCTGCGAAGTGGAAACGCGACGACTTGAAGAAGGCGGCATAAGCCGAGAATGGCGTTAGTGCGCCACATCATCGGCGCGTGCCCCTCGTGCGGGGCGGGAGAGAGCTACGGGAATGTCATGGTAGGCGGGACCACGCTGACGCGCGGTTGCTTACGATGCAGGCACCTTGAGCATCTGCCACTGCCGCCGCTGCAGAAGAAGGTCATCTACCTCGACCAGTTCTTCTTCTCGCATGCCTTCCGCGCTGGCGAGGACAACGAGAAGTTCGTCGTGGCGCAGCAGCGCATTTCGCAACTCGCGCTTGCCGAAAAAATCGCCGCGCCGTATTCCGCTGTTCACGAGGATGAAAGTGCACTTTGGGACCCGGAGCGGCGGGCCCAACTTCTGCAGTTCATTAAGCAGACGGCCCTCGGGCGTCAGTTCGCCAGCGACTTCGACGTCAAATGCCGCCAGATTCACCGCGCCTTCGAGTCATTCTTGAAGCAAGGCCCTACCGTCCAAAGCGTGGAGCGCTCCGACGCGGTACCGAAGGACGCCAACGAGTGGACAGGCTACGAGTGGATCGGATCAGCGGATCGGTAGCCCATTGGTGCATGAGCTTGTCGACAAACATGGCATCGCAGTAAGGCGCATAGGCCGCAATGAACCGGACGTCATAGAACAGCCCACCAAACCTGTTCCTGTTCTTCACTTCGTCCCTGTAAGCGCCTTCGCTCAGTCGCTGCCGCAGCATCGCGAAGAACTCCGAGCCGATACGCTCGTGAGGGACGTTTGCGTAGTACTCGGAGGCAAAGAAGGCCTGTATCCGCTGCATCCGCAGCACCGGGTGCAGTTTCTCGTGATAGTGGCGGAGTCCCTCAACGACCATTACGTTCTCGTTGGCCGTCCAGAACGCCGATGCGTCCCCTTCCACAAATCGCTGCACGTATGCAACGTATGCGTCAATGTAGGACTTGCCCCCGCCGCGTAGCTCGGCGGCCACTGCCTCATCAAAGTTCAAGCCCTCAGAAGCCCAGCTTTCGAACGCGCCCAGGAGCTGCTGCACCATGCGCTCCTTACGCGCCTTCAGTTCATCGTGCGGCTCGACCGGCGTGGCAACATCGGATTACCTCGAGAACACGCCAACCGAGGCGATCCGCGCCTCAATGCTTGAGGTCGCCTCGCGCTTTCTGAAGGACAACGGCGTGATCCTCGAAAAGGGCGGCATCGACGGCTTGCGCGAAAGCCTCGAACAGCTGGCCCAGGTCGCACAGCCATTCACCACCAAAGAAACCACATGAACGACAGACCACCTTACTACCGCAGCTCCACCTATTCGTACGCCGACCGGCTTGCCATCCGCGCGCAGATCGCGACGACTCCGTTTGTCCACGTCCCGCAGATCGCTTCGCAGTGGGGCCTGTCTGTGGATCAGGTTCTAACGCTCGCGGCCGATGTAATCGAACGTCGACGCCGGGGCCTGTAGTAAATCCTATGCCGCAGCTCAATGATGAGACCCGTAACGATGGGCTGCGCCTTTTCAGTGTTATCGGGCAAGGAAGACCATGTATTTCGTAGTAAAGCAGACCGACGTCAAACACTTCGTGACCGAAGCGCAAGCCCGTAAATGGGCGAAGGAACAGTGCGCGTTGCAAAGTGCCGGCGACTCGCCTTTTCTGGTTGGTGTGCCAGTTATCTCCGTTGTACCGACGGACGCTAAGCCAGACTCCTATCGGGTTTATGTCCCGAAGTCAGTTCACGGTCGGAAAAGGAAGGGCCAGTAATGAGCAGTGAAGCAATACGGGTCCAATGGGGCGTCCCTGATGACGTCCCCGAGGACCACACGATGGCAGTTCAAGTCGCGCATTCGCACGACGGCGCGGCGCTCCGATTTGACGCGCAGTCAGACGAGGTGAACCACGTTGGCTCCATTCAGGGGCAAGTGGGTCCAGCGCTCAATCAGCACGCGGGCATTCTCGCCACCGCAAGGGACGTCTTTGGAACGCCCGCACGCGAGCTGACGCCCAAGACGCTGGTAGAGGTCGACGGCGTGCAAGTGGCGCTGAGTGTCGCCGAGTCCATTGGCCTTGTCCGTCGCGACGAAAGTGGCCGCTACGTCGAAGCTACAGCGGACGAGCGCCGCGCGCATGAAGCGCCGAGCCAGCAAGACGATGCCGTGCAGCAGCCCGAGCCATTCGCCGAGGAACAGGAACGCACGCTCGGGGGGCTGGTTAGGGATGTCCCAGCCCCGATTCTCGATGCGGTGCTAACCGACATCGCTATCAAGGCTGCGGAAACCGACGACCTTGCGGTGAACCTCGAAGAGATCGTGTCGACCACGGGCATGACGCCCGAAGCTGCCACGGCATTCGTTGAACAGGCCGCTCCTCTCTTCCAAGCACAAGCCCGTGCGGCCCTCATCGACGTACACGCCGACCCGGATCAGTTCTTGGCATGGGCGCGCGAAAACCGGCCCGACGAGTTAAAGGCGGCGATTGTGAACCACGTCCGGCTTCGCTCGACTGCTGGCTATCGCGCACTCGCGCAGACGTACTTGCGGAACACCGTGCCGAACATCGAAGACCTTCGGCGCTTCGGCTACGAGGCGCGCACAGAGGCGGGCCAGGACATGGTCAAGGTTGATGGAATCTGGATGACCACGCGCGCGGCTGCACGCCAAGGTCGCATCTAACTCAAGGAATGACAATGAACACACAAGAACTGGAAGCACGCCTCGCCGACGCGCTAGAGGCGGTACAAGCGGCAGTCGCCGCGCACGCAAGAGCTGCCCTCGCAGCGGAGGAGGGCACTGGCACAGCGACCGACCTCGCCAAGGCCTCGAAGGAACTCGCGGCTGCGCATCAACGGGCCAGCAACCTTCAAGCCGCGATAGAGGCCGCGCATGAGGCGCAGAACGCAGAAGCAACGGCCGCGCAGCAGTTACTGGCGCAGCAAGGGCAGGCTCGGCTGGACGCCGCACTGCGTGAGGTGCGCTCTGTGATTGCGGAGTGGGACGAAGCCTCGAACGCTTTGGCCGCCGTTGCGAGTCGCATCGTGGACGTAGAGCAGAAGCTGCGAAACACGCCAAACGCCTCGCGTATCCTGGCTGCGCTCGAACGTGCGCGCGTCAATGCAATCGCGTCCGTAGAGCAGAAGGCTCGTGCATGGGTGGGGGAGCCGACGTTATGCTTTGACCCGTGCGCGCTGCAACTCTTGGCCGTACTGCCGGAACCTAGCCAAGGGTGATTGCAAGGAAGGGCGGGGAGTCGATCCTCGCCCTTTCAATAGCAACGATTTATGCGGGGGAGCCGATGGCGATCAAACCCATTACACCGAGCGATCGTGTCTATCCAATGTGCGGATGGCAGACGGGTTCGCTGCCTGAGCAACGAGTAGTTGTGTTCCAGCCGCACTACTACGAGGACGAGACCCCTCCGTTCTCCGAACCATTCGCCGACAAGATCTTTGTGCTGCCGGTGGAACAGATACAGAACCTCATCGACGCATTGCGCCGCGCGGCGGACGAAATCCCGCCGCCGCCGAGTGCGCCGAAGCTGCGGCTCATTGAGTGACTTGCCGAGGCACGCCTTAGCTCAGGCTAACGCTCGGTTTCCCGTCTGAGCGCTTCGCGTGCTTTCCCGACCGCCGTTTTGACCTTGACCCAGGTGCCGCTCCGGCCTGCGCGGTACGGTGAATCTGCGCGCTTCGCGACCACGCCTTCTAACTCCAAACGCTCTATCTCCGAGAACAAGCGCTCGCCGTTCTCACCGATGTGGTGAACGTAGCGAATGCGTGTGCTTCGCGATAACAGGTGCTTGAGGGTTGCCTTGCGCTTCAGCAAAGGCAAATGGCGCAAGTCTCGGCCGTCGAACCGCAAGAGATCGAAAGCAAAGATGGCGGCTGGCGTTTCCACTGCCGCGCGCTGCGCGTCACGAGGACGAGTCTTGAAGGCACGAGCGCAAAGCTGATCGAACTGCGGATGGCCACGGTCGTCTAGCGCGACTAACTCGGCGTCCATCACGATGCCATCGGGCAACTCGTGCAGCTCGTCCGTCAGCTCGGGGAAGGGAAGCGAAAGTGAACGGCCCTGCCGCGAGACCATACGGACCAGCCCGTCAGTCTTCGACGCGAGGCAGCGAAATCCGTCGTACTTGAGTTCCCATAGCCAACCCGGCTCGTTGAATGGCCGCTTGGCGCTGTCGAGGAGGGCTAGGTCGAGGTGAGTTATCGGCGAGGCATCGCTCGACGCGCTGGCCGCCTTCCCGTCTGTCGCGCGGCCTGCATGTGTTGGATCGCCTCGCGGACGTCCTTCGCGCGATTCCCGAACTGCTCGACGGTATCCTTCAGACACTCTTCGTTCACACCCAGCGCCTCGGTCCAGTAGCGGACCTCGTGCGGCTCGTTGAGGTTGATGCGGCTGCGGTCTGCCTTGCCGCGAAGGCGGGGATTGTCAGCCATGTCCGGCGTCCTGGGCGAGTCCTGATAGAACCTGAGACCGCCCAAGTGCGCCGCTTGTTTCCGCCCGCTGTGTCGGCGTTAAGAAGTCACGCGCGAAATCGACGCCCGGAGCGTCTGTGTCCGCTGCATGGCGGTTTGCACCGCGCTAACCATGTCCCCGAATTTCTTCTGGTCGAAGTCTTTCTCCATCTCGCTGAGCGCCAGATCCGTATCGACCTTGAGGACCAGCTCGACAGCGCCGTTCGGGCGCAGCTCGACGATGACCGCCGAGCGCACCACGTTTTCGCTGAACACCAACGCATTGTTGGGGTTGTAGCTCATGCTTCCTCCGCTTCCTTGGTTTTGAGCCGCTTGCCGTTCTCCTCGATCCACTTGACGAGCGCCGCGACGCTGATGGACGTTTCGACGACGTCATTCCGATTGCTGCTCATGGAATACATGTCGGAGACGCGGTGGCGCTGGGTGAGGATCACCCGCTTGCCGCTCTTGGACGCCCTCAGGGAGACCTCCTTGGTCTCCTCGTAGTGGCTGCTTCCGCCCACCTCATTGGAATAATTGCTCAGGCGCATCTCTCCCGACGCGCCTTCCTCGGTAGTACTCATTGGTTCTTCCTTCGTTAGTTTGAGGCGTTCCCCGACCGGGAAAACGCTTCGCCCATTCTTGTAGGGAAACCTAGACTTTTCCAGTTTCATAGCGGAGTGGTGCCGGTCGTAAACAATTGAAGGGAAAAGAGGTATCTCGCTGATTGGCTTCCCACGATGGACACTGTTATTTTGCACAGTATGTGCGAGGCAGTCGCCTTCTACGTCAACGGGCGACAGCAGGCGGCTGTGGCGGGTATTCGGGGCATGGCGCTGCCCGTCGTCACGCGCGGTGGCGGCTTAGCGTGGGTCGAGTGGGGGGCTGCGGCGAACGAGGAGGCCGACCTCCACATAGACCCGTCCGACGGTCCGGGACGTCTCCTCGCGTTGCCGCGCGGCTACTGGGTCTCGCTCGCCGACGTACGCGGCAGCGATTCGCGCTGGTGGGGCCGGAAGGTCCAACCCGTAAAGATAGCCGCCACTGCGTTCCTAATCTGGCGCTCCCACGACGGCATCGCGCTGCATGAATGGGTGCCGCTGAAGGCGGGCGAGTACCTTCAAGGGGCGCTCGCCCGTATTCGATCAACGCGCCGCGTCTATCTGGTCACCGTACCGGCCCCACCCAAGTTCGATGGCGCGCGGCCATGCTGGCCCCGGATCGTGCGCGCGCGCTGAAGCGCACCGCGCGACTCTGCGCTTTTGCCAGGTCACTGTAAGATGCGCGCGCCATGGCATTTCACGCCCCCTTCGACCTCGACCTCGCGCTCGCGCTGAAGGACCAGCTCGTCGTCGCCTTCAGTGGGCTAAGCCTTGGAGCATTCGACGCGGCCACCATCGGTCAGGTCAGTACGGAGCAGGGCGTCTATCAGCTCCACCACAAGGGCACCCTCGTCTACGTTGGGAAAGCCGATAAGTTGCGCAACCGCTTAATGCAACACCACACTAAGATCGGTGGTCGGCAGAACATCTCGGCGACTGACATGGGCTTTAAGTGCCTTTACGTCAACAAGAACTGGACGACGCTCGCGCCCGAAGATGCGTTGATCAAGTTCTACAAGGATCGCGCCGCTGGCGATTGCGAATGGAACGGAAACGGCTTCGGCCCGAATGATCCCGGCCGCGAACGGGAGACTACGAACAAAGACCCCGACGGGTTCGATGCACAGTATCCGATCCGGCACGACTGGCCCTGTACTTGGGCTACTGCAGGCGATTGGAACGCGCTCGACTTGCTGATCCGCTTGAAAGAGGAACTGCCTTTCTTGCTGCGGTATCAGACGGACAAATCAGGCGGGGCGGGGCACTGGAAGAAAGGACATCCAGATCAGGCGGCGGCAAAGGTCACGTTGCCGAGAGCGGGAATGCCAGCGGCCGAAATACTCTCGCTGATCGCCAAGGCGATGCCCGGTTGGCAAGCGACGCGCTTCCCCAGCCACATGGTGCTCTACAAGGAATCGCAGGCTTACCGCTTCGGCGTCACTTTGTAGCCGCGAGAGTCGTCGCCACAGACGTCGCCACCACTTGCGCAAGGCGCACGGGAACGGCGTTGCCCAACTGCCGCATTGCCTCGCTCCAAGCGCCTTGGAAGTTGTAGTCGTCGGGAAATGTCTGCAGTCGAGCGGCTTCCCGAACGGTGAAGTAACGGACAGAGCCATCGACGCGCGCGAGCATGTTCTCGCCACCGGGCACGCCGTGATCGCCAGCCTTCAGCGTCTTCGCCGGCTCGTCCAGAGGACTGCCGGTGTGTCCTGGGTAGGGGCGCGCGCCATCGTTGAAGACATGATTGGCAATGCCATGCTGGCCGCGCTGCGGGTCTGGCAAATCACTGATCGCGTCGCGCACGGTGAGCCACGGTTCTGGAGTATTTGACGCAAGTTCGCGCTGCCGCAAGCGCGCCACTCTACTGGCCACGCGCGGTGTCATTTCCGGACGCCCTCTGATCGGAACGCCGTGAAGTTCCCAATAGTCGCCAGTGACCCACTGAGTGAACAGCAGGGAGTCCTCCGAGTGCGTCTCGGCGGGGAAGCTCCACTCAATGCCAAGGTCGCTGCGGAAGCCAACGATGAAGACGCGCTCCCGTTTCTGCGGAACGCCGTAGTTCGCCGCGTTCAACAGGCGGAAGACCACGTTGTATTCCGCCTTGTTGCCGTGGGCTGTGTGGTGCTGTTCGAGACGGCGTTGATGCTGGCGCAAGCCTTCGCCCGGTTTGCGTACAACATTAGGATGCGAAAACTGCAGCAAGACGTACTCGAAGTAGCTCGCAAAGGTCTCGCGCAGGAGGCCCTTCACGTTCTCAACGATAAAGGCTTTGGGGCGAAGCTCTCGCACAGCACGCACAGCCTCGGGAAACATGTCGCGAGTGTCTTGATGGCCCATGTGCTTTCCGCCGAGGGAAAAGGGCTGGCAAGGCGGGCCACCGGAGACGACATCGATGCTGCCCGAGATGGAGCCGTACTTGAAGTTGCGTGCGTCCATCTCGTGCAACGGCCATCCTTCGACGGAATGCGCGTGGTGGCGCTGGTTCTCCCGGAATGTCTCGCATGCGTCGTGATCCCACTCGATCACGGCTGCGTGGCGAAAGCCTGCCGCCGCCATGCCGATGGCGAGGCCGCCGGCCCCGGCGAAGAGTTCAACGCTACGCATTCAGGAACCTCCCCAACTTCTGTTCTAGTTTTTCTGTGGCCGGCAACTCGCACTCCCAAATCGTGAGAACCCGCCAACCGGCGCGCCATAGGGCGCGTTTGTTTCGCGCATCACGCACTCGATTGCCTTCGAGTTTCGGCTTCCAAAACTCCAGCCGCGACTTCGGCATGCGTGCGAGCGAACAGTTCGTGTGGCGGTGCCAGAAGCAACCGTGAATGAAGATGACCTTGCCCCGCGAACGAAGAACGAGGTCGGGCTTGCCGGGAAGGTCGCTGGAATGCAGCGCGTATCGGTAACCCATTCCATGCACGAGGCGGCGCACGGTGAGTTCGGGCTTCGTGTCGCGATTGCGCACGAGCGCCATCCTTGCTGATCGTTGCTCCTGGCTAAGGCTATCCACGCTCAGTCAGGCTTGGCGAGGAGGGGCCACTGCTGGGCGATGTACTGTTCAATCGCGTCGCGGACGACCCACGCGAGCGAAACCTTCTTCGCCGATGCAATGCGCTCGAGTTCGGTGTGATGCTCTGCGGGAAGGGAGATAGAGGCCCGCACGACCGTCTTGGCCGCAGGCCCGGTCTTGCGACTGCGCTTTCTTGCCATGCCATTCTCCCCTGCACCATCTTACACCACTGCGGTGCATCGGGCAGGACATGCTCAGGCGGCCGGCAACCATGCTACTATTGCGACACAGTACTGCTACACACGGAGTCGCCAGAGCGCTCCGAAGTCTTTGATTCAGAAGTTTTTGCGCGAACGACGGTGCCATCCTGCCGGGCGCGCCACTCTTCGAAGGCCCGCACACGCGGGCCTTCATTCTTATTCCCGGGACTTTCTTGACTTCGCCCCGACGACCGCAGAAAGTGGGCGATTGCCCCCGCGCGACGGGACGAGCCGGGACGATCGACGACGCCTCGTCCTGCACCAGGCGCCCAGCCAGGCGGGCGCGGCCGCCGCTTACGCACCAGCCTCGAGGACAAGCACATGCTGCGCGAGGAGCTGACCACGCCGGTCGTGGCGCCGAGCCGTTGACCGCCGGTGCATACGACGTGGTTGCGATCGCCGCGTCCGCAGGCGGCGTGCAGGCGCTCAGCGAAGTGCTGAGTGGGCTGCCGGCGCAGCTGCCTGCCGCGGTGCTCGTCGTGCAGCATCTCCAGCGTCATCGTCCGAGCCACCTCGCGCACATCCTCGCGTGGCACACCGCGATTCCGGTGACGGAAGCGCGCGACGACGAGGCGTTCGAGCGCGGTCGCGCCTACATCGCGCCGCCCGACCGGCACATGCTCGTGCAGGAGGATTGGAGGCTGAGGCTGACGCACACGCAGCTCGTGCACTTCGTCAGGCCGTCCGCGGACCTGCTGTTCGAGTCGGTCGCCGGCGCTTTTCGCGAGCGGGCGATCGCGGTGGTGCTTTCCGGCACGGGCTGTGACGGCGCCATGGGCGTGCGCGCGATCAAGGAGAGCGGCGGCATCGTGATCGTGCAGCATGCGCTGAGCGCCGAATTCTCGGGCATGCCCGAGTCCGCCCTCGCCACGCATTGCGCCGATTTCGAGCTGCGCCTCGAGGCGATCCCGGGCAAGCTGCTCAGCCTGCTGCGCAGCGAGCCGGCGGAAGTGGTGGTGCGATGACGGGCCGCCAGGACGCCGATTTCGAGGCGCTGCTCGCGTATCTGCAGAGCGGCCGCGCGTTCGATTTCACCGGCTACAAGCGCCCGAGCCTCATGCGCCGCGTCGCGCGCCGGATGGACACGCTCGGCATCGAGGGGTACGCCGACTACACCGACTACCTCGAGGTGCACCCCGAGGAGTTTTCGCTCCTCTTCAACACCATCCTCATCAATGTCACTTCGTTCTTCCGCGATGCGACCGCGTGGGAGACGCTGCGCAGCGAGGTCGTCCCCTCGATCCTGCGCCGCAAGCCGGCGCCGGAGCCGATCCGCATCTGGAGCGCCGGCTGCGCGTCCGGCGAGGAAGCCTACAGTCTCGCCATCATGATGGCCGAGGCGATCGGCATCGAGCAGTTCCGCAATCGCGTCAAGATCTATGCGACCGACGTGGACGATGAGGCGCTGGCGCAGGCGCGCGCCGCCAGCTACGCCGCGAAAGACCTCGAGGACGTCGACGAGCCTCTGCGCGAGCGCTACTTCGAGCCCGTCAACGGCCGCTACGTGTTCAAAACCGAGCTGCGTCGCTCCATCATGTTCGGGCGCCACGACCTGGTGCGTGACGCGCCGATCTCGCACGTCGACCTGCTCGCCTGCCGCAACACGCTCATGTACTTCAACGCCGAGACGCAGGCGCGCGTTTTGACGCGCTTTCATTTCGCGCTCGACAACGGTGGAGGCGTGCTGTTCCTGGGGCGGGCCGAGCTCATGCTCTCGCATGCGCACCTGTTCCAGGCGATCGACGTCAAGTCTCGGATCTTCAGCAAGATTGCGCAGCCCGATCTGCGCAACCGGCTGCTCGCCGCCGTTCCGGCGCGTGAGCTCGAGGGTCAGCCGGCTGCCGCGCCGTCACGCAGCGACCGGCTCGGCCAGCTCGCGACGGATGAGTCGCCGGTGCCGCGGATCATCGTCGACGCCGAAGGGGTGCTCGCGATGGCGAACCGCGGCGCGCGCGCGATGTTCAGCATCGTGGCCGGCGACATCGGCCGCCGGCTGCAGGACCTGGAGATCTCGCACCGCCCGGTGCAGCTCGCCTCCCTCATCGAGCAGGCGTATGCGGAGCGGCGCACGGTGGCGAAGGCCGGCGTGGAGCGCCATTTCCCCGGCGCCGAGATCCAGTACCTGGACGTCGCCGTGTCCCCGCTTTTCGATACCACCGGGGCGCCGCTCGGGGCGAGCGTGACCTTCACCGATGTGACGCGCTTTCGCCGGCTCCAGGACGAGGTCGAGCGCACGCGCCACGAGCTGCAGACCGCCAACGAGGAGCTGCAATCCTCGAACGAGGAGCTCGAGACCACCAACGAGGAGCTGCAATCCTCCAACGAGGAGCTCGAGACCACCAACGAGGAGCTCCAGTCGACCAACGAGGAGCTCGAGACCATGAACGAGGAGCTCCAGTCGACCAACGAGGAGCTCCAGACGGTCAACGAGGAGCTGCGCCAGCGGACCGAGGAGCTGCACAGCTCCAATGCCTTCCTGGAGGGCGTGCTGGGCAGCCTGCGCTCTGCGGCGGTGGTGGTGAACCAAAGCCTGAACATCACTGTCTGGAACGAACGGGCAGAAGATCTGTGGGGCCTGCGGGGCGACGAGGTGCAAGGCAAGTCGCTGCTCAACCTGGACATCGGCTTGCCCGTCGAGCCGCTCAAGGCCATGGCGCGAGCCTGCCTAGGGGGCGACCCGCACCAGCGCGAGATCGTGGTCGACGCGACCAACCGGCGGGGCAAGGCCATCCGATGCCGAATCAGCTGCAGCGCCCTCAAGACACCGCGCAACCCGCGCGAGGGCGCCATCCTGCTCATCGACGAGCTCCCCTAGCAGCGCGCCTGCCCGCGCGGCAGGCTCCCCATGGCCGCGCATGACGTCGTCGTGATCGGCGGGTCCTCGGGCGGCGTCGAGGCGCTGCTCGCGGTGGTCCGTGGCCTTCCGGCCGACCTGGACGCGTCGGTGTTCGTCGTGATGCACGTGTCACCGCGCGGCAGGAGCGTGCTGCCGCAGATCCTGGCGCGTGCCGGCTCGCTGCCGGCGGCGCACGCGGTCGACGGCGAAGAAATCCTGAAGCGGCGCATCTATGTCGCCCCGCCCGATTTCCACATGGTCGTGGCGGGCGGGCGGCTGCGCGTGGTGCGCGGACCGCGCGAGAACAACCACCGGCCCGCGGTCGACACGCTGTTTCGCAGCGCGGCGCGCGAATATGGCCCGCGCGTCATCGGCGTGGTGCTTTCCGGCGCGCTCGACGACGGCACTTCCGGGCTCATGACCATCAAGCGCCAGGGCGGCATCGCCGTGGTGCAGGACCCGAACGACGCGCTGTTCCCCGACATGCCGCGCAATGCGTCCGACGCCGTCGAGGTCGACTACTGCGTCCCGGCGGCGAACATCGCGCAGGTGCTGGTGCAGGCGGTCGAGACGCCCGCGGCCGAGAACGTGCCGGTACTTCCCGAGGACGTGCGCAAGGAAACGGAGATCGAGGCGATGAACCTTGAGCAGATCGAAAAGGACGATTCGGAGAAGCCCGGCGTGCCCTCGGCGTTCTCCTGCCCGGACTGCGGCGGCGTCCTGTGGGAGGTCGAGAGCGGCGAATGGCTGCGCTACCGCTGCCGGGTGGGCCACGGCTACAGCGCCGAGGGCCTGTACGCGTCGCAGTCCGAAGCGCTCGACGACGCGCTGTGGAGCGCGTTTCGGGCGCTCGAGGAAAGCGCCGCGCTCGCGAAGCGGCTCGCCGAGCGCTCGCGCGAGAGCGGACACCAGCGCTCGGCTGCCAACTTCGACGAGCGTGCGCGGGCCGCGGAGCAGCGCGCCGGCGTGATCCACGACCTGTTGATGCGCGCCCGCGTCGCCGCCGGCCTCGAAACCGAGGAAAGCGCCGCTACTTCGGCGCCTGATTGAGCAGCACCCAGTAAAGCCCGAGCTGGCCGATCGCGGAGGTGAAGTCGGCGAACGCCACGGGCTTGCGCACGTAGCTGTTCGCGCCGTACCGGTAGCTCTTCAGCACGTCCTCGTCCTCCGAGGACGAGGTCAGCACGACCACCGGCACGAAGCGCGTGCGCTCGTCCTGGCGCATGCGCTGCAGCACGTCGGCACCGTCGAGCTTGGGGAGCTTGAGGTCAAGAAGCACCACTGCCGGCGTGCTGGAGAGGTCGCGCCCGGCGAATTTGCCCGCGCCGAAAAGATAGTCCAGCGCTTCGGCGCCGTCGCGCGCCACGACCACCTCGTTGATGACCCCGCCGCGCTTGAGGGCGCGCAGCGTCAGCGCCTCGTCGTCGGGATTGTCCTCGACCAGCAGGATCACCTTGTCGGCCACTGCGCCTGCCTTTCCTCGTGTCGCGGCTCGTTCGCCGCCGCCTCGCGGTCGCCGAGCGTGAAGTAGAACGTCGCCCCCATGCCGGGCTGCGCCTGCGCCCAGATGCGGCCGCGGTGGCGCTGCACGATGCGCTGCACCGTGGCAAGGCCGATCCCGGTGCCCGGGAACTCGATGCCGGAATGCAGGCGCTGGAACGGCCCGAACAGCTTGTCGGCGTGCTCCATGTCGAAGCCGGCGCCATTGTCGCGCACGAACAGCACCGAGCGCGAGCCCTCGCGCAGCGTCCCGAACTCGATGCGCGCGTTGCTGGTGCGCGAGGTGAACTTCCACGCGTTGCCCAGCAGGTTCTCCATCGCGACGCGCAGCAGCCGCGGGTCGGCTTCGACGATCACACCGTCCTCGATGCGCACCTCCACCGGGCGGCCGGGCTCCTGCTGCGCGAGTTCCTCGAGCGTCCTGCGCGCCATCGTGCTCACGTCCACGGGCTGCGCCTGCAGCTCGGTGCGCGAGATGCGCGCGAGGTTGAGGAGGTCCTCGATCAGCTGGCCCATGCGCAGCGTCGCCTGGCGGATGCGACGGATGAACTCGCGCATCTCGTCGTCGACGCGCTCGCCGAAGTCCTCGAGCAGCGCTTCGCTGAACCCGTCGATGGCGCGCAGCGGCGCGCGCAGGTCGTGCGACACGGAGAACGAGAACGCCTCGAGCTCGCGATTCGCCTCGAGGAGCTGGGCGGTGCGCTCCTGCACCCGCTTCTCGAGCCCGGCGTTGAGCCTGAGGATCTCTTCCTCGGCGCGACGCCGGTCGTCGATGTCGGTCACCGTGCCCACCCACTCGCGAACCTCGCCGTCGGCGTCGAGGACGGGCAGGGCGCGCAGGCTCACCAGGCGGTGACGCCCCGACATCGCGTGCAGCAGGCGCGCCTCGCAATCGAGCGCCTGGCGTGCCGTCGCGGCGTGGCTCCACAGCCGCTCGAGCTGCCCGCGGTCGTCGGCGTGAAAGGCGCGCCGCCAGCCGCTGCCGCGGTACTCCTCTTCGCTCTGGCCGGTGTATGTCTCCCACGACGGCTGCCCGGCGACGAAATCGCCCGCCGCGTCGGCAATCCACACCACCGAGGTCAACGCGGCGACCAGCGTGCGGTGGCGCTTTTCGCTGTCCCGCAGCGCGTGCTCGGTGCCCGCGCTGTCCTCGAGCTGGCGCTCGAGCGTTCGTACCGTGGCGCTCAGAGTCTCGGCGCGCGTCTCCGCCTGTGCGAGCACGGCGTTCAACGAGTCGGCGAGGTCGCGCAGCTCCGCGACCTGAGGACGCGCGCGCAGGGAATAGTCGCCGGTTTCGAGCGCGCGCCGCGCGACCTCGGTCACCTGCGCGATCGCCTGGACGCGTGCGCGCCGCAGCCAGTGCGCGAGCCCGAAGCCCGCTCCGAGGGCGAACAGGACCGTCGCCGCGACGGCAGGAAGCGGCCGTGCGCGCAACACCAGCAGCGCGACGGCGCAGGTGCACGCCGTGCCCAGGCCGCAGGCAAGCAGGCCGGCGAGGAGCTTGTGCTGGAACGACCGGAACTGGAGGCGCGACGCCATTGAGTCGAAGGGGCCGCCGCGGTTGCAGGAACGAGACGCTCATTATATGGTGCCGCCATCCCCCGCAGTTCTTCCGGAGACTTCCATGAGCGAGCAGATGACCGTTGCGCAAGCGGCGGCGAAGATGATCAAGGCGTACGGAGCGAAGCACATCTTCACCGTGGCCGGCTCGCCGCTGAACGTGCTCTACCACTGCCAGAAGGAAGAAGGCGTCGACGTCGTGCTCGGTCGCAGCGAGCGTTCCATCATGTCGCTCGCCGACGGCTACGCGCGGTTCACCGGCGCGCCGGCCTTCGGGTACGTGCAATTCGGTGTCGGCGCCGTCGCGCTCCCGCCGGTGTTCGCCGAGGCGACCTGGGGCCTGAGCCCGCTGGTCGCTCTCGCCGGCAGCACCAACACCGGCACGCGCGAGCGCTACGAGTACCAGGAGGTCGACTCGCTGCCGATGATGCGCGGCGTGACCAAGGCGGCCCTCGCGCTGCCCGCGCCCGATCGCATCGCCGACATCATGCGCACCGTGGTGCGCGCGGCCGTGAGCGGCGTCCCCGGTCCGGCGTTCCTCGAAATTCCATCGAACCAGTTCGCCATGCCGCTCACGCGCGATCCCGGCGTGTTCGCCGAGGCGGGCTGCACGCACGTGAGCTCGCGCCGCGCGGCGCCGGCCGACTCGGACATCGAGCGCGCGGTCGCGCTGCTTGCGGCGGCGAAGCGGCCGGTGATCCTGAGCGGCGGCGAGACCATCGTCTCGGAGGCGTGGGCCGAGCTCGTGGCGCTTGCGGACGCGCTCGGCGTCCCCGTGGTCACGTCGGTCGCCGGCAAGGGCGGCATCGCCGAGGACCATCCGCTCGCCATGGGCGTGCTCGGCCGCTATTCGCGCAAGGCCGCGAACGACGTCGTGGCGAAGTGCGATTTTCTGCTGTGCATCGGCTCGCAGCTTTCCGCGATGACCACCGACACCTACAAGTTCCCCGCGCCCGGCACGCCGATCGTGCACATCGCGATCGATGCGATGGCGCTCGGGCGTACCTACCGAGAGGCGCTGTCGATCCATGCCGATCCGAAGCTCGCGCTCGCGGCGCTCGCGCGCGCAGCCCAGGCGGCGAAGCTCAGGAAGGAAGCGTGGGCGGAATGGACGCGCACTGCGCAGCAGATCCTCGCCGACTGGCGCGTCAAGTACGCCGAGATGGCGTCGAAGAAGATGGTGAACGGCCGGCTCAATCCGGTGCACGTGATGAGCGAGCTCAACCGCCACACGCGCGGCGACGACATCGTGGTCGGCGACACCGGCAACGCGACGCGCTGGGCCGGCGCGCTGGTCGACGTGAAGAGCGCCGGGCGCACCTACCAGCGCGCGGCCGGGTCGCTCGGCTGGGCGTTTCCGGGCGGGCTCGGTGCCAAGCTGGCAGTGGGATCGAAGCGTCGCGTGTTCACCGTGATCGGCGACGGCGGCATCGCCTACCACATCGGTGACCTCGAGACGGCGCTCCGCGTCGGCATCCCGGCGATCACGATCGTGCTGAACAACGCGTCGTTCGCCGGCTACAAGAGCCTGCTCAAGGTCAACATGGGGCGCGAGGTCGAGCTGCCGCCCGAGATCTGCATGTTCCAGGACACGAATTTCGGCAACGTCGCCAAGGCCTACGGCGCGTACGGCGAGCGCGTCGAGGACCCCGAGCAATTCCTGCCGGCGCTGCGCCGGGCGGAGGAGTCCGGCAAGCCGGCGATCATCGACGTCGCCACCACGCCGGATGCCCGCGCCCCCGGCGGCGGTTCCGACTCGCCGCTCTGATGCCCCCTTGAAACCTCCGCGCCCGGAATCCATCTATGCGTTGAGGGAACCGGGAATATGCAGATGAACGAGCACGTCGTCGACGTCACCACGGCGGACTTCGAGTCGCAGGTGATCGAGGCCTCGCGCACGAGGCCGGTGCTGGTGGATTTCTGGGCGACCTGGTGCGCGCCGTGCCGCGCGCTCGGCCCCATACTCGAGAAGCTCGCCGCCGAGCATGACGGCGCGTTCCTGCTCGCCAAAGTGGACACCGACAAGGAGCCGGAGCTCGGCGCCCGGTTCGGCATCCGCGGCATCCCCAACGTGAAGGCGTTCGTCGACGGGCAGCCGGTTGCCGAATTCTCGGGCGCGATCCCCGAGTCGGCGGCGCGCGCGTTCATCGCCAGGGTGCTGCCGACGCCGGCGATGAAGCTGCGCCTCGCGGCGAAGTCCGCGGTCCGCGAAGGCGATTTCGAGGCGGCCGAGAGCCGGCTGCGCGAGGCGCTGGCGCTCGGCCCCGACAACGCGGTGCGGACCGATCTGGTCGAGCTGCTGATGGCGCGGCAAGCGTATTCCGACGCCGAGGCGCAGCTGAACGACATCCCCGAGCGCGAGCGCGATGCGCGTGCCGACGAGCTCGCCGGGCGCATCGCGCTGTGGAAGAAAGCCCAGTCGCTGCCGCCGCTCGCGGAACTCGAAGCGCGCGTGCAAAAGGCGCCCGACGACATGGAGCTGCGCATGCAGCTCGGCGAGCGCTACGTCGCCGAAGGCCGGCACGAGCACGCGCTCGAGCAGCTGCTCGAAGTGGTGCGCCGCGACCGGCGGGAGCTCCGCGACCGGGCGCGCGCGCTCATGGTCCAGGTGTTCGGCCTCGCCGGCGACCAGGCCGAGTACGTGCCAAAGTACCGCCGGGCCCTCGCCAGCGCCCTGTACTAGCCAGTTTGCAGCCAGGTTTTTTTCCGGCAGAATCGCGCCAGACACTTGTTTGGCCGATGATTTTCGGAAAAGCCCGCATGGCGGATGCTCCGCTCATCCTGACGCTCGACAACAATGGCGTCCCGCACCGCTGGGTGACGTGGCAGCAGGCATGCTTCTATTACGCCAAGAATCTCGTCGCCTGGACGCTCGGGGAAGAGGCGTTCACGGTGTACGGCGGCGTGTCGCGCTCGACGGGCCAGCGCTCGAGCATCACCGGCCATTCGATCATCGCCATCAAGGGCAAGGCGATGGCGGCCAAGGGCTTCAACCACGTGCCGCCGCTCAACAACCGCGAGCTGTTCCGCCGTGATCGCCACACCTGCGCGTACTGCGGCGGGGAATTCAATTTCCTGCGGCTGACGCGCGACCACCTGCTGCCGGTGTCGCGCGGCGGCAAGGACGTGTGGATGAACGTGGTCGCGGCATGCCGCCATTGCAACGGCCTGAAGCGCAACCGCACGCCGGACGAGGCGGGGCTCGAGCTCATCTATGCGCCGTACGTTCCGAACAAGGCCGAGTACCTGATCCTCACCAACCGCAGGATCCTCGCCGACCAGATGGAGTTCCTGCGGCCGCACGTCTCGGCGCACAGCCGCGTCGTCGATCTAGCCGCCGCGCCGGCCTAGCAGGCGCGCTTCGTCGTGACCCCCGACTACTGGCTGCGCGCCAAGCGCGCGCTCGCGCGCCGCGACCCGGTCCTGGGCGCAATCATCCGCGCGCATCCGCGCATCAGCCTGCAGCGGCGTGGCGAGCCGTTCCTCACGCTCGCCCGCGCGATCGTCGGCCAGCAGATCTCGGTCAGGGCGGCGCAGAGCATCTGGGACCGCTTCGCCGCGGCGATGCCCGCCGTCGAGCCTGCGCACGTGCTCGTGCTCGAAGAGGCGCTGCTGCGGGGCTGCGGCCTTTCGGTGCGCAAGGTGGAGTACATCCGCGACCTCGCCGACAAGTTCTCGAACGGCACGCTGCACGGAACTTTGTGGGATGCCATGACCGACGAGGAGATCATCGCCGAGCTGGTGCAGGTGCGCGGCATCGGCCGCTGGACCGCCGAGATGTTCCTCATCTTCAACCTGCTGCGGCCCGACGTGCTGCCGCTCGACGACCTCGGGCTGCAGAAGGCGATGCGGCTGCATTACTTCCGCGGCCGCGACGTGAGCGTCAAGCGCATGCGCGTGCTCGGCGAGACGTGGGCGCCGTGGCGCTCGGTCGCGACCTGGTACCTGTGGCGCAGCCTCGACCCGCTGCCCGTCGAGTACTGAGCGGCGCCCAGGCATAGAATCGCAGCACCATGAAGACCACGTTTCTCGAATTCGAGCAGCCCATCGCCGAGCTCGAAGCGAAGATCGAGGAGCTGCGCTTCCTGCAGGACGACTCCGCGATCGAGATCTCCGACGAGATCCAGCGCCTGCAGAAGAAAAGCCAGGCGCTCACGCGCGACATCTACGGCAAGCTGACGCCGTGGCAGGTGGCGCAGGTCGCGCGCCACCCCCAGCGCCCGTATACGCTTGACTACATCGACCTCCTGTTCAGCGATTTCGAGGAACTCCACGGCGACCGCTCGTACGCCGACGACCTGTCCATCGTCGGCGGCCTGGCGCGCTTCAACGGCCAGTCCGTGATGCTGATCGGCCACCAGAAGGGCCGCGACACGAAGGAAAAGATCCTTCGCAACTTCGGCATGCCGCGGCCCGAGGGCTACCGCAAGGCACAGCGCCTCATGCGGCTCGCGGAGAAATTCGGCATTCCGGTGATCACGTTCATCGACACCCCCGGCGCGTACCCCGGCATTGGCGCGGAAGAGCGGGGGCAGTCGGAGGCGATCGGCCGCTCGCTCTATGCGATGTCCGAGCTAAAGGTGCCGGTGGTATGCACGGTGATCGGCGAAGGCGGCTCGGGGGGCGCGCTCGCCATCGCGGTGGGCGACGTGGTGATGATGCTGCAGTACGCGACCTACTCGGTGATCTCGCCGGAAGGCTGCGCCTCCATCCTGTGGAAGAGCGCCGACCAGGCGCCCGAGGCGGCGGAGACGCTCGGCATCACTGCGAGCCGCCTGAAGACCCTCGGCCTGATAGACCGCATCATCAGCGAGCCGCTCGGCGGGGCGCACCGCGACCCGGCCGCCGCGGCCCAGAACCTGAAGAAGGCGCTGCAGGAGGCGCTCCGCGGCCTCGCGGAGAAGAGCACGCCCGAGCTGCTCGAGCAGCGCTTCGACCGGCTGATGGAGTATGGCAAGTACAAGGAAATCGAGATCGAGTAGCCCGATCGAGCACGTGGAGCGCGCGCTCCGCGACGTGCCGCCGTCGGCGCATCTGCTCATCGGCTACTCCGGCGGGCTCGACTCCTCTGTGCTGCTCGCACTCCTCGCGCAGCTGTCGGCGCGGCTGCACTTCCCGCTCCACGCCGTGCACGTCCACCATGGCCTGAGCCCGAACGCCGATGCCTGGGCCGAGTTCTGCAGGCGCAGCTGTGCCCGCCTGGGCGTGCCCCTTGCCGTGGAGCGCGTCGATGTCGCTCCGTGGCGGGCGCTCGGCCTGGAAGCCGCGGCGCGTGCCGCGCGCTACGCGGCGTACGAGCGGCATGCGGGCGACTTTCTGGTGCTCGCGCACCACCGCGATGACCAGGCGGAGACCCTGCTGCTGCAGCTTCTGAGAGGCGCAGGCGTCGCCGGCCTCGCTTCCATGCCGGCGGTGCGCGCCGGCGCCCGGCCCGTCCTGCGTCCTTTGCTCGAGGTGCCGCGCGCCAACATCGAGGCGTACGCGCGCGAGCACGCCATCGAATGGATCGAGGACGAAAGCAACACCGATCCGGCGCTCGAGCGCAGCTGGCTGCGCCGGGAAGTGGTGCCGCTCATCGAGCGGCGCTTCCCGTCGGCGCGCGAGGTGATCGCGCGCTCGGCAGGACATCTCGCCGAGACCGCCGAGCTGCTCGACGCGCTCGGCCGAGTCGACCTCGAGCGCACGGCGAGCGGCGACGGGTGGGACGTCGGGCGCCTGCTCGCGCCCGGCCCGGCCCGCGCGAGGAACGCGCTGCGAACGCTGTGCCGCATCGTCGGCGCCCCGGCACCGTCGAGCGCACGGCTCGGCGAGCTTTGCCGGCAGCTCGCGCAGGCGAAGAGCGATGGCCGGATGCGCATCGAGGTGGACGGCTGGGCGTTCCTGCGCCATCGCGGCACGCTGTATCTGGAGCGGGTGCGCGAGGCACCGGGGGAGTACCGGGTGGCGTGGGAGGGCGAGGGTGCGCTGCCGCTCGTGGAGCTCGGCGGCGTGCTGCGGTTCAAGCCCGAGGAGGGCCGCGGGCTGAGCGTCGACCGGCTGAAGGCCGGGACGGTCACGGTGCGAGTGCGCCGCGGCGGCGAGCGCCTGCAGCCGGATGCCAAGCGTCCGCGGCGCACGCTGAAAAACCTGTTTCAGGAGCGTGGCGTGCCGCCTTGGCGGCGCGTGGCGCTGCCGCTCGTCTACTGCGGCGAGACACTGGTGTGCGTGCCCGGCGTCGGCGAAGAGAGCGCCTGGCGCGCCGCGCGTGGCGCGCGCGGCCTGATCGTCAGCTGGGAGCCGATCTAGTCAGGCGGCGACCGCGTGCGCGACCACGGGGAACACCACGCGCACGAGCGTGCCGTTGCCCGATGCCGGCGCCTCCAGCGCGACTTTCGCCTTGTGGCGGTCGGCGATCTCGCGGACGATCGCGAGTCCCAGCCCACAGCCCGAGGCCGTCGTGCCGGCGATGCGGTAGAAGCGCTCGAACACGCGCTCGCGCTCGCCTGTCGGGATCCCGGGCCCGTTGTCTTCCACCTCGACGACCACCTCGTCGGGCCGCGCGCGCGTGCGCACCGTGATGCGGCTCTCGCTGCCGCTGTAGCGGATCGCGTTGTCGAGGAGGTTGTTGAGCAGCTCGCGCACAAGCGACGGGTCGCCGGTCACCCAGGCGTCCTCGAGCTCGAAGCCCAGGTCGATGTTGCGCAGCAGCGCCTGTGGCACCCACTCCTGCACCGCGCGGCTCGCGACGGTGCGCACGTTCACCGCCTGGCGCAGCTCGGGCAGGCTCGAGCCCGGCTCGGCGCGCGCGAGGGTGAGCAGCTGGTTCGCAAGGTGGGTGGCGCGGTCGGTTTCCCCCGCGATCATCTCGAGCAGCGTTCCGGTCTCGCCCGAGCGCTGCTCGCGACGCGCGAGCTCCACGTGCGTCTTCAATCCGGCGAGCGGCGTGCGCAGCTGGTGCGCCGCATTGGCAATGAAGCGCTGCTGCGTGCCGAGCGCCGCGTCCAGGCGCGAGAGGAGCTGGTTGAGCGCGCCGACGAGCGGCTTGACCTCGTCCGGCGTGCCCGTCTCCGGCACCGGCCGCAGGTCGGCGGGCGAGCGCCGCAGGATCTCGTCCCTCAGCCGGTCGAGCGGCGCGAGCGCCCGGCGGATGCCGAAGAAAAGCATCGCCGCGGCTGCGAACCCGACGACCAGCGCCGGGATCAGCGCGCCGGCGACGATCTCGCGCACCAGGCGGTCCCGCTTGTCGGTGGTCTCGGCCACCTGCACGAGCACCGGCCCGTAGCGCCGCGGCACCTTGAGCGCGGCCACCCGCACGCGCAAGTCGTTCACCCGTGCGCTGTAGATCTTGTGGCTGCCGCTGATGAGGTCCTCGGGCGCGGGGATCGCGGCGTTGCCGGCGATCAGCTCGCCGTCCGGGCCGCTGACGCGAAAGAAGATCCGGTTGGCGGTGTCTACGCGCAGCGCCTCGAGGGCGACCGGCGGAAGGTCGACCTCGAGCTTGTCCTCGTTGAGCCGGACGTAGCGCGCGATCGCGATGGCCGGATCGAGCAGCTCGTCGTCGTACGCGTCGTTCGCCGCCTTGACCGCCAGGGTGTACGCCGGGATGGCGGTCAGCAGCATGAGCGCCACGAGCGGCGCGATCAGCCAGAGGGAAAGGAGGCGCTTGAGGCTACCGCGATGCTGCATCCGGGTCGTCGACCATGTACCCGAAGCCGCGCACCGTGCGGATGCGGATGTCCGCGCGTTGCAGTTTGGCCCGAAGCCGCGACACGTACACTTCGATGGTGTTGTGGGTGAGCGACGCGTCCCAGCCGCACAGCGCCTGGAGCATCTGCTCCTTGCTCACCACCTGCCCGGCGCGCATCAGCAGGTACTCGAGCACGCCCCATTCGCGCGGCGTGAGCTCGATGTCCTCGCCGTCGATCTGCGCGCGCTTCGCCACGGTGTGCAGCGTCAGGCGTCCGAACGCGAGGACCGGGCTGTGCACCGCCTGGCTGCGCCGGATGAGGGCGCGCACGCGCGCCTCGAACTCCGGCAGCGAGAATGGCTTGGTCACGTAATCGTCGGCCCCGAGGTCCAGGCCCTTCACGCGGTCAGCCTCGCTGTCGCGCGCCGTGAGAATGAGGATGCCGCCGGTCTGCGGGTTGGTGCGCAGCCGCGCCAGCACGTCGAAGCCGTCCATGCCGGGCAGCCCGAGGTCGAGCACGATGAGGTCGAAGTGTTCTTCGGAAGCGCCGCGCAGGGCGAGCTCGCCCGTGGGCACGTGGTCGACCGCGTAGCCGGAGTGGCGCAGCGTCCGCGTCAGGCCGTCGGCCAGCGCCTGGTCATCCTCGACGAGCAATACGCGCACGCAACTCCCCGGAAAGGCTGAGGAGAATAGCACGCAGCAGAAGGCCCGCTCCGGGGCAAAAAAAAGCGCGGGAGCAATGAAGCCCCGCGCGTGAGGAGGAAACAGACTGCACGCCGAATGTATGCGAGCAGCCTCCCGGAAGCTTGAAAAAACGCTGACGGCGGCTTGCGCCCGCAGCCGGGCAAACGCGACGACTTGAGTGCAAAAGCCTGATAAAATAAAAAGTTATGTGCGACTCGGAGACTTGTACATGGCTGTAGAAAGAACCCTTTCCATCGTCAAGCCGGATGCCGTGGAGAAAAACGTCATAGGGCAGATCTATTCCCGGTTTGAAAAGGCGGGGCTCAAGGTCGTCGCAGCGCGCATGACCCACCTGTCGCAGCAGCAGGCGGAGGGTTTCTACGCGGTCCACCGCGAGCGGCCGTTTTTCAAGGATCTGGTCAAATTCATGGTGTCCGGTCCGGTGATGGTGCAGGTGCTCCAGGGCGACAACGCGATCGCGAAGAACCGCGAACTCATGGGCGCGACCGACCCGAAGAAGGCGGAGAAGGGCACGATCCGCGCCGACTTCGCCGATTCGATCGACGCGAATGCCGTGCATGGCTCGGACTCGGCCGAGAACGCCCGCACCGAAATCGCCTTTTTCTTCCCGGCCAGCGAGATCTACCCGCGGTGAAGCAGAACCTGCTCGATCTCGACGGCGACGGACTCGCGCGCTTCGTCGAGGGGCTGGGCGAGCGCGTGTTCCGCGCGCGTCAGCTCGAGCGGTGGATCCACCGGCAGGGTGAGGGCGAGTTCGATCGCATGTCCGATCTCGCGCGGGGCTTTCGCGCGAAGCTCGCCGAGAGCGCGCGCATCGAAGCGCCGGCGATCGTCCGCCAGGGCGTGTCCGAGGACGGAACGTGCAAGTGGCTGCTCGACGTCGGCAACAACAACGCCATCGAGACGGTGTTCATCCCGGAGGCCGAGCGCGGGACGCTTTGCATTTCCACGCAGGCCGGCTGCACGCTCGCGTGCGGCTTCTGCTCGACCGGCAAGCAGGGATTCAATCGCAACCTCACCACCGGCGAGATCATCGGCCAGCTGTGGATCGCGACGCGCGCGCTGCGCGCCGATCCCGAGTTGCAGGCGCTGGTCGCCGAGCGGGAGCGACCGGTCAGCAACGTCGTGCTGATGGGCATGGGCGAGCCGCTCCTGAATTTCGACAACACGGTCGCCGCGCTGCGGCTGATGCTCGACGATAACGCGTACGGGCTGTCCCGCCGCCGCGTGACGGTGTCGACCTCGGGCATCGTGCCCATCATCGACAAGCTGCGCGATGCATGCCCGGTGGCGCTCGCCGTGTCGCTGCACGCGCCGAACGACGCGCTGCGCGACGAGCTGATGCCGATCAACCGCCAGTATCCGCTGGCCGAGCTGCTCGGCGCATGCCGCCGCTACCTGGAGCGCGCGCCCCGCGACTTCATCACCTTCGAATACGTGATGCTCGAGGGCGTCAACGACAGCGCGGCACACGCGCGCCAGCTGATCGCGCTCCTGGCCGACGTGCCGTCGAAGGTGAACCTGATCCCGTTCAATCCGTTTCCGGGCACCGAGTTCAGGCGCTCGCCGCGCGACGCGATCCGCGCTTTCAGCGAGACCCTCAACGCGGCAGGGATCGTCACCACCACGCGCAAGACGCGCGGCGACGACATCGACGCCGCGTGCGGACAGCTCGCCGGCCAGGTGCGCGACCGCACCCGGCGCGTCATCAAGCTGGAAGGGAGGCCCCAATGAACAAGCTGCTCGGCATCCTGGTCGTCGCGCTTGCGGGCTGCGCCGCCAACGTGCCCGTGGACGAGCCGTCGCAGACCGCGGTGGAGGTGCAGCCCGACCCGGTGATCGCCGAGCAGAGCACGCCGCGCGAGCGCGCCAAGGCACACACCGAGCTCGCCGCCGCGTACTACGAGCTGGGCAACATGGCGGTCGCGCTCGACGAGCTGCGCGTCGCCGTGTCGGCTGATCCGAATTACGCGCCGGCGTACAACGTGTTGGGACTGGTGCACATGGACCTCAAGGAGAACAAGGAGGCCCAGACCAACTTCGAGCGCGCCCTGCAGATCGCGCCGAACGATCCGGACGCGAACCACAACTACGGCTGGTTCCTTTGCCAGACGGGGCGCGAGCAGGCCGCGTCGAAATTCTTCCAGACCGCGGTGCGCAACCCGCTCTACAGCATGCCGCAGAGGTCCTACACGCTGGCCGGCGTGTGCGCGCTGCGCCGCGACGACGAAGCCGCCGCCGTGGAGAACTTCGAGCGCGCGCTCAGGCTCGACGCGAACTACCTCTCGGCCGTGCTGCCGCTCGCCCAGCTGCGCTACCGTCGCGGCGAGCTCGACCAGGCGAAGCGCCTGGTGACGCAGTTCAACCGCGCGGTCGAGCCGACGCCCGAGTCGCTGTGGCTCGCGGTGCGCATCGAGCGCAAGCTCGGCGACCGCTCGTCGGAAACGGTGTTCGCCGAGCAGCTCAGGCGGCGCTTTCCGGCTTCGCCCGAGTTCCAGAGCCTGCAGAAGGGCAGCTACGAGTGAACGGGCCCGCGCAAGCGGGCCTCGAGGCTGGCTCGCTCCCCGACGCACCGCAAGGACCGGGTGCGATGCTGGCGCGCTCGCGCGACTCGCGGCGGCTCTCCGTCGAGGACGTCGCGAACCGCCTCAAGTTCGGCACGCGACAGATCGAGGCGCTCGAGGCGGACGATTACGAGCGGCTGCCTGGCATGACCTTCGTGCGTGGCATGATCCGCAGCTACGCGAAGCTGCTTGAGATTGACCCCGCGCCACTCATCGAGTCGCTCGAGCAGCGTCAAGCGCCGGCGGTGCCGGTGAGCGTCGACCGGCCCGCGAAGCGCATCCCGTTTCCCGACGGACGCTCGCGCTCCACGCGCATCTACCTGCTCCTCTCTGTCGCGGTGCTGATCGGTGTGGGCGCGGTTCTGTACGAGTGGCATTATGGTGCGCCGGATGCGCTCGCGCCGGGCGGCTCGGGCGCCGAGACGCCCGAAGCTCCGGTTGCCGAAGCGCCGAGGGCCGACGTGCCGGCGACGCAAAGCGCGAGCCCGCAGGCGACACCCGCGCCTTCCGATCCGGTGCCTGTCGCGCCTGCCGCGCCGACCGGGCTGCCCACGATGGTGTTCGTCTTCGACGAGGCGTCCTGGGTGGAAGTGCGCGACCGGGCAGACAAGGTGCTGTTCTCGCAGCTCAACCCGGCCGGGTCCCGCCAGAGCGTGGAGGGCACGCCGCCGTTCGCGCTCGTGATCGGTAACGCCAGCCACGTGCGCCTGAGCTACCGCGACAAGCCGGTCGACCTTGGCCCCCACATCAAGTCGGAAGTCGCCCGCCTGACCCTGCAGTGATGGACTCGAACATGCAAAGCCCTGGCACGCCGCGCCGGCGCAGCCGCCCGGTCGCCGTCGGCAACGTGGTGATCGGCGGAGATGCGCCGATCGTGGTGCAGTCGATGACCAACACCGATACCGCGGACGCGCCAGGCACCGCGCGCCAGGTCGCCGCGCTCGCCGCTGCCGGCTCGGAGCTGGTGCGCATCACCGTCAACACCGCCGAGGCAGCCGCGCAGGTCGCCCCCATTCGCGAGCGGCTGGATGCCATGGGTTGCGCCGTGCCGCTCGTCGGCGACTTCCACTACAACGGCCACAAGCTGCTCACCGACTATCCGGAATGCGCGCAGGCGCTTGCCAAGTACCGCATCAACCCCGGCAACGTCGGCAAGGGGTCGAAGCGCGACGAGCAGTTCGCCACCCTGATCGAGCTGGCGTGCCGCTACGCGAAGCCGGTGCGCATCGGCGTCAACTGGGGCAGCCTCGACCAGGAGCTGCTCGCGCGCCTCATGGACGAGAACGGGAAGCTCGCGCGGCCGGCCGAAGCGGACGCCGTGATGCGCGAGGCGCTCATCACGTCGGCGCTCGAATCGGCTGCGCGCGCGCAAGAGCTGGGGCTGCCCGCCGAGCGCATCGTGCTCTCGTGCAAGGTGAGCGGGGTGCAGGACCTGATCGCCGTGTACCGCGAGCTCGGGCGCCGCTGTGACTACGCGTTGCACCTCGGCCTCACCGAGGCGGGGATGGGCACGAAGGGCGTCGTCGCCTCGTCGGCCGCGCTCGCGATCCTGCTGCAGGAGGGCATCGGCGACACCATCCGCATCTCGCTCACGCCCGAACCGGGCGGCGACCGCACCCGCGAGGTGATCGTCGCGCAGGAGCTGCTGCAGACCATGGGACTGCGCTCCTTCACGCCGATGGTGATTGCGTGCCCGGGCTGCGGCCGCACCACGAGCACGTACTTCCAGGAGCTTGCGGCGCGGATCCAGGCGTACCTGCGCGCCCAGATGCCCGCATGGAAGGCGCGCTATCCGGGCGTCGAAACCATGCATGTCGCCGTGATGGGCTGCGTGGTGAACGGCCCGGGGGAGAGCAAGCAGGCCAACATCGGCATCAGCCTGCCGGGCTCGGGCGAGCGGCCGGTCGCGCCCGTGTACGTCGACGGCGAAAAGACGGTCACGCTGAAGGGCGACGCGATCGCCGAGGAGTTCCAGGCGATCGTCGAGGATTACGTGCGCGCCAACTACGGCGAGGGCGGCGCGCGGCGCGCCGTCCAGCAGCCGAAAACCATTCCGATCAAGGCGCACGGGTAGCGTGGCGAGCAACGAGACGCTGCGCGCGGTGCGCGGCATGAACGACATCCTGCCCGACGAGGCCGAGCGCTGGGAGGCGCTCGAGGCGACGCTGCGCGATTGGCTGCGCGCCTACGGCTACCGCAACATCCGCACCCCGATGCTCGAGCACACGGCGCTGTTCCGGCGCGCCATCGGCGAGGCGACCGACATCGTCGAGAAGGAGATGTACAGCTTCGAGGACGCGCTGAACGGCGAGCACCTGACCCTGCGTCCGGAGGCGACGGCGTCGACGGTGCGCGCGGCCCTCGAGCATTCGCTGCTCTACAACGCGCCCCAGCGGCTGTACTACATCGGCCCGATGTTCCGGCACGAGCGGCCGCAGAAGGGCCGCTACCGGCAGTTCCACCAGGTGGGCGCGGAGGCGCTCGGCCACGCCGGCCCCGACGTCGACGCCGAGATGCTGATCATGTGCGCGCGGCTGTGGAGGATGCTCGGCATCGAAGGCGTCGAGCTGGAGATCAATTCGCTCGGTTCCGCCGCCGAGCGGGCGACCTACCGTGCTTCGCTCGTGGAGTATCTGCGCAAGCGCGAAAGCGAGCTCGACGCGGACTCGAAGCGGCGCATGGAGTCGAATCCGTTGCGGGTGCTGGACAGCAAGAACCCCGACATGCAGCGCCTGATCGAGGAGGCGCCGCGCCTGATCGAGACGCTCGGCCCGGAGTCGCTCGCGCATTTCCGCGGGCTCCAGTCGCTCCTCGAGGACGCGAAAGTCGCCTACCGCATCAATCCGCGCCTCGTGCGCGGCCTCGACTATTACAATCTCACCGTCTTCGAGTGGGTGACCGAGCGCCTCGGCGCGCAGGGCACGGTGTGCGCGGGCGGACGCTACGACGGCCTGTTCGAGCAGCTCGGCGGCAAGCCGCAGCCGGCATGCGGGTGGGCGATGGGCATCGAGCGGCTGATGGGCCTGCTGCCCGAAGGCGGCGCGCCGCCGCAGGCCGACGTGTACCTCGTCAACCTGGGAGAGTCGGCGCAGCGTTTCGCGTTTCGCGTCGCCGAGGCGCTGCGCGACGCGGACTGCCGGGTGGTGCAGCACTGCGGCGGGGGCAGCTTCAAGTCGCAGCTGCGGCGCGCCGACGCGAGCGGCGCTTCGCTCGCGGTGATCGTGGGAGACGACGAAGCGGCCGCCGCGTCGGCGACGGTGAAGCCGCTGCGCGAGGAAGCGCAGCAGGTGCGCGTGCCGCTCGCGGAACTGGCCGCAACCGTGCAACGGCTGCTGGCCGCATCGAAAGGGAAGCAATGAGTGCCTACGACCTCGAGGAACAGGAACAGCTCGCGTCGCTGAAGAGCTGGTGGAAGGAGAACGGCAACCTCGTCCTGACCGTGATCACGGCGGCGCTCGCGGTGCTCGCCGCGTGGAACGGCTGGAACTGGTGGCGCGACCGGCAATCGGACCAGGCGGCGGTCCTCTACGAGGTGCTGGAGAAGGCCGCGCGCGCCAACGATCTCAAGGCGACCCGCGAGGCGGCCGGCACACTGCTCGAGAACTATCCGCGCACCGCGTACGGGCCGATGGCGGCGCTCGTCTCGGCGAAGGTGCACTACCAGGCCGGCGACCTGCAGACGGCGAAGGCGCAGCTCGACTGGGCCGCCGAGCACGCGCGCTCCGACGAGCTCAAGGCGATCGCGCGGCTGCGCCTCGCGCACGTGCTGCTCGACGAAGGCAAGCCGGAGGACGCGCTCAAGCTCCTCTCGGGCACGCCGCCCAAGGGCTTCGAGGCGCTGGTCGAGAGCCTGCGCGGGGACATCCTGCTCGTCCAGAAGAAGCCGGCGGAGGCCCGCACCGCGTACCGTGCGGCGCTCGACAAGAGCGACGCGAACGACCGCGCGACGCGCCAGCAGCTGCAGTTGAAGATCGATGCGCTCGGTGCCGGCTGACCTCGCGCGCGCCGCCACGGCGGCGGCGCTCCTCGGCTCGCTCGGCGGCTGCTTTCTTTTCGGCAGCAGCAGCACCGGCCCGAAGATGGCCGGCGTGCCGGCGATCACGCCGACGGTGCAGCTGCGCACGCTGTGGTCCACGAACGTCGGCCGCAGCGGCGAATCGGTGCTCACACCCGCGGGCGACGCGGGCTCGGTGTTCGCCGCGGCGCGCGACGGCACGGTCACGAAGCTCGACGCGGCGAGCGGCCGCGTGCTGTGGCGCGCCTCGGTCGGCCAGACCGTGTCGGGTGGCGTCGGCGCGGGCAGCGACGTGGTCACCGTCGGCACCAACGAAGGCGAGGTGATCGCGCTGGACGCGTCCGACGGGTCGGTGCGCTGGCGCGCGCGGGTCTCGAGCGAGGTGCTCGCCGCGCCGGCGGTCTCGGGCGACGTGGTGGTCGTGCGCTGCTCCGATAGCCGCGTGTTCGCGCTCGACGTTAAGGACGGCCGGCGCCGCTGGGTGTATCAGCGCGCGATGCCGACGCTCACGGTGCGCAGTCCCGCCGGCGCCGTGGTGCGCGCGCAGACGGTGTACGCCGGGTTCGCCGGCGGACGGCTCGCGGCGCTCGCGCTCGCGAACGGCGGCGTGCGCTGGGAAGCCGCCGTCGCGCTGCCCCGCGGCTCCACGGAGCTCGAGCGTGTCGCCGACGTGGTGGGTCTCCCGTGGGTGTCCGAACGCGAGGCGTGCGCGGTCGCCTACCAGGGCCGCGTTGCGTGCTTCGACGCGGCCAGCGGCCAGCCGATCTGGTCGCGCGACGTCTCCAGCGTCGCCGGGCTGGGCGTCGACGCGCGCTACGTGTTCGTCAGCGACGACCGCGGCGCGGTGCACGCGCTCGATCGCTCCAACGGCACCAGCTTCTGGAAGAACGACCAGTTGTTCCTGCGCAAGCTCACGGCCCCGCTGCCGCTCGGCAAGGAGGTCGCGGTCGGCGACGTCCAGGGCTACGTGCACCTGATGTCCCGCGACAGCGGCGAGCTCGTCGGTCGCACGGCGACCGACGGCAGCGACATCGTCGCCGCGCCGGTGGCGATTCCCGGCGGCTTCCTGGTCCAGACCCGCGGCGGAAATCTCTACGCCTTCGCGCTTCCGGGCTCCTGAGCGGGCCGCGCGTTCATGAAGCCCACGCTGGTCCTGGTCGGCCGGCCGAACGTCGGCAAGTCGACCCTTTTCAACCGGCTGACGCGCTCGCGCGACGCGATCGTCGCCGACATTCCCGGTCTCACGCGCGACCGGCATTACGGCGTCGGCCGCCTGGGCGACAAGCCGTTCCTCGTGGTCGATACCGGGGGACTCGACCCGGCGGCGAAGGAGGGGGTGCTCGCCGAGATGGCGAAGCAGACCCAGACCGCGCTGGTCGAAGCCGATGTGGTGGTGTTCGTCGTCGATGCCCGCGATGGCGTCACGGCGCAGGACAGGCGCATCTCGCGCGAGCTGCGCAAGCTCGGCCGGCCGGTGTGGCTCGCGGTCAACAAGTCCGAAGGGCTCGATGCGGCGACGGCGTGCGCCGACTTCCACGAGCTCGGCATCGGCGAGCCTGTGGCGGTCTCCGCAGCGCACGGCGAAGGCGTGCGCGCGCTGGTCGAGGCGGCGCTCGAGCCGTTCGCCGTCGACGACGAGGACGAGCGGCGCGCCAAGCATCCTTACGTGGCGCTGGTCGGAAGGCCCAACGTGGGCAAGTCGACGCTCGCCAACACGCTCGTCGGCGAGGAGCGCCTGGTGGTGTTCGACCAGCCGGGCACGACGCGCGACTCGATCCACGTCGACTTCTCGTTCAGGGGCCGCCCCTACACCCTCATCGATACGGCAGGCCTGAGGCGTCGCGGAAAGGTGTTCGAGACCATCGAGAAGTTCTCGGCGATCAAGACGCTGCAGGCGATCGACGATGCGAACGTGGCCGTGCTCGTCGTCGACGCGCGCGACGGCGTGTCGGAGCAGGACGCGCACCTGGCGGGCTTCATCCTGGAGCGCGGCCGCGCGGTGGTGGTGGCAGTCAACAAGTGGGACGGCCTGGAGAGCGACGAGCGCGATGAGGCGAAGCGCGTGATCGCGCGAAAGCTCAACTTCCTCTCGTTCGCGCGTTTCCACTACATCTCGGCGTCCGAGGGGCAGGGCATCGCGCCGCTCATGAAATCGGTCGACGAGGCGTACGCGGCGGCGATGGCGAAGCTGCCCACGCCGCGCCTCACGCGCACCCTGGGCGCCGCGGTCACGCGGCAGCAGCCGCCGCGCCGCGGCCTGAACCGGCCGAAGCTGCGCTACGCGCACCAGGGCGGCATGAATCCGCCCGTGATCGTGATCCACGGCAATTCGGTGCAGGACGTTCCGGCGAGCTACCGGCGCTACCTGGAAGGCGTGTTCCGCGACACGTTCAAGCTCGAAGGCACGCCGCTTCGCATCGAATTTCGCGCTTCGCGTAATCCGTATGTCAACAAATGAAGCGACCGTAGAGGCGCGCCGCAAGCATGCGCCGCGCGCTTTCCACAAAGGATAAGAATCGGCTACAGTAGCCGTCCGAAGAACACCGACTCGGGGGCATAAACCCATGAGCAACAAGGGACAATTACTACAAGACCCGTTCCTCAATACCCTGCGGAAGGAGCACGTGCCGGTGTCGATCTATCTGGTGAACGGCATCAAGCTGCAGGGCCAGATCGAGTCGTTCGACCAGTACGTCGTGCTTCTTCGCAACACCGTCACGCAGATGGTCTACAAGCACGCCATTTCGACTGTCGTGCCTGCGCGCGCCGTCAACTTCACTATCGAACAGCACCCCGCCGACGGTTGATGCTGGAAAGACCGTCGGGCTCGAACCTCGCCGTCCTCGTCGGCCTGGACCTGGGCCGCAGCACCAACGCCGAAAGCCTGGAGGAGCTCAAAGCACTGGCAGCGAGCGCCGGCGTGGAGCAGGCCGCCACCGTGCGCGGCCGGCGCCAGCGTCCGGATCCGGCGCTGTTCGCGGGCACCGGGAAGGTGGAAGAGGTGAGGCGCACCCTGGAAGAGCACCACGCCGAGCTGGCGATCTTCAACCACGAGCTGTCGCCGGCGCAGGAGCGCAACCTGGAGAAGGCGCTCTCGTGCCGCGTCATCGACCGCACCAGCCTCATCCTCGACATCTTCGCGCAGCGCGCGAAGAGCCACGAGGGCAAGCTGCAGGTGGAGCTCGCGCAGCTGCAGCACCTGTCGACGCGGCTGGTGCGCGGCTGGACGCACTTGGAGCGCCAGCGCGGCGGCATCGGCCTGCGGGGACCCGGCGAGACGCAGCTCGAGACCGACCGCCGCCTGATCGGGCGTCGCGTCAGGCTACTGAAGGAAAAGCTCGCCCACCTGCAGCGGCAGCGCGCCGTGCAGCGCCGCGCTCGGGTTCGCAACGACGTGCTGTCGGTGTCGCTCGTCGGCTATACCAACGCCGGGAAGTCGACGCTCTTCAGCGCCGTGACGCATGCCGGCGCGTACGCTGCGAACCAGCTGTTCGCGACGCTCGATACGACGACACGGCGCGTCTACCTGCCGCCCGCGGGCAACGTCGTGCTGTCGGACACGGTCGGCTTCATCCGCGACCTTCCGCACACGCTGGTCGCGGCCTTTCGCGCCACGCTGGAGGAGACGATCCATGCCGACCTGCTGCTGCACGTGGTCGACGCGGCGAGCGAGTCGCGCGACGAGCAGATCGTGGAGGTCGACAAGGTGCTGGAGGAGATCGACGCCGGCGCCGTCCCGCAGATCCTCGTCTACAACAAGATCGATCTCACCGGGACGCCCCCGGGAATCGACCGCGACGAGTATGGTAAGATCCGCCGCGTTCGTCTCAGCGCCCGATCCGGTGCCGGCCTCGAGTTTCTGCGCCAGGCGTTGGTCGAATCGGCGCCCTCCACACACCCCAACGAGCCACCGCATCAGCCCCGCGTCCCGGGCGCCTGACACGACTCCAGAGGCGAATCCATGTCATTGAACGATCCCCAGTGGGGGAAGCGCGGCAGCGGCGGCAACAACGACGGCCCGCCCGACCTCGACGAGATGTGGCGCAACTTCAACCAGCGGCTGAATCGCATCTTCTCGCGCCGGCGCGGGGGAGGCCCAGGCGGCGGCACCGGCGACGGACCGGGGTTCAAGCACTACGGCGGCGGCCTGGGGCTCCTGGTCGGGCTCGTGCTCGCGGTGTGGCTCGCCAGCGGCCTGTACATCGTCGTCGAAGGCCAGCGCGGCGTGGTGCTCACCTTCGGCAAGTTCTCCGAGATCACCAACTCGGGGCTTCGCTGGCGCCTGCCCTACCCGATCCAGTCGCACGAGATCGTCGACCTGACGGGCGTGCGCACCGTCGAGGTCGGCTACCGCAACAACGTGAAGACCAAGGTGCTGCGCGAGTCGCTGATGCTCACCGACGACGAGAACATCATCGACATCCAGTTCGCCGTGCAGTACACGCTGAAAGAGCCCACCGAGTACCTGTTCAACAACCGCCGGCCGGAAGAGGCGGTGCTGCAGGCGGCGGAAACCGCCACGCGCGAGATCGTCGGCAAGAGCAAGATGGACTACGTGCTGTACGAGGGCCGCGAGCAGGTGGCGGCCCAGTCCCAGAAGCTGATGCAGGACATCCTCGACCGCTACAAGACCGGGGTGAACATCAGCAAGGTGACGATGCAGAACGCGCAGCCGCCCGAGCAGGTGCAGGGCGCGTTCGACGACGCGGTGCGCGCGAAGCAGGACCTCGAGCGCCAGAAGAACGAGGGCCAGGCTTACTACAACGACGTGGTGCCGAAGGCGCGGGGCACGGCCGCGCGCCTCATCGAGGAGGCGAACGGCTACCGGCAGAGCGTGATCTCCAACGCGGAGGGCGAGGCGTCGCGCTTCCGCCAGATCCTCGTCGAGTACAACCGCGCGCCGGGGGTCATGCGCGACCGGCTTTACCTCGACGCCGTCCAGCAGATCCTCACCTCGACCACCAAGATCTTCATCGACGCGCGCGCCGGCTCGAACCTCCTCTACCTGCCGCTCGATCGGCTGATGCAGGCGACCGGCGCGGCGCTCGGCGCCGACGCCGGGCAGTCGGCGGCCGTGCCGCCGGCGCAGCGGGAAAG
>JADMIO010768783.1_pt1 | contig 37087 bp, 30 predicted proteins | sample 8958161 | NCBI WGS metagenome assembly JADMIO01 (sample SAMN16585339, study PRJNA669376) | soil metagenome | isolation source: Crop rotation soil | place: USA: Cullars Rotation, Alabama | collected 2011
ACGTGAATTCCAAGCTTCGGATCCCACTGTGCTGGAAAGTCATTGATATCAGCTGGTTACCTTGGTAAAAACGCCTGTGGTAGTGGCTATGATTTCGATATCTACATGCATCGCGGAGCTGGAGCTTATATATGTGGAGAAGAGACTGCTCTTATTGAGTCTCTTGAAGGAAAACAAGGAAAGCCTCGTTTGAAGCCTCCTTTTCCGGCCGATGTGGGTCTATTTGGTTGTCCTACGACTGTTACTAATGTTGAGACGGTTGCGGTTGCGCCAACCATATGTAGACGGTATTATTAATATATTTAATTATTGATATAATACTATTATTTATTTTTTGTAAAAATGCCCGTTTAATCTCTTCAAAAAAAATAAAATGCGATCAAGGCTTTGAATTAATGCTTTTTCTTCTTAGTGGTGGCGATTGGTTTGCATCTTTTGGTAGAGATAGAAACAGAGGCACCAAATTATTTTGTATTTCAGGGCATGTCAATCGCCCTTGCACTGTTGAAGGTATCGTTTGGAACCGATAAAATAGTCTTTATCTCTTACTAATCGTAAAAATTATCTGATGTAGAGGAAATGTCTATTCCTTTAAAAGACCTTATTGAACGACATTGTGGAGGTGTGATTGGTGGATGGGATAATTTGCTTGGAATCATTCCTGGGGGCTCATCCGTTCCTGTCATTCCTCGTTCTATTTGTGATACAGTTCTGTAAGTTGGCATTTATTTTGAAAAGCACTGCTTTCATCATTCGTACATGTAGATGATGCTCGCTTACTGACTGATAATAGAATGGACTTTGATGCATTGCGAGATGTGCAATCTGGTCTAGGAACAGCCGCAGTTATTGTCATGAATAAGCAAACAGATATTATTAAAGCAATTGCTCGTTTAAGTCACTTTTACCAGCATGAAAGCTGTGGTATGTATATCCTTCGCTTATTTGGATGATTTAAACTGAAATGTTTGAAAAGGCCAATGCACACCTTGCCGAGAAGGTACTGGTTGGATGAATAAAATTATGCAGCGATTTGTAAGCGGTAAGGCGGATAAACGGGAAATTGATATGATCGACGAACTGAGTCGTCAAATTGAAGGACATACTATTTGCGCCTTGGGCGATGCTGCCGCATGGCCGGTTCAGGTAAAGAAAACTATTATGGTCTATATTTTCTCAACGTTATATTATTCTAGGGCCTGATACGACATTTCCGCCCTCTCATTGAACAACGTATAGATGAATATAAGAATGGAAACGTTAACTTCGCTACAGCATAAATTATTTCTCGTCCATTATACAATAAACAAACTATAGATTTGAATTAAGAACTTTTTTTCTTGAAGGCTTTATAGTTTTTTTTTAAAAAAATCTATCGTAAGCCATACTGGTCATATGCAGTATATATATTGGGGTGGAGAGGATGCTCCTTGTTTTTCTGCTTCAATCACAGTTGATTTTTAATTTTACCACCTATATATTGCGAAAAATGGAAAGATATTGCATGCGGATACAAATATGGCCCTAGTTTGTACTCATAGAGTATTTATACATTGCTCAATACATTATATTCCCATTATAAATTTAATCAAGATACCATAAATAAAATAAGCCATAAATAGCTTATCATAATTAATGCAAAGAACTAATTCCTCGCACCTTGATTTGATCGCTGTCTACATCCTGAAAATATGCTAGTCAAGGAGTGCGATATTTATTTCGTAAGTAATATTACGAACCCGTCCGTTCATAGGCAAAACTTTATTTAACAAATTGCTTTATGATTTTAACCAATAGTATGAATTAATTGAATATACGTCGCATTGGGACCAGTGCTAGCTTTAAAAGCTGCTAGATTCTTACAAATATCACAAAAAAAAGATTAAAATTTTGCAACTCAAAAATATAAGCTGCGGATCCATACAAACCGATAGTCGACTATGCCCTGAAGGGTATGACGTTTGAGAAGTCGTGTTGACATATCTCTCTCCATAATATTGCGGCGCCAGATCTTATAGCATTACATATAGATATAGCATCAAATATGATGCCTTCATGTCTATATATAACAACCCCACATATTACACATATCATGAAGCATTATGCTTTTCCAAAATATAAACTACATCACATATTATATATATATTGTCGTATAAATATATACGATGTATTTGACATCATAAAACCTAATAAATACTATTTTACTGTATATATTTTACAGGGCAGCAAACACACACTGTGCTCTGTGCCAAAGAAAACCCTCACACCCACGCAAGCGACTCCAAAACCGCGTGTCTCCATTGTGCGAATAATATCTAATGTCTCGACCAGAAAGTCAAGGACCTGCTGACTTGGTGAGTGAGAATTATAATGCATCATTTCTTATAGAGTTATATTTAATATATATTTTTTGTTTCTCTTTTAGTTTTATAATCATGATGAAGCACGAAAATATACCCAAAAGTAATGTTTTTTTGTTGCTTTTATGGCACATTGTTGGCCTCTGATTAATCTTTATTACATGATTAGTTCGCGTATCATCGAAATTCAAAGCCAAATGTCTCAAAGAGCTATCGAATTGCTAGAGTTACCAGAAGGCAAGCCCGCATTGATTTTAGATATTGGCTGTGGTTCTGGTCTTAGTGGAGAGGAACTAACGGATTCCGGCCACTTTTGGATTGGGCTTGATATTAGCGATTCAATGCTTGGTATTTATTTAAGAAGACGTATATGTCCTAAATGTTTATTACTTTATAATCAGGTATCGCACTAGAAAGAGAGGTTGAAGGTGATTTATTACTACAAGATATGGGTGAAGGCCTTCATTTTCGCCCAGGTAGCTTGGATGGCGTCATAAGGTAATGGAAACGTGCGATAACCTCTTTTAATTTTTTGTAGCATTTCAGCCTTACAATGGCTTTGTAATGCAGATAAGCGAAATCACTTCCCAAGACAACGCCTCAAGAGATTTTTTTCGACTCTTTATTCTGCCATGTGCCGCGGCGCGAAAGCTGTTTTCCAGATCTATCCCGAAACGCCTCAACAGGTTTTTCGTGCCTCGTGATTAAATCTTAGTTGCAAAACTTTTTCATAGTTGGACCTTTTGACAAGTTGCGCTACCAATGCAGGTTTTTCAGGCGGTCTCGTTATCGATTACCCTGAGAGCACAAAAGCGAAAAAGTATCTTTTCGAATAATTGCTTTTTATTTCGAGAGCAGCTCTAAGAATCGCTTTTAATTTATTTTATTTTACAGAATTTTTCTTTGTTTATTTGTCGGATCTTCTCAACCACTTCCGAAAGGATTGGATGAGGAATCTTCACATCAAACTGTCAATTACGCCGCCTCGAGGTATAGTATACCATATACCTTTGATCTGCTTAAGATACTAAGCCTTAATTTAGAAATAAGCGCTCTGGGAAACAATCTTTACGCAAAGCAGTGAAGAGTAAAGATTGGATTTTGGAGAAGAAAGAACGTCGCCGTCGTCAAGGAAAGGAAGTTAGAGAAAATACTAAATACACTGGAAGATCGCGTCATGTCAAATTTTAGTTTTATGTTTCAAAAACAAATATATATAATTTTCTTTATACTCGATTCTATAAAAACCACACCATTGGTTTTAAGTATAACCCTTTCGCCATTTATTTATGCTGATGGATCGGAAGGTTCCTTTAAGATCGATCAAAAATAATGACATGCTTGTATCCCTTGATGAAAAATATGTGACTGCATTGCTTAGCACCATGTGGTTTCTATCAATAATGTGATGACATATCGAAAACCTTAATGTCACTGAGAAGCAAAAGCATATTTCAAAACCGATAACCCAATAATGGTTTGGCAATAAGAATATTTTAATATTGACAGAGAGAGAGAGAGAGAGAGATGATATTTACTAAGACCAAAAATAAGAGCTTCATTTATATATATTAAAGAAATTATATTTATTTGCTATACACGGCCTCATCATTCAACGCTATTGCAACTACAGCACGTTGATGACCTGAATATTGACGAACGGTGACTCCCTGAGTCACGTCCCACAAGCGAGCGGTGTTATCAGATGATCCTTAATAAATATATTAAATACCTAATGACATTTTGTAGGTAGGCAATAGCATACCTGAGAGGAGATATGCAGAGTCTGCGGAAAAACAAACATCCCACACCCATCTCTGATGACCTGTTAGTGTTTTATCCAGCGTCCAAGAATCAGTATGCCAGAGTTTGATGGTTTGATCTGATGATGTTGTCGCTAGTCGACTAAACGACAAATATTAATAGTTTGTAATATAGTCAATAAATAAATAGCTCGGTACCTGCCATCTGGGCTAAAGAGACACTTTAAAACGTAATCAGCATGTGCTTCAATTTTTTGTAGTGGAGTCAAGATCCTTGTTTCGCTGAGAGGGGATGAGGATTCCCAAATGTAGCAATGACCCTTAAATTAATATTTTAGCACATAAAAAAATATTCGAAATAGTTATTGTAATATTTTCTGACCTTTGAATTCGCTGCTGCCAGTAACCGTCCATCGTGAGACACTGAGATAGACCGGATAGCCACGTCTTCTTCAGGAATCTGCAAAGCATTCATGAGACCTACGCTTCTATAGTTTTTCATACCAGTTGCTCAACACATTGATTTGCTCGCAAGTCCCATAATTTAATGCGTCCTTTTTGGTCTGCTGATATGATTTCGCACTATTCAATGAGTTAGAAATGTTCGAGTATGGTCTGGTACATGTCTTTTACTTTATTGGGATGGAGAACTACAGAATTAACAGGGCAGCGATGTTCATAATCACGCTGACAGCCTGGGGTTCTAGTTTTAAGATGAGAAATCTATGCTAACCATAATAGTGCCTTACCGAAGGTCCCAAATTTTAACGGTACCATCTTCTCCGCTACTATACATCCATTTGCCTTGACTTTGAAATCCAATTGACGTGACACTTCCGACATGACCATCAAAACTAGTCACCTACATGGCATTTCAATACAATTTTACGAAGACACTGTCGAAAATGGACTAACAGCGTTGGGGTTGGTCGTCAATGCTTCAAAAAATCGAATGTGGGGATTGCCTACAAAAGTTTCCTTTTTTTTAACAATGTGGTCTTACAAAATGAAACCTGCCTGCAGCAGCAATATATTTCTTATCAGGCGATATGGCTAGACAGTTGACTTGCTTTGTATTATTAATAATATTATGGTTAATGATCAAAAAAATTAATATTTGAAAAAGTAATGCGCATAATGCAATGCCACATACAAAGTCACACAAAAAACCACACGTCCATACATGAACAAACACCACTAACCGAATCTGGATGCTGGATAGTTCTATAACAAACACCATTTAATGCTTCCCATAAACGAATAGTGTGATCATAACCAGCCGTGGCGATATAAACACTAGGAAAAGTATCTGTCGCCGTCCCTGTTTGGCTCGCCATTGTTTTTTCTTTTTTTCCTTTTCTTTTTACTTTTTTGAGACTTTGCGTTTTTTTTTGTCACATTGTGTCACACCATCTAATGTGTCACACACCACACATTACACACATCTTCATCCAAAGGTTTCCTTCTCCAAACAGGGGGAAAAAGTCCAAGGCAACGCGATTCATGGACAAAAGATAAGCCACCCTTCGATTTATATATATTCCAAGCCAAATAGGATGGATGATTTTCTGGAATCGATTATTTATCAAATACAATGTATAACTCTTGAACCTTAATGATTGGACATATGACAAGTGAAAGCGATATGATGACACCTATCTACAGGTCACCTTTCCAAATATGAATTATCCGACCCATTCAATACACTGCTGTTTCTTTTTTAGAGTTGTATTTAAAGACCCTATCTCATAAAGTACAACTCTTTTTCTTCACTTGTAGTAGATCGACAAATTGGACTTGAAAAAGTTGCATAATCGAGTTATTATTCATATCGCTGTTGTTACCAAATTATGAATAAGTTTTGAATCAATGATGCTTTGGAATATGGCGCCTCTCTCAACTATAATATACACTGTAAAGGAGGAATATCTCTTTTCGAGTCCCAATGCGCGTCAATACTTTTTTTACTGCGCCACGGCACAATATTCCTTATGAACGGAAAAGTATATTCTTTCGAATGATTTACCACACGTGCATCCTGAAAGAAATCTTTTTGGAAACCGAACCATTATAACTTTGAATTTATACCATTAGTGGTATAAACCTTGACGTCATTGTTGATTTGAAACCCATTAAAAAAAGCTGAAAACGATAAGCTCTTCAAGCACATGGCTTTATTATCAGAATCATGATCTCGACTAGATCAAATTTAGTATTATATCTGGGACTGATAGGAATGGATTCTAGGTTTTATTAACAAAATTTGAATTCTCAGATCGAATATCTTCTTGTAAGACAAGGTAAGCCATTTATATCAATGGGATGATTCCCTATCATGGGGCAATAAATGAAGAGTTTTAGAAGACACGGGGCGAATTAGATATATAAAATAAATGTTATCAACTATTCGCTTGGCTTTGAATCACTGTAATGTTTAGCTTTATTCAAATTATAATATCAATTCAGAGTATTAATTATCATTTCTGATTAATATTTTCCTGGAAGATGTTTTTTTGAACAATCAATTTTTCATGTCAAAGGAATGTTATTTTTCTCTATAAAAAAAAGAGAGAAATAAGGTGCGCCCATGTCGAGTCGTAGCAAAACAGATGATACTTTGACCAAAAGACTCTATCCATTTGTGCAAATGAAATATTCATTTTTTCCTCGAACAGCATCTTCCAACATTTTAGTCATTTCCATTTCCCATCATAATCCTTTCTTTTCTATAGTAGCTGCTTTTTTTTTTCTTTTGCTTGAAAAATGAATAAAATCGTAATCAATCAATCCATCACTACGAGTCTTTTTTTTTTTGAAACAAAAAATCCCCAAAAGTCATGTGGCGTGTGTGTGTGTGTGTGTAGTTGATTCTTACCAAGTTAATTAACCATTCTTCTAGGCGTATGACCAGTTAATTACCAATAGACATACACACATACACATAACATCAACAAAACATTACACACACCACTACCACTACCACTACCACTACCACTACCAATCCAAAACAAACCACGACCACTTTTTCCTTTTTTTCCTTTCTTCTTTTCTTAGATTCATCTATTAATTACTATAATTATTATTATTATTACTTTATAATTCCAAATCATCTCCTTTTTCTTTTTCCCTTTTCCACAATTTGAAACTAACAAGAAAAACTTTATTCTTTTGTTTTTTTTCTAATATATATATATATATATTAAAAGAAAGACATTTGAAATTATTTTTTTGCCTAGTTTTCCGCCATCTTTATTTGTTATTATTATTATTATAATTGGTATTATCACGGCTTTAAATAAATGCTGCCACTGAGAAGGTTTAGTTCTACAAAGGTATGTATAGTATTATAGCGTGATTTGTTTTGGTCAAGTAAGAAACACAATAATAAAAAACAATAAAGTTTTAAATACGGTCCATGCTGGTTAATGCCACTATTCAACAATTATTGTTTTATATTTTAGAATGCTTGTCGATCCTTTCTAAGATGCTTCGTGTCATCTCCAAAATTGTTGGCAGAGGTTTTTTGATTACTATGGTTATTATTTACTATCATGTACATTGTCCATTCAGAACAAAATGACGGTTCGAGAGGCACTAAATGCAGCGTTGGATGAAGAAATGCAAAGAGATCCTGGTGTTTTCATTATTGGGGAAGAAGTTGGTCAATATCAAGGGGCTTACAAGGTTTTTTGAATAAATTATTTCTTTTTGGTTTTGGAGATATTTATAGTAATCTGTTGCAATAGATTACTAAAGGATTACTGGATAAATATGGTGCAGAAAGAGTCATTGATTCGCCTATAACGGAGATGGGAATCGCAGGCTTGGCTGTTGGTGCAGCAATGGCTGGCTTAAAACCCATTTGTGAATTCATGACGTTTAATTTCTCAATGCAGGCCATTGATCAGGTTTATATATAAAATTCACTTGGTTCAGATTCACTACATGATAGCAATTGCATCATTCCATAATAACACTTTTAAAAAAGATAATTAACTCGGCCGCCAAATCACATTATATGTCTGCTGGATTTCTTCATGTACCAGTTGTATTTAGGGGTCCTAATGGTTATGCTGCTGGTGTCGCTGCACAACATAGTCAAGTATGTCCCATTTCGTTGTGTTACAATTTATTTATTTATTTTTTTAAAAAAAAAACTTGTATTTTTTTTTCTTCTAATCATTGGATAGTGCTTTGCCGCATGGTTTTCGCATTGTCCAGGGTTGAAAGTGTTGTCTCCTTGGAGCGCTGAAGATGCAAAGGGATTGTTGAAAGGTATAATCATGAGTATTTATTCATTAACTTCAATGATATATATATATTTATAGCCGCTATCCGAGATCCAAATCCAGTGGTGTTCTTAGAAAATGAGTTGCTTTATGGCGTTGAGTTTCCAATGTCCGAAGCGGCCATGTCTCCTGATTTTGTCCTTCCCATTGGAAAAGCGAAAGTTGAAAGAGAAGGTAACACCATATCTTTGTAATGTTGTTATTTTTATTTTATTGACTTGGCCCATTAATTAGGAAATCACATCACCCTTGTTTCACATTCGATCAATGTCGGAAATGCTATGCGAGCAGCAGATATGCTTGAGAAAGAAGGCATTAGTTGTGAAGTATGTTTGACATTTTGTTTTACATTCCTGGGCACTGACTTTTTTATTATTATTAAAAAAAAGGTAATAAATTTGCGCTCAATAAGACCTCTGGATATGGATACCATTATGGAATCTGTCAAGAAAACTGGGCATCTTGTTACAGTGGAAGGTGGATGGCATCAATCTGGCGTTGGCGCTGAAATTTCCGCATCAATTATGGAAAGTTAGTTTTTAATCTTATTTTATGTCTTTATATGCTTTCCTTCTTATAGGTGAGGCATTTGATTACCTCGATGCACCAGTACTTAGAGTAACTGGAGCGGATATCCCAACTCCTTATGCTAAGCAGCTTGAAGAATTAGCTTTCCCACAAGAGCGAGATGTTGTTAAAACGGTCAAAAAGGCACTAAATTTGCAATGAAAGATTAAAAACGAATTTCATATTTCTATCCATTCTGGTATGTTGTCCCATGTCAATGCAACTAATTGCTTAAATCCAAAAATAACCGACGTGTTTGGCCTTGGTATTATTTTGTACTAAAAAACAAAAACAAAAACAAAAAATCACCTTTATTAGTTTTATATATTCCACAAACGGGAATTATTAGTCATGCGTGGCAAAAAGGTATTAGTAAATGCAATATAGATACAAAGAAAAAAATCAAAGTAATTTTTTTGCATTGAAAATGTTTATTATATAGTTTGTTATTACAAAATACAAAGGAAAGATATCCATAAGATTAAACTGCTGTTATTTCCAAACATCCTATCGAAAATTGGACTGGGTATTTTTTTTAACCTCCCCATCCGATGTCATGGCCACGAATGCGTCGCACTAGTTGCATATCCTTGACCATAATGGTGACGCGTTTCGCGTGAATGGCAGCCAAGTTTCTGTTGAAAGAGGTCAATTGATAATGAACCATAAGAGCTATTCAAGTTGCACTTACGAATCTTCAAACAAATGAACCAAAAAGGCCTCTGCTGCTTCTTGAAGGCACATAATAGCATGTGCTTGCCAATATAACGGGCTGGTCGATAGGCTAAATTCATTCGCAACCTCTCGCACCTATTTTTGAAAAGATAAATAAATAAATGAATAATGCAGAGACAAACCAGGCGAGCAAACGGGAGTTTTCTCAGCAAGAGATCCGATGATTTTTGATATTTCCTTATCTCTCTCAAAGCAACTGTTCCTGGTCTGTATCGATGTTTCCTCTCTGGTGCAACGGGATCCCCAGCTAAAAAACAATGTCGTGATTTAGATTTCTTATGATGTGCAATCATAGATAGATACGTCTGCTTGTTGAAGCTGTTCGTCTCTTTTTAGTTGTTGACGGTGGAGAACTGGGTGTCCTCTGTGTTTGCTTCTTTTTCCTACGATTGGTGGTTGCTGGAGTGGCTGCTTGTCTATGAGTCACCATGATTTCTCTTCAGTATTTTTATTATTATTGTTATTAAATATAAGAAGAAGAATGTGTGGAAATTGAAGAATATTTGATTTCTTCTTCTTCTTCAATAGTTCGAGTCAACAGCCTAAGTATTATATAAACTATTATCAGCCACTATGAATTGAGTATAATGTTTTTTTAATGATTAAAATTACCTTGACATGACTTCAAAAAATAATATAACAATCACAATCATTTTGTAAAACACAATAATACCATAAACAACATGAACATGTTTTTACTCTAATAATAAATAAATGTCATAGAAGTTGTCTTACTTTTTTTTTTTTTTTTTTTTCAAACAAGTGAAAGTGTTTAATGTCAAATGTCCGTTTTTTTTGTTTTTTTTTGACTTGTTGATACGTTCTCGTTTCAATCTCAAACTCTCAACTCACACACACTTCTCTCTTAGTTTGTGTTGTATATTATTTATTGTATATGGGTGTGTTATACAGAGAGCGAAAGAGAGAGAGAGAGAGAGAAAGAGAGAGAGAAAGACAGAGAGAGTGGAGTTGTAGATGATTGTGTGGTGATGTGTGATGGTTGTTATGTGTGTGTTGTGTGTTGTGTGTGTTGTGTGTGTTGTGTGTGTGTGTGAAAAGAAAAAACCGTCGTTATTTTTTTCCTTCCTTCCTCTCACTCACTCACTCAACCAACTCACAGACAGTTTCAAAAAAAAAAAAAAAAAAAAAAAAAAAAAACCAGTTTCTAACGGTTGCTGGGAAACCGTTTAACGGTTAGAAACCAACAGAAAAAAGGCGCGAAAAGTTTAAATTCAAAAAAAAAAATTACAAAAGGAAAAAAAGGCGGGCTTTTTTAGTATTGAAGTGTTGATGATGGATTTTATTTGCATACAGTATATATATCTACATACAGAGATACAGGTTTTTATAGTATTCTAATTAGAACATCCTTCCTTCCTCAAATGTCTTGAGCTAAAATAATATCAAGAATAAAATGAAAATATTATAACATTGATCTTCATGATTTGTTTTTTGAAAATGGTAATGGTAAATATGGGAAATTGGGATATGAAAGATTATTATCATAACGATATCATAAGATAACTCAAATAGGGATCAAAGTTTACCTCATGACTTTGAACCAACAATATCTTGAGATAAATAAAAAAAATAGAAAGAGAAAAGGAATGGTTATTGTCATATTTTCTTTAAACTTGATATAGCATTAGAATAATGTCAATTTTACTGTTTTCCTTTTCATTTTTTTTTTAATATGGGGTATCGTTGTGATAGGTTTACCCAAAAGTTAGTCTATTTTAGTATTATTCCGAATCGGAAATTGTATATTCGACATGAGAGTGCATTTAGCTGCCATTATTTTGACTCCCTCTTTATCAAATTCAATCAGTTGTAATAAGAAAGAAAAATGTTCCTAAAATGCTAGTGGTTTTAATAATTATTAAATTTGCATCTAATATAAGCAAACATGAGGGACAATTGATTTAAATTGCTATTATATATTCACAAAAGACTTGCATAATGATATGGAAATAGTGTAAATATATTGCACAGACAGAGAATAAGGAATAAAAAATAAAGGAGCCTATCTAGAATATAAAGTTTTCCCAACTATTACTAGCGTGGAAATAAATTTCATAAGCAGCATCCCATTTTAACATCCAGCCACTTTTGTGGCAATACAAAAGTTGATTATTATTTTTACCACTGACGTGTAGTACCTTTACATTGTAGCAAAAACAAAAAGCATACTATTATTATTACCACTGACGTCTAGTACATATACATTGTAGCAAAAGCATATTATTATTACTACCACTGACGCGTAGTAGTACGTATACATTGTAGCAAAAAAAAAAAAAGTAGCTTATTATTACTACCACTGACGCGTAGTACATATACATTGTGGCAAAAACCAGCCCCATTTTGGTGGTGATTTTTTGTATTCATCATGCTTGACATTTTGATCACTTATGAATTCGGCAAAAGTCAAAAACAGAACAATCTTATTATCGGATGCCCGAACGAATAGAAACCTCTCCAATGAAAATATTAGGATTCCCATTCTATTTTTTTTTTTTTTGCTGCCATCCTGTAATCCACTAGCGTGATACCCCAATCGAAAGCAAAGTAAATACACATTTGAAAATATATGCTTTCTTCGTAAGTATAATTTAGTTTTTATCAATTTTAGATGCTAGGCTCATATTGTAAATCAATATCATCTTTGATCCAGTCCTTGCTACAACCCTAGGATACGAATAGCCTGGATACAATCATCAAACTATAGTCATCTTAAATAGAGTTAACCCTAAATACGAGATTTTATGTTATTGTTTTATCTCCAATGTCAATAAATAAAGAAATATAAAGTGGACTACTACGTACATGACAATGTTACGATAAAAGTTAAGTTTTTCGAGTCTATATAATTTCCAAAAATCAATGGCAATCTTAAAATCTTTGCAGATTTGATGACATAAATTTTATAATCTCTCATATTAGAATATGAAAACTCGTTTTATCTTGAACGTAGGTAAGAAGAATCACTGAAACATTGAGAAAAGAAAACAATAGTATTTCCGTATTATGTTATTTACTCTCATTATAAGCAATAAGCATAGTTAATAAAACGAAATGAATTGTCACGGATTTATCAATTAAGTTTAATATTTACAAAACAAAAAAAAAAGAGAAAATGAAATAACCATAAAAATATACAGAGCAACTAAAATAGGTTGGATTTTTTCATAATTCTCATAAATTCATCTTCGTTAATTTCGCCATCCCCATCGCGATCTGCTTCATCAATCATTTCTTGCAGCTCTTCATCCTATGTCATGAATTATCAGCAATTATCAATTGCATTGGGCTTATTTAAACAAACAGTTAAAGATTCTCCCAGTTCTTGAGCGACGCGCTTCAAATTCTTGAAGCTAATCGTACCGGTTTCATCATCATCAAATAATTTAAACGCTTTGAGAATTTCTTCCTTCGGATCTCTTTCAGCCTTTTAATAAATGGAATAGTCATTGGAATAAACATAAACAAATGCATGCCGAAAAAAGAAAGTACCATTTTTGAAGACATGAGTGTCAAGAACACATTGTATTCTACCATGCCATTACAATCTTTATCCAGCTCTCCCATGATTCGACGAATTTCTTCTTTCTGCACCTCAAAACCCAACGCTCGCATAGCTACTTTAAGATCCCGAACGTCAATTTTACCTAGTTAGTGCAAAGTATTTTTCAGTATGTCTTTACCAAAGAAAGAGCCATTTGTGTTCAATCCAACCTGAAGCTTCCGTATCAAAAAGTTCAAATGCCTCTTTAATTTCTTGTTTTTGCTCTTCCGTAATTTCAGGTTTTGCCTTCTTACTATTTCTTAGAAGGCCAGATGACGTCGGCTTTCTTGCCACATGTGACTATCAAGAAATAGTTTATATCAATAAATCTGTTTTGTTTACAATAAAAAAAAACCAGTTTCAAAACCTCACTCTAGAATAAACCATGCATTAACTATTTTTAAAAAACAAAGGAGAAGATGACATGCAAAAGAAAACCAGTTTCAAAGTCTCATTTTTGAATACACCATGCTATATTCAAAAACAAAATGACATGTAAACAAAAGCCCTCGGTTTCAAATCTCATTCTTGAATAAACCATGCATTGCTAAATTCAAAAACAAGATAACATGTAAAAAATTCCCCATCCAGTTAAAGTCCACACTTTTTGAACAAACCATGCATAGAACTTTTTTTCAAAAAAAAAAAAAAAAAAAAACAAAAGGAGAAGATGACATCATCATAATAACAAAACAAAACAACAAAAAGTTTATATTGACTAACCATTTTTTTTCTTTCCCTTTTTTTATATTAAAAAAAAAAAATACCCGGCCGCTACCGACCGTTAAAATACTCGTAATAAGAAAGCCATGCCTTTTGTTTCTTTTCTACTCCGTATCACTATCACGAAATTGATTATTTAGTAGATTAGAATTGACGTGATGCTAACTAGAATTTATGCGTCGAGCGTAGGTAGGAGAATTACTTAATTACTAGTTTTTGACTAGTGTGTTAAATTCCATTTTTTTAAACCACCAAACCTGGTTTTTCTTTTTTAAAAGGGAATCGATGTCATGTGTAAAATTAAATAAAAATGGCTAGAACAATGGTGATAATCTTTTCTCTCTCTCTCTCTCTCTCTCTATTTGATTAACAAAAACAAAAGAAGAAGAAGATGAATAAGGGTGGAAAGAAATTTTAAATTAATTAGGTTCATTGAGCTACAAAAATTAGATTTGGCAAATGTCTAGTGTCGGTGAACTAGATTGGTATGATTTCAATCTGGTATTCGTAAAAAATATATTTAAAAACAATGCGAACTTTCCATTTTGATGCAAGTAGTTTAACAATTATTTTAATGGTATTTGGTCACTCGCTTAGTTGAAGAGTAGCCATTAGGTCGTCTTAGCTTTTTAGAGCTTTCTTTCTCACCTCTGCGCTTTCCCAAGGATGGAACACATGAACCTTTTTTCCTTCAGGGTATTGTGCAAAAGGTTAAAAATTGGGCTATCAACACTATATCACCAGAGATAATTTGTATTATTGAAACGTACGAAATGTATAATTTTTCAGTGACCTTGCAATATTTGGTATTTGGGAAACCATATGACACAAAATAGCATTACTAACGAAGCAAGTCATGATTAATTGACCACAAGCTACGGTTTTATAACAGGTAGTAGATATAATAAGGACACATGACAAATGAAAAAGTATGCGTGGTGTTAGTAGTAGATCATGTCACTGACAATGAAATGCATGCTATTAGTAGTCGATAGCGACCATGACAATCTATCAGCACGCGTGACGTTTGTAGTAGTGGGTCAACTTAACGTTAGTAGTAGTAGTAGTAGTATGTAGTAGTAGTAGAAGTAGATCAACGTAACGTTAGTTGACCTGAACACATCTACAAATGAACATTTTCAAAAAAAATATGACGAAGATGTTATGAAAAAGAAATTAGGACAACTAAGAAAAACAAACCATTTTTTATTTTATTTGGTCGTCAACTGATTCAATATATGTAACGGCTATTCAAACAGGATTGGACAAAGAAATCTCAAACGGTGAAATGGCGGTTAATTTTCACCAATCGTCGACGAGCAATTTGTATTGACCACCAACCCAAACCAACGGTTTCTAGTATAACAACACAATTTGACATCAACCAAAAGAAACGAAACAAATTGAACCACTTTTCAAACAGCACCAAAATCAAGTAGTGATCATTTATTGTTTTGGTTTACTTAAAGGGTTTCTTTAGTAAAATATTATTTTTTGACTTGGCGTGTGGATAACTTACCAGTATACCGAAAAAGAAGAATGTTATTTTACTATTTTATGCTCACCTCCTTTTTCCTTTGCTATGACTCTAGTTCAAGTATTAAAAAAAAACAATAATTTCATAATATATTAAGTTAGAGAGGCATTTTCATTTTTCATTTTGACAGTACTCAATAAAGAAACATTAACCACCAAAGACACGTGTTCAAGCAAGCAAACCAAAGCTTTACATGACAATGAACCAAGAATTCAACGAAGGCAAATATTAAAAAGAGCCATTTTTTTAATTTAGTAAACTTTATTTTTCATTTGTAAATAGAATGTTGAAAGATGATAATCCAAATGGTTTAGAACAATTTTTTAATGGGTAAAAATTAACTTTATATTTATTCCTTACGTGACCTAGAGATGTCAAAATCAAAGTCGAGATTAAAAAAATGTATAAATATACCCAGTAATCATTAATTAATAACCACAAAGAGATATTGCACTTACAGCAACTTACAAAGACTTTCTTGGTTACTTAAAGAATGACAAATATAGCAGCCAACTTACAATAACAAAGTATAGTACTTTCATTGCAATTTAATTTACTAATATACTGTATATATTATTAATTGAGAAGTCCTGGCTATTGTAAGATAAACCTTGTTTTGCTAGATTCTGAAACTACTATCTTGTAGGTCATTAATCATATGAAATTTATTAGACTAACATTATAACTATAATACCATTTTTGATATTCAATACATTGCTATATAATTTAGAGATGTTTCATATCAAAGGGAAAAATGCAACTGCGAATTTTCTACAAATGACTTAGCAATATCGTCGAATCTTAAAATATTGTATTTCATCTAATAGTCCTTTGTTGTTAATATCGAATATATGTAGAATACTAAAAGATGTATTTAAATTCACACTGCCTTCCGTGCTATCTACACTTGAAATTCTGTAAGTCATATAGCTTTTGCAATCAGATGATAAGCCAATAGTATAAACTATAATTAGAAATTCGACTTAGATATATTCCTTACATTTATAAGTATTTCAGGAGAATAGATGCTGTAGGAATTGATGAATGTTTGGACTTATCGAAATGGACAAACTTAATAGAATTGTATTTCCACCAAAATATTCCTTTTTATTGCCTAACTTACATTATATGTAGAACATTATCCCGACGAAATGATTATGTAAAATTAACACTGCCTTCCGTACAATCTAAACTTAAAATACTGTAAGTCATATAACTTTTGCAGTCAGATGATAGGCCATTACAATAAACTATAATTACAATTTCGATTTAGATATTTCTTACATTTATAAATATTTCAGGAGAATACGGCAATACCGAATAAATACCTTTGACTTGACGACATCGTCGAATCTTGAAGAATTGTATACTTATATAATACTGCTGTGTTGTTTATATTGAGATTATGTAGAGTTATAGAGAATTTAAAACAAACCAGAAAGCATATTTTGCCACTGCCTTCCGAACTTCCTAAACTTAAGAAACTGTAAGCCATATGACTTTGAAATCAGATGATAGGCCATTACTATAAACATTAATTACAATTTCGCCTTACATTAATAAATATTCCAGGAGCATAAAGAATTGTCGAATTTCTCCTATTGACTTATCAAAGTCGTCGAATCTTAAAGAATTGTATTTCCACCAAAATATTCCTTTTTATTGTCTAGCTTACATTATATGTAGAACATTATCCGGGCGAGATGATGATTTGAAATTAACACTGCCTTCCGTACAATCTAAACTTGAAATAATGTAAGTCATATAACTTTTGCAATCAGATGATAGGCCATTACTATAAACATTAATTACAATTTCGATTTTGATACTACTTACATTAATAATTATTTCAGGAGCATAAAGAAGTGTAAAATTTCTACTCTTGACTTATCAAAATCGTCGAATCTTAAAGAATTGTATTTTCATCCAATACTCTGTTGATGTTTTATTAAGTCTACGTAGAACACTAATGGAAATAAAATCTAAGAAAGATGTGGAATTGACTCTGCCTTCAGAACCAACTTCCCTTGAAAAACTGTAAGTCTTGCAACCTGACAGTGTAGCTTCAGCGAATGTATTTTTTTGCTATTTGGTGTTATTTTATATAAGAGCCAAATTGACTTTATTTGCAGACTAATAGTGAATATGAAAATATCTATGATTGATTTTTCAAATCAGAAACGGATTAGAGTCATGTACATTCCTTATCAATGTTTTTGAGAACCTAATTCTTTGCATAGAATCATATCCCATACCTCACTGCATGAAATTACTAGTAGAACAAGCTTAGAATCCCTCACAACATTGTAGTTACTGTTTTTGAAAATATTTATAGAACTTTTAAATCCTCTTTTTCATTACTATAACAGTATAGCTGCTAATTTTATGTCTAGAGAATTACACCGAAATAATCTCGTGGAGGTCGCGACTTTTCTAAGCAAGACTAAAATATTATACATGCTGTATTTATATTTAATCAATTATATTCATACTTTACCCATAATATTTTTTATTTTTGTTTCAGCATCTTGGATGAAAATCCCTTATTAACTAAAATGGAACATATCTTTCCACCAGCACCTACATCTCTTATGTATATGGCTTTAAAACTGTGTAGTTCACTCGCGTACTTATGATAAAACCAATATTTAAGATACAACGGAGAGGAAAGTTTGACAAAGGATGATAGTTTCAAAAGTGGACAAGAGTACGGGTATCTGGTGGGTAAAATACCCGAAGAAGAAAACCTATTTGTTACGCTTGGCCAGTTGTAAGGAACCAATGTTATTAAGATTCCACAACGATTAATGATAGATCGATTTTATTGAGTACTTTTGATGAAGAAAATTTCAAGGAGAGTTCCAACATCTTCTGCAAGTTTTTGACATTGGAGAAAATGTTTTGTTCATTACTATATTTTGTTTCATTGATCACGTTTTAGTGTACTTACTACCACAATGAAAACGCTATTGGACGAAGCTTACAACAAGTGCCCTAAACTTAAACCTAATTTACAGTTGGAACATTCCGAGACAGGATTAGGGATCGTTTAGGGGTTGCCACGTCTTGTACTCTCACTTTCGTGGGCGCAGTCAATAAATTATTAAGAGGAATTATACTATGTAACTTTGTTTGGTGTATTCCTGTAGCGGAACAGACTAATGATACAAGACAAAATGTTAGTTGGAATACTTTGAACCACATGGCGCTTATTTGTTATTACGTAATCAATTAAGAAATCGGGTTGTCTATTTCATTTTAACAAACTTTTTTTTTTTTTTTTGGCAAAAGCGCGAGATTGGATTTATCTAATACTGCATTCAATAAAACTATTTCTAGTTTTCACTAAAATCTAAAGACATTGATGCGCTTCATTAAATGTTCACTTTCACTCCCTTGACAAATAATTTTTTTTTTTAAAAGGCTATGGTCAAAATAAAGACTACGAATGTCACAAAAAAATACAACTATGAATGATCCTTTAATGTGGGAGATTTTATTGCGACATAAAACCATGAACTGATCAGACAAACAAAACTTACCCGAAGTGAAGGATAAACGAATATAAATGTATGACACTAAATGGCAGCGCTTTTATTGAATTAAATAGGTAATTTTAGACAACAAAGCGGCGTAAACTTATGAAGACAGCTGACATCAGCAAAAATGAACAGGATCAAGAATCTGTTTGAAAGAAATATTTTAAAGAGAATTAATATTAATTGCGAAATATCATGTTTATCGTCATACCTCGCACTACAAAATTCCCTAACTTCATCCAATTCAAAGGGATACTTATCTTCATCAGTATTATTATAATCTTCACAAAACATGATCCCAGATAGATAAAATCGGAGAAAATCGAGGAAATTAAAAGCAATTGGAAGCGAAAAAATAAGTGTCATTACAAAAATAATAGACAATTTTGGCCGAATCAAAGGAAAATTCAAAGCATTCTTCATTAGGGCTTTGCCAAAAGTAAACAAAATCAAAACATTGATCGGTGTCTGGAGAAAAATCTTTAAGGAAGGGAACTATTCTTGATTCATTTTTGCGGTTCAAAGCTGCAACCTCGGGAATCGATCACCAGCATCCGGAGCCAATAAGAAGTCAAGCTGGTGTTTGGTGTCGAATTTGGAATTCCGAAAACCGCTAATCAAACTTTTCATCCAGCATTCATTGTCGCTAAAAGAGCCTTGAGTCTTATCAAAAACATACTAAATTGGACACAAGCTTTGAGAGTCTAATCGTGTTTCCATGGAATCGAAGCGTTTTTCTTCCATTTGGCAATAATTGATGACTGCTCCAAATAGTGACTGTGATATAGTTAGGCTATGAAAGAGACCTCTGAAAGTAGTTTTATTTTCATCATATGTAAACGCTGGAACAATCGATTATTGACCAGTTTCTTTCCAAAGAAAGTAGAATGGTTCAAATTCAGAACGAAACTTTACTTTCCAAAATATTTCAGATTTGGTTATCACCTTAAATATATTTTTACAAAATTGAATACAATTTAAAAGAGACTGAGAGGTGAGATTAGAAGCTATGGATTCAATTATTTCAGGAGGTAATAGCTCGAGTGTTGTGGGTATCGCCATACTCGCTATCATCGACATTCGTTTGGTTATCTAAAAATCGAAATGTTCGTTTTTCTGGCTGAACGGTACCATGGTCAAGGTATTTGTTCCACGTGGATTTCTCAAAACGAACTAGGTGGAATTTGGGTTCTATTTTATTTTACATATAGTATAATAGTATAAACAAGAAAAATAACATTTCAAAATGCATCTCAATATAGTTTGATTATAACCAAATGTAATGGGAGATGACTGAGAAACTGTTAGAAACTCGGATATTTTGAGGAGATGACTAGGAAATGTTCGAAACTCGGGTTTTTGATTGTTACCAGAAGGAATAGGGGATGACTAGGAAATGTCGTGGATTTTTTGATTGTAACCAAAAGTAATGAGAGATGACTGAGAAATGTTAGGAACTGGGATAAATGGAATTGATTTTAAATCTTAATGGCTTCTTTATACATTGAAATATTCACAGTCAAGCTGTCATTCATCTATTGGATCTCATTTATACCTCTTGAAAAATAATTCATCACCTCAATAAATTAATATTATTCTATTTTTTATATGGAATCGTTCACAGTTCTAAAAACTAAAAGGAAAGTATGTTATTCTACAAATGGTAGAAGCAGGTTCATGAATCAGTTGAAAAAATTGCTATACTTGATCGAGTCTTCAAATGTTCGAGTTAGCTGTACTGTTTGCTTTCGTATATTTTTACATTTTTAACCAGTCGTTTAACACTTTTGAAGTTTTGTCACACCGAATTCAACCCCTTTTGGTTTTTCGCTGACAATATGCCATGTTTCAACCAGGATTACTCGTCAAGATTCTTTCTCTGGTTCATCATTCATGGCGTTTTCCATGTATCACAAACGCCTAGATTGTTTCGGTCTTCTCCAAAGACCTTTTATGCCATACATAATACCTTGTTGTTCATTTTTAACTCACAATGAGACCACTGCTCTCCAATAATTGGACCAAGTAGTTACAAATGAAAACCTGCTATGCAATAAAGCAGTGCAACTATATATGCAATGAAAACTTCTGTTACGTACGGAAATACTACTAACCTCATTTCAATTTTTTCTTGTTCATATAGCCTTTCTTGAATGCTTCCCTCATGGAGTAGGTTTCTCGATTTGCGTGAACATGATTTAGAGGTGTTAATTGGCAAGGTATCAATCCTATTATTCTTAGAGCTGTTGTCAAGTCGAACCGCTAGTTGATAGAATTTATATAGAAACTCTCGATGATACACTCGATAATGACATTTACAATCTTTGTGGTTCATAAATTTCAATTTTCGAACTCCACATTCGTCTTACCCAAAGCGCTGCCATCGATACACGATAGCCTCTAATTTCGTAAATGGGTTATATTATATTTAGTTTCGTGGGTAGGGCTACGACAGTATACCTATTGTAACTGAATAAACGACATTGCTTTGGTGGTAATTATGATGCGATATGAACCTTGAATTTATCACATATACCTAAACGTTTAAAATACAAGTAGACCGGGATTTTGAAACTCAAATGGCATTATATTTATTTAACTAAAGAGCAATATCAAGAACGCACGATGTCGGATCATAAATCTAAGGGCAAGGATAAACTTTGAATGAATATTCGAAATATCACTTTTATCGTTCGTACCTCAAAATCCATCAATTCTAAAGCGTCGCTTAATTCTGCGATTGGGCAAAGGTAAGTATCTGACGAAGTCGGCAACTTGACAAGCTCGGAAAATCTCGCCATGTATTGAACGCTTATAGATTCTTTTTTTAAATCGTTGTTTGAATATTGCCGGAATTCACCACTAAAATCTCTAACATGTTCCAATTTAAATGGATATCTAAATTCATCAGTATTGTGCCAATCTTCATAAAATATAATTCCTGATAAATAGAATCGGAGAAAATCTCGGAAATTCAACGCCATGGGAATCGAAAAAGACCCATCATACATCCAATAATAGACAATTTTGGCCGAATCAAAGGAAAATTCAAAGCATTCTTCATCCGAACGTTGCCAAAAGTAAACAAAATCAAAACATTGATCATCTGGAGAGAAATCTTCAAGAAAAGGAACTATTCGTGATGTATTTTTGCGAATCAAAGCTTCTACTTCGGGAGTTGACCACCGAGAGTCATGGGAATCTGCTGATACGGGAGAGAGAAGGAAATCAATTTGATATTTGGTGTCGAATTTGGAATTCTGAAACCCGGTAATCAAGCTTTTCATCCAGCATTCATTGTCGCTAAAAAGAGCCTTGAGTCTTATCAAAAACATACTCAACTGGGCACAAGCTTTGAGAGTCTGATCGTGTTTCCATGGGATCGAAGCTTTTTTCTTCCAATTGGCAATAATTGATGACTGCTCCAAAGAGTGACTTTGATATAGTCTATGAAAGAGACCTCGAAAAGTATTATTTTCATCTTCTGGAAATGCTGGTGCAATCGATTCTTGACCAGTTTCTTTCCAAAGAAAGTAGAATGGTTCAAATTCGGAACGAAACTTTGCTTTCCAAAATATTTCGGTATTGGTTATCACCTCAAAAATATTTTTGCATGATTGAATATAGTTCAAAAGGGATTTCGCAGGGAGAACGGAAGCTATTAATTCAAGTATTTCAGGAGGTAATAAATCGAGTGTTAAACTTATCAACATACTCGTTTACATTGTCATTCCACATAACTCTTTCAAGTAGGTGTGCAAAAGAGAAGAAGAAGAAGCGGAAACAAAAAATGACACGAGGGGTTAAATAACTAGGCCAAAGGATACTCAATGATTGGCTTATTCCCGGCTCCATACAAAACAACCAGGTGAAATTTGATTGGTTGTATATTGATCGTAGGTCTTATTTGGAATGTGATATTGTTTTTTCGTTGACCAACGCGAGGTTAGATCAGCTTACTTTTTTATGTTTTTGTTACGTTTTTTTCATTCTTCTTCTACACTTTTAAGATGGGATGTCATTTTGATTCGAAAATTAGAGCTGTCATAAATAAGAGAATTTTGTTGAGGGTTTAGTTCAGTTTTGGATTTCGTTAGAGTTCAAGTTGTATTTACAGGAATAGAAAACAAAAAAAAAGGTGCATCTTTTCGTTCACGAATGCGCGATGTTGTTAAAAAAATATGTTACATGAATATAAAATACTATGTAATAAAACAATGTGACCGGTATATTTTGTTTATGTAAAGACTACTGGCTAATGTGAATACTTGTCATGAGTAAATGGAATGTTCAATTCTTCACTATATAACAAACAGTTCTATCGTTTATTTTAACATTCCTAGTGTTCAGCCTATTTTTATATACATATACTGATCGTCTTAGATATATAGACTAAGATATGAATCATAAATATAGGGATGAACTGTCTGTAAAAATGGAGCCAAAGAAGGAATATTTTAATTCAACCATTTGTGGAATCATGCGTACTCTTAACAATGGAAAGCTTGTTTGTAATATGGAAGGTTGTTGGTGCAAGCTCAATGATTCGGAAAATAGCCTGAAAATTTGAAATACCATGAGGAAGATGACATTTTATTGCTTTTGAATTGGCTAGCAAAGATCCTGGTAACCATGTATCTAACCACACAGTCTAGTTATTCATGAAACGCATAAACTCACTTACCTAGGCTTCTTCCGTTAAGCAAGCGGACAATAAAATCGATTAGCATGAGACTAAATTAAGATGTTAAAATGGATTAATGAGCAACAGAACAAGGTTATTATCGAGGACTAGAAAGAAAATAATCTTTCCAGATCCAGTAAGCATAAAAAAGAGTTTAATTGGATTTCACAATGGGTTCAACAATGGCATGTTTAAGGGCAATGAAGAAATATGACAGAAGAATAATAATGGATCCATCTACTCTACAGGAATACCTATTTTTTGTCATGAAGTAGTTGGAGATATGAATGTTATCTACTCTCATAGTATTCTGAACTGTTTCGCAACCATTATATACCATCATGACATTTTAGACATGTTTGTAGTATGCAGAACACCTATAAAGAACATAATTAAGATTTCGATTTCAATAGCGATTCTACAACAGGATTTATTCATCCTTGTGTTAACAGATGATTGCGTTTTTAAGCACTTTTTGTTTTATAACTCGCAAATAAAAAAAGTGTCATCTTCAACAAAAGAAACCAACATATCAGACACGTTAGCCAATCTATATGTCATTGATAAGAGGTTTCGTAACATAAAAAAAAAGTAAATCCACAACGTGATCGTTAGTAGTTTTTACTTTATGATTTAGAACAACCTATAAACAATTCAATAGATACTAATATTATATACTGTATATTTAAATATATAAAGTTTTGATTGTTTTTTTTTTTTTCTTTCTCAGTTTCCATTTTTATATCAAAAAAAAAAAAAAAAAAAAACCGGCCGCTACCGGGCGGAAGATTTTTATTTTTATTTTTATTTTTATTTTTTTGAAAAAAAGATATAAATAAGCGGTTTTTTTTATTTATTTTTGTTATTTTTTTTTTGTTTTCGTTATTCGAATGAAGATAATGTTTTGAAAATATTTTTCCGTTCGCATTATGAATGAACGGCAACAATCTATATTACGACACTCTTCAGTGTCATTCGAGTCCACGGATCCATTGGCTGCATGTTGGCTGGCTAATGACTTACTATTGATGACCACGGATGAAATTGGCATTGTTATTACTGTCAGTTCGAAATGTGCTGAGATGTTCGGCTATGCTGTAGCTGATTTAGTGGGTCAAAATGTTGCTATACTGATGCCTGCGCCCTTTAATGAGGTAAATGGACCAATTGTTTTCAGGTAGCTATTGACCTTTATTAAAGACGCATATCCAACTCATGAAAAATTATTGTAAAACAAAGGAATCGCAGTACATTAGTAGTTCTCGGATTGTGGAAGCAATGCATCGGTTCGTGATGTGTAGCTATTATTATTTTTTTGTTACATTCCATTCCAAATCGTTTCCTAGTGGAGTGAGATTGCATACTATTTATTATATTTTTGGTAGTTGTGGCACACTTTTTTTCGTTCGGATCTCCATTTCAGTGTTGGAAACGGATGACGGCATCCGATTTTTAGGAGCATTGGAAAAGGTATTGCAGCATCAACGTTTCTTTTCCTTAATTTTTATTGATATTCAGACGGAGGGTTTACCTGCGATTATCATTACGGATACTTCCGCCCAAGTGAAGCAAGTGAATGAACAATGCACAGCTTTATTTGAGTACACCAATTCAGAAATTATAGGACATGACATGTCTCTCATTTTGCCTTACTGCAAAAAGGTTCTTTCCTATGGCTAAGGTCCCCTTTATTCATATACTTAACTAGTATAAGCCAAACACCCAAGTTGAAAACTTTTGGAATACTGGTATGCTCAAATTATTGGGAAAAATACATAATTTTGAAGCTGTCACAAAACATGGTAATTAAGCTATTGCATCCATTCCATTTGAACCATTTTTTTAAATTAACCAAATATACTAACCTTTTTGACTAATAATTTAGGACATATAATTCCTGTTTGTCTTAAAGTGAAACATATCTTACTACCGGATGGTCAGATGGGCTTTCAAGCGGATGTGCACGAATTAAGTTCCCGAGATTATGAGGCTGCTATGATTTGTGACATTACTGGAGTTTTACGATCTTGTAATCGAAATTTATTTTTAATTTTTGGAGAGCATGATTGGAAACAAGTGAGAAAAGGATGGCTGAATTTATATTGACCAATTTTCATTAGGTCCTGGGCAAGCACGTTCGGGATTTCATTCCAGATATCTCTTTAAAAGAAAATTCAGAGCCCATTGTTGCCAATGGCAATCATTCGGATGGATCAATAATTTGCTTAACTTTGTTGGTATAATTATCCTTTCCTTTACCAGTTTATATGCTGCTTTAGTTTCTTCTTTTTTATTTTTACCATCATACCGCATATATTTTTATTCACGGTCTCTGCAACCAATTTCCTTATGAATTTTTATTTATGCCATTTTCTATATCATTCCATTTAATTTAGTGCATATTTTTATTAATAGATTCGGTTGATAAGCATTTGTGATGAGGAGGTTTATTTTGTGGCCGTTCACCGTGGTCATCCCCATTTACATCACAGGTAAATTGCTGTTGATAATGGGATTAATGTAAAAGGATCACTCAAATTATGGACTTTGTTTGTATAGTCATTGTAAATTGTGTTTAAGTGAATGTCACATGGCACAAATGGTAATTTTTATCGAACGTGATGGCCAACAAATGGTATCTGTAATTGAAATTATACTTGAATGGTATTGGGTATTATAATGCCATTTCACAATATGTTTCACTCAGCTTCCGCAAACTCGATGAGCGCGGCAAACTTGCCGTAGGAGGGGCTGTTGCCTTGTTGGATGGCGTCTGTGAATATATCGGAAATTACCGTATTGGTTTGTTGGCATATTACTGTATAAATGCACCCATCAAGTTCGTTTAATATTCACTAGAGAATGTCATTGGTGCGGGCACCTTTGGTGTAGTTGTGACTGCTATACATCGACCTACCAATATGCAAGTAAGTGATGTTGTGGGATGACTATGATGAAGAGGATAGTAATAATTTTACCAGGTAGCAATCAAAGTCATAACGTCGGACGCCATCAACCGTGATGCAGAAACTGAGATACAAGTATTAAAATTAGCGAATCATCGGAATGTTATTCGATTGTTGGAAGTGATTAGGGGCCCAGAGAAAGTATTTGTAGTCACTGAAGTATGCTTAAAGACTCTATTCTAATCTCTCGTTTACTATTGTCTTATACATCATGTCTAGTATTTCGACGGAGGAAATTTGCTTCATAAAATGGCAACAATTGCCTCGGATGGTTTCTCGGAAAATATTGCCAGCAAATATTTTTCAGGTATGAATTTGTTTCCATGTTAGAAAAGTAGTTTTTTATTTTTATTTCCGTAGAAATTCTAAGTGGGGTGGGTTTTTTGCACGAAATCGGCGTTGCTCATCGTGACTTAAAGTTGGAGAACATATTGTTGGATTCGCATGATGTGGCTCATGTGTGTGATCTTGGCTTTGGGGTCATCATGTCTAAGCGACAACGACTCACAGCAATATGTGGTAATGCTCACGAATAATAATAATGTTCATATGATGATCCTTTCCTTGGAAGAGCCTGGTTCATAATATCAATGTTTATTTTACGTGCTAGGTTCGCCGCTTTACATGAGTCCAGAAATGTTGATTGGCCGACCGTATAGTGGCATTGAAACGGATATGTGGTCCCTTGGCGTTATCCTGTATCCTCATCATCGTTTATTTGTTGTCCAATGTTACTTTTGACTGCCACTAAGGCTTCTTAACTCTTTACCATAGCTACGTCCTTGTTTCAGGCAAATTTCCATTTTCCAACCCTGAAAATACCATATCTGGAAAATTCCCGTCTCCAACAGCATCTGTGATTTGTTTATCATTGATAAATGACTTGTTGAATGTAAAGCCATATAAACGGCCGTCGTTGCAAACCATAGCAGAACACCCTTGGCTGTGTGAGGTGAGACGGACAGTATACTTTTTAAGTTTTAACTAGTAATGGCAGATGATTTATAATATTGGCTTTGATGAAGCAATCGTTGGAGAAATAGATGAACAAATTGTGAAAACAATGGTTGATGGAGGGTTTAGTCGCGCCATGGTAAAGATTGACGTCGAATGGATGCCGCTTTGTCAGCATTCTGGAATTATTATTTCATAGCAACTTTCCATCACAAACATTAAGTAACAAACATTATTTATTTCTCAGATTTATCAACAATTACGAGATAAAGCATTTAGTCAAGCGACTGCTACCTACTGGTTACTTCGCAGTCAAAAAAAATCCATATCGCCAAACAAAAAGCTACGACGCTAACGACTTTCCAGTGTGTGATCTTAAAACCATGACTGTGTTTTTATTGACATTAAAATATATGTATTATTGATTTTAGAAATCAAAGTTTGGTTACTGCGTTTCGTCCCATCCAAAGTAGATCCCCAACCCAAAAAGCGTCATAATGAATAATATATTTATGAACATATTTTACTTCATATGCGATGTAACGCATCGCGATAAATGGCATTTTATTCCATCTCCTTTACTATATATCGAAGATGGAAGGAGTTTTTATTTAAATAAATTCTATTGAGAACTATTTACGTCAAAATATCCAAAAAATACACCAATAATTTGACTATCTAGGTTTATTCATTATGGAAGATCGAATTCCAAAACAAAAAAAAATATGGAATTTTTCATTATGGAGTAATTCTCATCCACTTCGTAATCCTATTATACGCATGGCGCAAACGTTTACTCGAAATTGAAATGAAAAAAAAAATGAAAATTTTAAATCCCCTCTGAGACCATTACAAGTTTCATTTATGTTTACATATAAATTGATTTGTAAACCGCAAAAAAAGTCTGTTTTTTTTCAAGTCCTTGTCCACAGATCACCTAGTCGTAGTGTTGCAAGTATCGAGTAGACGTCTGTGTAGGAACTACAATGTGAAGAGCGAATCTAAACCTTTTGGCGAACTTAGTTGGGGTTACAGGTAAACGCACTAGGATATATACTTTGTATACTCTATATGCTATATATTCTACACTGCAAGGTGTATACCCTATATACCCTATACTCCATATGCTCCAGTATACTCTACAGTATATTCTACACTGTAAGCTGTATACTCAATATACTCGATACTCTATATGCTTTATATTCTACACTGCAAGGTGTATACCCTATATACCCTATACTCTATATACTCCAGTATACTCTACAGTATATTCTACACTGTAAACTGTATACTCAATATACTCGATACTCTATATGCTACACTTGCAAACTATAGTTTATAACTCTTCTCCGAAGAAAAGTGACGCTATCTCCCAAGCGATTGGACTATCTTTTGAGAGAGAGAAATAACGAGGAGTCGGAGCACCGTCATATTCCATATTGGATTCACTTTTGAACCATAGACGCCAAGAGACCTTTGCGCTGGCGATTACGGGAACTGTGAGAGACGCTTCTGGACTCAGTATAGAGGAAGTGAAATATATGGACACTTGCTAAAAAAATATTTCGTCGAATTCGAAATTAAATTCTATTTACTATTGATTATTATTTAAAAACAATAATTTATTTATTGTTTCTTTATTTCCATTGATTTATGACTACTTCGTAATTTTTAATTTTTAACTTTTTTAATCTATTTTATTATTTATTTTTATTATCATTCTCGACTTGATAAACATATTATCATTGCTATTTTTGAATTATGAAAAGATATAAAATGAAATTATACGGGAATGTGGCTTTATTTACCGATGAAGTGACGAAAAACGATGCGAACACTTGAATAAACGATGGAAAAAAGGAACGTGTGTATCGCTGAAACTTGTTTTCCGTAAGATCGAAGCCTCCATGTCCAACCATTTCTTAATGTAATTCATTAAAAACATGTCTGGAGCAACATAATGTGATGCTGTTACAAGATAATATCATTCGGTCTGGCCAAAATATGAAGAGCATACTTTTAGAACTATCGACAAAATTCAACTCAACTAAACAATTCTTTTTTTGGAGAGATAATATTTTAAAAAAATAATTGACTATTATTTTTTGCGGAATAAAAATGCATTGTATTCTAGCCGTATTTATATACACTAATAATATGATATACATATATATATATACAGTATATACTGTATATATATTATATTACCATGTGCGCCGGTGAGCGTCAATGACAACCAAAAAAAATAATTCAGCAATTCTAAATTTGATTGGTTGGAACAAATGCGTCTTGCTTCTAATTGGTTGGAACGAAACAAAACCAAACACTTTCAAAGGTGCCAAGTGATCGAAAGAGCCTCCTTCTTTCCTACATGACAACTTTTAAATAGAGGCGCTTACATTAGTCCATTCGGCACCTCAATCGATAACCTTAGTAATAAAGCCACACCATTATTGGGAGAAATAAAAAGCTGGAACGATGAAATAAAGCAAAGTGATTGGACATCAATCGCTTGGGTTTATTCTCTCCCACCGTTTGTTGCCCGACTTATGTTCTTTGAACGCGCCTTCATCGATAACGTTATTCTTACCATGTGACTTTATTAATAGCGTTATCAATAAAGGTGCCGAATTGATTGCTGTAAGCGCATTAGCTACGTGGTGTGACATGCAAGCAAATGTCAACCGTTGATGTGTGTGATAATTGACCTACCGGAAGCCAGGATCCCCTTATATTGTTTGTAGTGTGCGTATGTGAACTGTGTTATAACTTCCAAGCTTATATCAGGTGCACTGGACATATTCAAGCAGATAACAGAATATAGATAATATATATAATAGACTCAAATTTTAGGACAAAATTTCTCTTTTCTTAATATCATTGATTGTCGCTCTTATACATTCATTAACGTCATTTCATCATCCATGAATATGTCGTCGGTTAACAGTAGTTATTGGCTGACCAATTGTTCATGTTGCATATACACAAGTGTTTAACTTAATCAAAGTGGCAAATTATCGTGTTTTTTGTCTCAGTTTCGGCCACGTACTTGACTCGATACCCTTGGCATAGACAGCAACGGAATGAGACCTGGAACTGTATCGCTATTGTTGCCATGGCAACACGCATATGGGTTGAGTTTTTCTAAATTTCTCAATTCATCTCTATCTCTTTCATGGAAAAAGTATGGGGATGCTACTGATAGTATTTTCATTAGGCATACTGCAAGTAATATTAACTACAGCAGAGACTGAGAAAGAAAAATACGAAAGATTGTTTTTGGACAAGATTAGTCTGGCATTCCTCAAGGGCGGTAGCTACAACGATCCGTTCACAAAAGAAAAATTAGTTTTAACAGGAATTCAAAAGTACCATCTCAAAGTGTTTGAACAATATGAATCAAATTTTCCTGAAAAATTGCAATTGCCGACCCATGAGTCTCTCCACGCTCTTGCCAATTCTCTCAACGACTTGAGGGACCTTTTTATAGACCGGTGGACTAATGAGCACCATGAATTTGTTGAGAAATACTCGGCAATGTTTATAATCAAGCGGCAGCCGAGAATGTATCTGCTCAAGTACGGCGAAGAAGAGGATGCAAAGGTTAATAGAAAAAAAGTAGTAATTGCTGTGGTGGATAATTTTCCCATGTTCATGCCAACTCAAAACCTGGTGGATCCGAAATTTCAGAGTTCTCTCCTCAATCTGCATGGATTTGAAGTCAATAGTGTAATAATTGGCTCAAAACCAACAAATGATATAAATGATTATGGAAAAAATAAAGTGACCGTACCTGTGGGATATGCATGCCATTGCCAAATAGATCCTATACCCTTTGCTGAAGACTTGAATGGCAGAGAATATGCTAGTAAGTATAGCCATGAGAAAGAGGTAATTGAGGGTATCAAAATACCTTTGATATGGACAATCCAAAAAGTTCAGCAATTAATGAACTTATTAGCAGATATGTTGCTTGCTGTAGATATAGACACTCGTACATTTATAACTGCCAAAATAATGAATTGGATAGGAGTAGACGTACCAGCGACTACACCAGACAAATTAGGCAAATTTAAGCTCTTCCAGAGTCAAGCTCAAATAGTTAATTTAAGTTTTTCTCTACGTGGTGGAACGTCCAAAATACTTCAGCATGATCCTTCTCAGATGATGATGCTGAATGCATTGCCACTACAAGGAAAGCTTTTAATTCATGCCATTGGGAACAAAGGAGTCATTGTTAATGACAACACCTTTATAGATCGCCTATTTATTGCTGGAGCTGGGTCCAAAATATTGAACAATGCGTTCATCAGTGTCATTAGCCTTGAATCTAATGGCATCACTCTTTCTCCTTTTACCACACAACCTGGAAATACAATTCTTCAGTATCACTCCGTTTGTGCTGTAGGAAACGATGTGCCAATTCTCACGATAATATTTGGAGAGGCTGAATCTATGGTTTCCAGAGGAACTTCATTTAGTGCGCCTATAGTGGCTTCAATTGCTGCAAATATCTTATCTGAATTTCCAAACTTGACAGTTGAGGAACTCTTCGAGGCCATAACGAATGGTGCTCTGCCAATTCTTGTCAAGCAAGAGATATTTCCCGAAGAAATTACGGCAGTCATGGCAGGTGAACTAGTTGCTGACTTTCCTACAGTATTGCTAACTCCCAAAGCTGCATCGACATTGAAAAAATACAGTCGCGATGAAATCTTGATTTCATATACAAAGTATGGAAAAGGGCGAGCAACCATTAGCGGTGCTCGCAGATGGATACTTGAATATTTGCGACCAGAAACGAAAAAAATTACCAAAAGCTGTATTGAATGGAGGAAAGAGCGTACCTATTATAATTTGATAACAATAGATATAAAAGAAACTCCGAGCTCGAAAATGATCGAAGAGTTGAACAAAACTGACGAGATAATCAAAGAAGAAGAGAAATTTTTTAGTAATAAATTATACTACATTATTTTTCTACGGACTAAGCTGATGGAGCGTCGGCAACTAACTAAGAAATCCCTAACTATTGCAAAGCGTTTGAAATATAAAACTTATACAAAGCGGCTATCAAAGTCCGTGAAAGAGTTGAAACCATATTTAAAGGATCTCGATAAAGTCTTATTAGATGCAAATATGTGGCAATTAGAGAATATAGAAGCACATCGATTGGCTCTGCATTCTATTTTAAATAAAATTAAGGAATATAAACTTCGAAAGGCACGCTTGGAAAACAATGATGGACTTGAAAATAAAGAAGCTAAATCGATTACAACAAGTCTAATTGAAACGTATTCAGAACATATAACAGTTGAGGTAGATCGTCTAATGCAAATAAGCTATCATCTTACCTGTTTGCAATCACAACTGGTCGAACGTTACAAACTGACCATTAAATCATTAGAAATTTCACAGAAATATAACCTACAGGATAGGTTACTTATAGAATACAATAATGAATTGAAGAAAGTTATTGCTGTTCTTGATGAGAAAATAAAAGAAAGCGAAGATCAAATATTTTCTTCTTTTGAAACCGAAGTGAATCTAAAGATAAAAGACTTGAAAGATTTTCAATTAGAAAAAGAAAAGATGAAGCAAATCCAAAATACAGATTCGGATGGTATGAATAACCAATAAATACATTCATCTATTAAAAACTAAATATAACTAATATAGGAAAGGCAGAGTCTGTCTCAGAAGGATCAAAAGAATTGAACGAATTATCCCCAAGATTTGTGAAAGAAAGGGACACTATGATTTATCTCAAATCTTGGAAAGAAAACCTTGAAATGCGTACTCGACTTAGTGAGACCTTATTAAAGGAACTTGGCATGTTAAAACTTTCTAATAATCTTGAGAACTCGATGACCAAGCTGCAGGCAGCACAAGCAAGTCTTCAAAAGCAATACAATTCTTTACAGATTCCAGATACCAAAGTTAATTAAATGCTTCATTTAGAACATTCTTATTTTAAAATTGGAAATTTTGTTTGTTTTCAGGTAAATTTTTCAGTGCTGACAGATTTAAGGTTTTAAATCAAAATAATAAGTCGCTGATCAGATCTACTAACGTTGTTATATTCATCCATCCGTGTTAAAATTACAAATCAAATGATCTGTTTTTAGGGGATAAATGAAAAAATATAAACAATCCAGCTAAACAGGTGCTTTCCAATCGGACGGAGCTGTACAATTATGTGTTTGATATTCGGATATAAAATATGCCCGTCATTTCAAGGTATCATTTCCTGCTTCGGATCCCCTTTCAGACTCTAAAAAGATGAAAGGAAAAAGGTAAATGCAATTGACAATCATTGCTGTTTCAAGTTTTATACGCTGGCTGGACATGTGAAACCCTCATGGCTTCACACATCCCTGCCAGTTGATGCCCGAATACTTACGCATTCATCGCATCCTAGCAGAAATAGTAAAAAAAGATCAAAACGACAAGACTCTTTTCCGTGGTTATAAAACGTTAGTCCATAGATCATTAAACTTGATATGGTCATCATTCTGTTTCTCGAATGGTCTTGCAAAGGCAAAAGCATTTCCCACTTCACATCGTGGCTTTTAACCGCAACAAAAATGTCGCTTCGCATTATCTGTTTGTGTTTACCTTAAACCAACAATGAAAGATAGGAAACCTCCATGCTCAGGGATAATTAAGCAGTATTCAGTGTTGATCCTCAACATCAAACACCTATTTACCTACGAAACAAACAAAAAAAGAGGGGTGATAAACATGAGAAGAACCATTCGTTATTGTTTATTATTTATTATTTTCCCCTGTCGAAATACCCCTCCATTTTGTTTTAAAAAAAAAAAACTTATTATTATTATTATTATTATGATTGTGTGTTTGTTTGTTTGTTTTTATAAAAATATGTATGGAAATGAGTGGTAACCAAGGTAATCAGGAAATCCTCTGTTTTATATGTACTATAGACAATGGACACGACTAAACTTAACTTCATGCTATTTCCCTAGTTTCTATCCATGTTTGGGGATACTTGGATTAGGAATCCAAGCAAAAAGTATTGAAAAACAAAAATCCATTTTTTGCCATTTTTTATGAGCATCTCTCTTAAATCAAAATTATCAATATATATATATATATAACGACCTATTTTTAATTCTTTTATTTTATTATTGATATTCAAATAAAAACCAAACAACGACTCAATAGATTATATATATATATAGAAAAGAAGACCATTCTGTTTATCATATTTATTTTAAAATAGATCAAAAATATAAAAAGGTAAAAAGTAATTACCTTATATCCATTCCCTCACCCCTCCTCTCTTGCGATGACCATCATAATAATAAATGTAAAAAAATCCCCAATCGTCTCCTCACCGACTCCCTCTCCCAAAAATGTCATCACTACTCAAAAAAAGAAGGCTTCTTGTCTATAAATCATCCATTATTTCATTCCTTCTCCCTCACCCCTCACCCAAAAATATCATCGCCGCCAAAAAAAACTCGATCAAAATCATCCATTATTTTATTTTCTCTCCCTTTCACACTTCCTAAATTGTCATCCTTATGAATATCAGGAAAAAAAATATCTCTCCACACTTACCCAATGCAATGCCATCTCACTCCTCAAAAAATGTCATCAAGACAAAAAACCCCCGTCAAAATCATTCATTATTTTATTTTCCCTCCCCTCCACACTTAACCCAATGTCATCACATGCCTCCAAAAAATATCACCAAGACAAAAAAAACCCCCGTCAAAATCATTCATTATTTTATTTTCCCTCTTCTCCACACTTAACCCAATGCCATCACATGCCTCCAAAAAATGTCATCACTCCCCCAAAAAATGATGGCCCGTCAAACAATCATCCATTATTTATTTTCGCTCCCCTCCCTCTCCAACACTCCCCAAATATTTGTCATCACATCACACTACAAAACCCAAAACAAAAAAAACTCCCTGTCAAATCGTCAACATCACCCTCCCTCTTCACTTACCCCAATGTCATCATACCATGCATACCCCAAAAATTAAAAAGGAGAAAAAACCTCTGTAAAAATACCAATCATTTCATCTCATCATTTCCTCTTTTCCTCTTCTCTTGTTATAACACTCTCCCACCTTCATACTATAAATAAAAGAGACTATATAATAATACTAATAATAATAATAAAACCTCTTTTCAAATCCATCATTGATTTCCCCTTTTTCCACTTTTCTCCCCTCCCCGTCTCCTCACAACGACCACCAAGGCATCCATCACAACCAATCATCTCGTTTGCCCGTTGTGATGCATTGACAGGTAAAAATGTACAGGATGTCGTATGGACGGCGTTGACGAATGCGACTGCAACTGGCAACAACATAGCGCACAACGGCGGCGGCTATTTCGCCAAAGGGCAGTCGCAACAAACACTTTCGGGTGCGGGTTATTTCGAGTGGCGCTTTGACGGCGAGTATTGCGTTGTTGGTTTAGGCAACAACAATGACGAAGGACTATCGACGGGTTATTTGGATCTCGACTTCGCGTTCAGCTTCGGAAGTGCCACGACCTACTCAATCAGAGAGCAGGGAAATTACAGGTCGGACGGCTCGGTAGTCGCTGGCGACGTACTGCGGATAGAGATCGCGAGCAATGGAGACATCCTTTACAAGAAGAACGGCCAGACGATCTATACGACCAGCAATCCCGTTAAGGGTTATCCATATTATTTGGTGTTTAAGACTCAGGAGACTGCGGGCAATGGCATCAGCGCAGCGGTAGTGCAGGTAGGCAGCCAGTCAGGCACGCTAGCAGCTCTTTACGAATGGGTTGATCTGCTCACGTTAGCGTGGGTGAATTCGCTTTACTAAGTGCAAGCTCGAGTTTTCGCGAAGTGCATCTCGAGTGAATCACTACCGGGAATGTTTCATTCTGTCATTCGTAAATCCGATCTTCAATGATTAGTCGCTGAAGTGCTGCGTGGCCAGTACGGTCAACTTTTACTTCCACGCGCGCCTTATCAACGTTCCTACTCAAGTCCTCAGCGATTCTATGGCGCTGTGCTTCAGGAATATATAACTCCTCGATCTCGTATCGGATCACGCCGTGATTGAGTTTACCTAGTAGAGCTACGCGATTGTCCGGGAGGTTATCCGGTAAGTCGTGTTCCAGCGATACCGGCTTCCATGTTCCATCGTCTCCCTTTTCAACCACCGCATAGCACCAGGCTCCCTCTGAGAAACCGGGGGAGATTCCTCTAACATTCGGGAAAGCGTCAACGCGGCTGATATCAAAACGGAGACTGGCATAGTAACCACTCAGAATATTGTAAGGATCGACGGGTTGTACCTTGAGAAGCACGGTCTTTCCTGTCGCCATCGTGAAGACTTTACGAGCAGGCACGCCAACCAGAATTAGTAACTGAATGATTACTGC